>Ga0181373_1000234_pt1 | contig 13636 bp, 14 predicted proteins | sample LowvirmetaG_3_FD_130159 | JGI IMG/M metagenome (GOLD analysis project Ga0181373, IMG submission 130159) | Marine viral communities from the Subarctic Pacific Ocean - Lowphox_09 viral metaG | ecosystem: Environmental > Aquatic > Marine > Oceanic | place: Subarctic Pacific Ocean | collected... | reverse complement strand
TAATTACCGTCTTCATCAATTATGAAATCTGAGAGTGCTTCTTGATCACCAAGATATCCTACTTGAGAAGTAAACCCATTATTCCTAACCATAACAGACCACCAACCCCCATCATAAAAAGGTAAAGATATACTACTAGATTTTACTTTTGAAGTACCTGGTCTTTGGTAGTAAGTTAAAGTACCGTACTGGTTGTAAGGGTCAGGTATAGAACCATTATAAGACCCACTTGAAGACCCCGATCCTACGTATGATAATGTGACAAGTTTACTTACATCACCATTATTTCGTTTAGTATACCATAAAGATTGTGTTTGGTGTGATGTTGGAATTCCTTCAGTTTTAAACCTAAACTCTACTGTGCCAGGGACATCATCAGGGTGTGTTCTAAAATAACTACTTACATTCCAATTGGTATTTATATAATTTGAGGAATTAGTATTAAAAGCATAATTAAAATTATTAAAATAATAATCATAATCATTTTCGTTTACTTTATCTTTACCACCGAATTCAGATATTTTAAGTATAGTATCAGGTATACCATATGAGGTTATTAGAGCTCGTAACCCAGCAATAGTTCCTTTTGATTTGAGCAAGTATGGAATGTTGTGATATAATCTTTTATATAAAGATTTATTAACATCATCCATAGGAATAATGTCATTAGATGCTGATATTAGTGTATTTACTAATTCAAACCCTGAAGGGACTGATGGTGGGTTAGAAGAAGAAATAATTGAACCTACTGTTGTAAAAGTAGCAGAAGTTCCTGACCCCCCAACAGTAAATGGAAGTTGCCCTGGTGTGAGTCCCCCACTAATAAAATTCATTTCATAAGAGTATGGGGGAGGGGTTCCAATCCCTGTAGGACCAGCAAATAAAGTATTTCTCCAATCAGATGATTGGGTTAAATATAATTTTATAGCAGGGGTTTCACCCGCAGTTCCAGATCCAGATACTATATTAAAAATTTTAGAGGTATCTAAAATACCATTTCGATATGCGTCTTTTTGGGCATTTCCTTGGCCAACATTATTGTCATTATTGTATTGAATTCTAAATATACCTCTATTAGCTGCTGAAAAAGGGTTTGTTGCTCGTAAATATATTTGAGGAGTAAGGTTAAAAAATTCATTAAAAGAACCAGCATTAGTACTTATGTTTTTTAAATATACTACATCGTTATAACTGGTTGAAGTAGCAAATTCATGTGAAGCTGAATATAAAGTAGCACTTGCTGATATTATAGTAGTTGATCCTGTAGGGTTCACCATTTCTGGGAATGGGAATGTTCCTCCTAAAGGGGTTAATCCTAAAAATGTTGTATATAATTCTTTATTAGAAAAATTGTTTTGGTATAATTTTACACCAAAATCTTTTATAGCATCAGCTACTAAATCTTTACTAACACCAAAATCTAATCTATTGTCTGCATTATATTTTTGGGTGATATCTTTTGTATATAACCAAACACTATCATAATACTGTGCAACCATATCTACAAAAAGATCATACATTTGGTTATCCGAACTTTCCCTTAAGTATTCTGGAATGGATTTTTTAAGTTCATCTGGGTTAGCATTATCAAAATTGGATGCTGATTCTATTAAACCACCAAAATAAGCACTACTTACATCTTCACTTCCTAACCATGTTAAAGCTTGTGAACTTGTAACTGAGTAAGGTATGTATGGTTTTTGGTTGTTTTGTTTAGGGAATGAAGTAGCTGATCCACTACTATAATACATAAAATATTCAAACTTATCAAAATTTTTAATTACATTTGATATTTTTTTATCTAATATAATTTTACTAGTAGTAGAACTGGTAATGTTGCTTAACATCCCTGATGAAGAAGTGTAAGTTTCTATTAGACTTACTTTATAATAAAAATTTTCAATTCTAGTTTGGGCAGAACTAAAATGAATAAAATCATTAAAATCAGAATAATCTACACTAATATTAATAGCAGATTGGGATAATAAACTCTCTATTTGGTTTTGGGAACCTGTTAGAGCCCCACTAATTATATCAGAATATGATAATTTTTGAGATGAGTTATTAACTTGAGATTTTAAAGGGATGTTAAAATTAGGACTTGAAATTGGTGTAGTATCTCTAACTTGAATGGGAGCTAATGGAATATTAACATTAAAAGCTTCAGATTCATTTAAAGTAGTTACAACCCATAAAGTGTCTTTTATATTAAAATTAGAAGGAAGGGGTTCATATAATTTAACTACTATGCTAGGAGAAGGAGTATCAGGGTTATCTAATTTTAAATTATTTGCTATAACTAAATTATTATTTCCAAAATTTAATAAGAAATCTACAAAATATGGTTGAGTTTCTCTGTATGAAGTAAATAAGTTTGTTTTTTCTTCTAAAAAATCATTTGAAATAGTAGAGCTTTCTAATCTAAGTTCTGTTCTATCTGTGGATATTTCAGATATATATAATGTTGAAAGGGGGTCTCCTATCCTTTTTGTAAAAAAATTATAATAAGCTATATATGTTCCCTCATTAAATCCTTCATCAGTAACATCATTACTTGGAGAGATAGTAAAACTATTTAAATTATCTGGGTTATCAGATTTACTATCATATTCAACTTGATAATTGGTGTAATTTTCTTCTGAAAAGAGTAGGTTTTTGTTATTATCATATACAAAAAATTCAACACAACTTTGACTTGTTAATCTTGTATCTACTTCAAAGGTAGTTATTAAATTTTCATCTTTACCTTCATAAGATTGTAAAGTAAAATCATTAGGACTTATTCGAGTTGCACTTGCCATTAGGGTGTAGAGATGTTAGTTGTTGAATCTTGTTGGGCTTCTAAAAGATCTTCTCTTAGTTGGGATATTTCATTTTGTAGAGCTTCAATTAATTCATTATTTAATTCAGAATTAATGTATTCCCCACTTGTTTTTACCAAAAACTCATGTGAGTTTGTTTCTCCTATTTCATTAATTTCATAAAATAAAGTATTATATAAATCAAAAAATTCTTGAACTGTAGGTTGATCATTTATTTGATCTTGGGTTGATGGAGTCCCCAATTCAGTAAATTTTGTATTTATAGTTTTTTTATAAGATTGCTTATTAAAAACCTGTTTGTTTAAGTTAATATTTTGGGCCATTAATATGAGTTTACAATTTTAAAATAATAATTATCATCCAAAACTAATGTAGAACCATTTATTGTAGTTTTAATACATATTTTATAATATCTTTCAGGTTCTAATCCGTTCATATATAAATTAAAATAATTTCCTTTATTATCAGAACTTAATTGTGTATAGTTGTCGTCGTAATCTATAACAACTTCGTTGGTATCCAAATCTTTTACTGAAAAATATGAAGCAGTTGGTAGATAATTTACTCCTGTAAATCTAGAAGCGGTTGTATATGTTCTAATAGGATATTTAGCTGCTACATTAAATCTAAATCTGTTGACACTTTGTGGTGTAAATTTACCTGGGTTTTCTGCTAATGAAGATACTATATTAGTAGTATCTACTATACTAGCTGTGGCAGACCCTGTTAAAACACTTGAATAATCTCTCCATTTAAATTCTAATTGTGGTGGGTATATGGTATTAGTATCAACACTGTAAAATTGCATTACTGGTTGGATTTGGGTGTTAGAATTAAATTCTACCCCATTTTCCCACTTAGTAATAAGTCCATAATTATTAAAAGAACCACTATACCATTTTTCTACTATAGTTTTTACCCCTACTTTTAAATCTTTTGTGGATCTTGTGTCAAAAGATTGGGTTACAGCATATAAAGTACCATCTGATCCACTATGATACCAAGCGCCCCCACCAGCTCCTACAAAATTAGAATTAAAAGAACTTGTAACAAAGTGATTAGTATTATCTGTCCCACTTGAAGACCAAGCTATAGAACCTTTAAAGTTAGGTGAATACCAACTACAACCATCAGTTGTTAAAGGTTGATCTAAATAAGTACCTGTACCATTATACCAATATTGAGCTAAAGGATGAACTGATAAATCTGTGGCTTCAACTATACCTTGAGCTGTTGCTATAAAAGATCTAAAATCAGCATCCCATTCTGCTCCTTTAATTTTATTATTAATAACATCTTCAATTTCATCTTGGACGAATTCAGTTAAAAATCTAGCTACTTGTGGGTTAGTATCTACTGCTATATTTAAATTTGAAATTTGTGATATAGCATCTATTCCTGTATTCATATCAGGGTAAAATGAATATAATGTTGAATCTTTATATGGGAATAATTTATATATGGCCATGTCTTAATTTTATAAGGGTACTACTCTACCTGTAATGTCAGAATTAGGATATCTAATTTCAAAAATTGAAGGATCTAAACTAGGGTATATTACTTGGTTTTGAGTTGCTCCTTCTATATCATAACTATATTGTGAATATCCTAATGTTGTGCCAGCTTTATTAGCTATATAAACTTTTTTTACAGTTTGAACCCCATTTACTTTATCTAACATAACAAATAAATCATTAATCATAATAGGTTGGTTCATTTGCCATTTACTTACATTAAAATATTCTTGTAGCAATTGTATGCAAGATAATAATACTTCATTATTATTAAAATTAGGTAATACTATTATTTCAAAATCAACACATATATTAATTATGTAGGCATCTTTTATTTTAATATTATCACCAATTATTCTATACTGGGATAGATAAGTTCTTAGGTTATTTTTTAAGGTTTTAGTAGCATAATCTAGTTGTCCTGCAGAATTTTGGGATAAAACATATAAACATAAGTTATCTATAGTTGAAACTTGTTCATCTGTTAGTTTTGGTTTTTCAATATAAGATTTAGATACTATTCCAAATTCTCCGGGCATGCTTAGAGCTCTAATTGTATAATCATCTAATGTAACTGTTCTTTGTTGGGTAGCAGCTTGCATTAAAGTGTTTTGTCTAATTTCTTCGTCTGTATCTCCGGCTGCTCCCCCATCAGCAGCTTTAGGGTTATTAACAGCTAAAGAATTAAATACTTGATCTGCTATACTAGGAGATAAATTAGATGATATATTAAATTTAAGATTACTTGTATTAATATTAGTTAAATCATTAGAAGGTACATTAGATTCAACCCCACCACCCGTTAAATATCTTACTGTTAAAGTAGTATTTGAAGGTGCTATACCATAAGTATTTGTAAATAAAAAGTTTGTAGGTGAATATGCAGTTGTAAGTTTATCTTGTTCAAATGGTAAACCTATACCTACATTATTTGGGTTTGGTGTAATTAACTCATCTGTATCATTAGGATTACCTGCTCCAAATTGAATTTGAAGGTTATTTTCTGATGTAAATCTTGAAGTGAAACGCCTTTGGCATTTTTTTAATTTAAGTAAATAAGGTACTTCACCAGCATCTTCTACATTATTAGGGTCATTAGGGTTAGTATTTTTTATACTATCAAATACCATTTCTTGACCCAAGTAATCAACCTCAGACCATTTATTACCATCTGAGTCAGTAATATCTAGTACTTTTATTATATTATCTGCATTAATGTTAATTGTAGGGAATTGTTTTGGAATTCCAAATGAAAAAGTTTGGGTGTTAATTGTAGATGAAATTGCTTTTCTTTCTTTTTCTAAAAGGAAAAAAGAAGGATCTGAACCATTTACTAGGTAAATTGTTATTTTTGTAGGATCTAAAGAACTTGAAATTGAAAAATCACAAGCATCTTCTATAAGAAAATTTATATTAGAGTTTTGTGAAGAAGCAATAGTACTATTCTCCCCAAGAGTCATAGTATAATTAAAATCAGGAACATATTCTGTACCTGATAGTTTAGATGGTATTGTTTGGAAGATCTTTACAGTTGTTGATGCTGCTCCTGTTACTTTAGGTTTATACCCAAACATATAAGCTAATTCATATAAATTATTCGTTTGTCTAGCAAATTGGGTAAATGTTTCTTGTAATTGGTTATCTAAATAAAATGACATTACATCACCCACATAAGCTGCTTGTTCCATAAACATCATACCTGGTGATGTTGGGGAAAAATCATTATATGTGTTAGGAAAATAAGTTTGAGAAAACTCTATTAATCTAGCTCTAATATCTGAAAAATCTCTATTTAAATATTTTATGTCTCTATTTACGGGTAAGGCCATTATGTAAATTCTATTTGTAATATATCACTTATATTAGTATTGATTACGCTATAAGTTAATGATATGGTTATTGTGTTTATATCTTCTTGTCTTAGTATTTCAAGATTGCCTATCATTACATTAGGAAAAAATTCTATCAAATTTTTTTGAATTCTTTTTTCTAAAAAATCCAGATTATCATTAGTAATTTGTTGAAATATAAAATCTCTTAACCCTCCTCCAAATGTGGGGTTTAAAGGTCTTTCACCTGGGTTGGTTAAAAAATAATTAATTAAATTGTTCTTAATGGCATTAGCTGTGGTATAATTAGATCTAAATACACCAGGAGCATTAAAAGGAATATCAATTCCTACAGCAGCACTTTTATTAAAGTCTATTGGATATATTTGTTGAGCGTCGAATGCCATTATCTATTTGTCATTAATCCCATTATTTGATCCATATTAACTTCACCCCCGGGTAAAGCTCCATTTGGTGATGTTGTATCTCCTCCTCCTTGTGGGTTAAATGGTTTATTTCCAAATCCTTGAGCATCTCCACTTTTCATATTTATCCCAGTTTCACCTATAATATCCATATAAGATTGTCTCCTATCTGCCTGTGATACAGGTGATGGTGTTGTTGAAGTGATAGTTCTATTTTCTTGGATTGGTTTAGATGATGCTGTTGTGTCAATTTTAGGTGACCTAACTGCTTCTAATAAAACCTCTTTAAGTTCTTCTTGTATCGCTTCCTTAACAGTTTCTTTTATTATTTTTTTAAGTGCGTCTAATTTCATTGTGGTGTTTTTAATAAATATTAACTTATTCTGCTTTTAAATCGTTTTGTTTAATATAAAATATTAATTCATCTATTAGTATTTGATCATTTGATGAAAATGAAGGTTCTCCTTTAAGTATTACTATCCCTGCTTTATTTTTTGCTATTGCTCTTCTTCTTTTTAACCCCCCTATAGTTACACTGTCTATGGTTACAATACCCATTTTAAAACCATTAATATTAGTTACAACAGGTGATAATTGATTAGATTGTTCCTGGGTTGAGGATAACAATTCATTAGAAATACGAGTTTGTGGTGAAAGTAAAGCACTTGATTGGTTTTGGTCTCCAGTACTATTTTTTAATAGATCTTCAGAACATTTACCTATAAACAAATCAACTAAAGCTAGAAGATCTAATATTCTTTCAAGATTTGATTTTACTATGTTTAAGTAACCTACTCCAGTCCCAATTTGTCCTTCTGTTTTGTTGACTAATTTATTTAATTTATTTATAGCTTTTTGACCTTTAATAATCCCCGCTGCTGGGATTGGGGTTGCTACCGTTGAGGGTATAAATTGAAGTGCGTCAATTGCTATTTGAGCTGTGTCTATTCCTACTTTAGATGTATTAACAAGTGATTCTAGTGGGTCTAAAAATTTATTTATAGAGTCTATTTTATCGTATATATTATTTAGTTGTTTTGTTAGTTTGTTTTTTAATTCGATTACTTTATTTAAGCCCGATATATCAGCAGGACAAGTTAATCCATCTTCAATTAAAGTTTTTACTTGGGATAGTGTGTTGGAATCTAACATTATTAATATTCATTTGTAGATGGTGAAGAACCTCCATCTTGGTTATCTGCAACTTCATTTTTTAATTCTTTTTCAGTCTGTTTTTCTTCTTTTTTTTCTTTTCTTTTTTGGTTGGCATTTTTTGCTTTATTTTTTAATTCTTTAGCTTGTTCTATTAATCCTAAAGGATCACATACCCCAAAAGGTTCGCATAATAATTTTTTTATAGCATAAGGAATTGCTCTTTTTTTAATTTCATCAATTATTTCTTCTGCTGTCTTTTTTACAAATTCTGCTGCTTCTTCTTTACTTAATCTTTCTTTTTCTTCATCAGATGTTCCTTGGGCCTTTAATATACCAGAGTCAGCGTTTTTAGTATCAGGGATGAGTTCTATAATGTTAATATCTGATCTAATTGAGCTATTTAAAGTTGTAATAATTACTATTTTTTCACCATATTTTTTAACATTTAATATTAACTTTTGAACCTTACCAGGGGTGAAAGTACTGGTAAGTTCAAAAAAACCATCAGCATCAGATTTAGTTTTTACCTTATCTAAATCTTTTATTTTTACTCCCGATATAGGTTCTTGGGTTGTTTGGTCAACTACTATACTACTAAAAGTATATGAAATAGGATCTTGGTTATATAGTTCTTTAGGTGTTCCTTCTTTAGGGTAATTTTCATTTTTGTATGATTTTTCTTTAATCCTAGGTGGGAAATCCTTAAATTCTTTTAATATTTGTTCTTTTTGAACTTCAAATATTAATTCATTTAGTTCTTTAGGAGCTAGTTCTGGGAAGTTTGCAGATGTTTCCCAATCATATCCAATCTTTTGGGCATATTTATTTGCTTTAGAAAATCTTCCTAATGAATCCGGACCATTAGCTAAAGCTTGTTTTTTAGCAGTATAGTTAGGGAGGTTAATATTATTAGTAACAATATAATCCCAGGTTACTTGAGTAAATCCTCCTTTTGTTTTTTCAACTAAGGTAGGATCCCCTTGAATTTTATATTCTATCCCAGTACTTGAAGGAGTACCATCTTCATTAGCTTCTTCTATTTCAGCATTTGGGATAGGGTCTTCTTTTACTTGATTACCGCTTTTATCTGTACCTGATTTAGGATATTGAGGGCTATCATAAGAGTCAATTAAATAATCAGCTACTACCTCATTTAACATGGGGGGATTTACACTAAAAAGACTATCTAAGTCTTCTCTAATTCTTTCTTCAGTGTAACTATCAGCGTAACCATATTCAGGGCGATATGCTGGGTAACGTGCAGTTTGGTATTCTTCCGTTCCTTCAGCTACGTAATCTGGGTTGTAATATCTAGGTACAGCTTTTACACTCCACCCACTTGCAGATTTATAAATAAAATATTCGTATGTGTATCTAAAAGCCATTATAAAGTTTTACTTACGTTTGATTTATATCCTGTAGGGGATTTTATTTGCGGGATAAGATAATCATCAATCATCCCTTTTAGATTTTTTGCAACAGCTGATACTTCCCCTTTAACTGCTGATGTGTAAACTATTTTCCCACTATTTACATCAACGGCTGATACTTCTTTTAATTTTGATAATTGAGTACATAGTATTGAAAGTTCATTCATTATTGAACTTAAATCATCCAAAAATTTATCTCCTTTAATTATAGACTCAGTAGCACCTTTCCCTAATTTAATCTGTGGTGAATCTACTGTATAATCCTTAGTAGATAAACTAATTGACGAATTTGAACCTAAAAAAATAGATTTTTGAGCACTTAATAAAATACTATCACTTTTAGAATTAAAAACTAATCTATCTGAGTTTATAATAACCTGTGAGTCTGTAAATTCAGAAGGGAGGATTGGTTTAGATGAAAACGAGCTATAGTTAGAATTTGATACTCCTATAGGTATTTTTTGATTACTTGTAAGGTAAATAGAAGATAAATCATCATTTACCCTTTCAACTATAGGAACCCAACCTTCATTTGAAGATTTTAAGGGTTGCCCATTTCTAAAAATAGTAATAGGATTACCATTCTCCCCAACATCAGACCAATCATTTAATGCATCCTGCAATGTTGGTTTTGCTGTACTTCCTAATCTTATACTATTTCCCCATCTACCTTCATATATAATATCGCCTGAGAAAGGAAGTAAAGGATGGATATTTGATCTTTCTATAAAGGTATTTTGTGATGGGTTAGTTGGGCTATTAAAATCTACTTCTGAAGATTCATCTGTTATCCTTCTAACGTTACCCGCTTGGGTTTGTTGGTAATCTTTTTGTTGTGGTTCTGGTAGTGTGGTTGATGTTATTGGGTTAGGGTAAGCATTATGGTGGGGGTGGTTCCATAAACCTATCATATTGATATAATAATATGATGTGTTTGAAGTGTTATTTCCTATAGCATTATTAGGAAGTTTAAACAAAAGAACTAGCTCATTAACTAAGGGATAAGATGAAGTGTTAGGAAAAAAAGGTAATGCAATGCTATTTTTACTAGAAATTCTTTGATTTAATTCAAAAAATATAGTACCTATACCATTTAACCCCCCATAATCATCAATATTTGGGAAATTAGGATTTAGAATAATATCAGTTACTCTTCCAACTTGGAATCCCCCTTTAACCTTACTTAATACCTGAGAAAGTCTATCTATCTCCCCAGTTTTATTGCCTGCTGGGATTTTTATGTTTGCAGAAATACCTTTTTTAAATCCCATTAATCTTCTTTTTTAGGTGGTAATTGTAGGTTGTTTATTTCTTTAAGTAGTTGTTCCTTTTCTTCTTCAGAAATACCAAAACCATTTTCTTCATTACCCTCATTCGCAAATATGCGTTGGAATATTGTAGCAACTTTAATAAGAGCTTCATCATTTTTAATGCCAAGTTCCATGTATTCTTTTATAAGTGGTACAATCATTGTAGCATCACCTATATCACTAATTAATGGTTTTAATTCATTGATTAAAGCACTAATTTGGGTCTCTTTTTTCTTTTGATTATCATATATTTCTTTTAAGAGATCAGAGTAGGATTTTTTACCGAATATGTTTTTGTCTAAGTGGCTCATAATTATACGTTTGGTTCATGTATAAATATAAGAAATTAAGATCTTTCAAAGTCTATATTGCCTGTTTCTAAATAGTAAATGTAGTTATTTTTAAAAAGACCATATAATTTATTTGCTATCTTTGTAATTTTGGGAGTTTTAACTTCTAACCCATTAGTAGCCATAATTTCTCTAATGTAGATGTAAAGAGCTTTTTTATTAAATATCTCTATATTTTCTCTTTTACGAAATAATTCTAGTATAGCATCTGCTACTTGAGCATCATTACCTTTAGGAAAAAACTTATTAAATCTTTCTTCAACATGTTGAACATAAGCATCTATAAAAATAGATAACTTGTCTTTTTCTTTCTCTTCACCCATGTTATAAGAATAATTATCATCTTTAAATAATTCATCTACAGGTGCAGTTTGAACTCTTTTTTTATAGTTTTTAGTGTTATATATTATAAGCCAATTTTTGGTAACTGTGCCAAAATATGAGTATGCTTTAGCACCTTTACCTGGGTCAAATAGGTGTATTTTTGAAAGTAAAAAGGTTATTACTTCATGTTGTAAGTGTTCTATTTGGTCTACTTCAGTATAATAAAATTTAAATGTGTGTATTATGTTTTCTGTTAATTTAAAAAAAGCATAATGTATTTCATCCCTATAGATGTTACTCCTAATTTCAGAATCAGGTTCATTATTATATCTAACAATTGCATTTTCTGTATCTTTTGTAAAGTAGTTTTTAGACTTAGGTCTTCTTTTTTTAGCCACGGTAATCATTTTATTTCTTTTAACTTGAAATCATTCAAGATGCCTTGAATTTCTTGGACAGATTTGAAAAAATGTCCTACTTCATCATCTGACTTAAATGTACCTGCTTGGTCTATTTCTTTTAACTTTTTATCTGATGCATCTATAACTTTAGATAATCTATCTAGATATGTTAAATATTCTGCTAGTATGTCTTCTTGTTTTTCGTTTTTACGAAGTAAATTAAAAGTAGTAAACCCAAGGATTACTACTAATACTGATAAGACTGATATTGAAATTGTTATTATCATAGGCTGTTTAACATATCTTTTAAACCTTCACTTTTTATAGATCCTAAGGTTTTATTTTTTATACCAACTTTTTTCTCCTTAGGTTTTACTCCAGAAGTGTTGTTAAATTTGGGAAGCCATACTTTTTCAAATTCAATTCTTGCTGCCATTAAGTCTGCTTGATGAATTATAAATATCAAAGAAGTACGAGGTTTTAACTCTGGCATGAAATTCTTTAAATAAGGCTCATTTGCTGGGTCATATAACCCATCATGTAAACGAATAGCTAACCATTCATTTTCTGTAGGTGTAATACCTGCATCAACTAATAATTTAATTGATCTTTCTGGGACTGACATATAAGATAATTTCTTATTGAAAGTATACATTTCACCTAAATTCTTTTTCCTCCATTCATCCTGAGATGGTTTATGAGCGTATTCTTTCCCATCACCCATTTTACCTAAATCATGGTTTAAAGCAGAGAATACAAGTTCTTCAACTGTGTAATTTTCTTCTACCCCAAACATTAACCATGTTTTATTAAATTCTAAAGCAGCTTCAATAACTCTATTAACATGATCTACATATCCACCAGGGAATGCATTATGGTATGCTTCTTTATGAGAAGCAGGCATCATAGCTACTTCATCTTCATGTTTAGTATAAAATGCAATTAATTTTTCCCTCCTAGGGTCTGAGATGTAGGTATTAATGTAACCTATAAATTTTTCCCAATTTGATTGAATTTGTTCTGCTGTTAGACTCATATTAACCTTGTTCTCTTTCTACTATATCCATTAAATCTTGGATTGTTTCCATTATTTCTCTTTGTGCTTCATTGATAGAAGTTCTAGATCCGCCTCTATGGATTTCCATATCCAACCCTTTCATTTGTCCTGATAGTTTGGATAAGCGTCTTTGTACTAGTTTTTTATTTCTCATTTGTTTTATTTAAAAAGGGATGAATGGTGACACCGTATCACCTTGTCACACTTTTTTTATTATACGTTTTTTCAAACCCTGTGGTATGAATATACGAGGGGTAAATTATGACTCCAAATTATCTTCAAGAAAAAGTGAAATTTTCTTTAAAAACGCGCATTTTTCGTATTCTTCTACTTCTTCAAAGAAAGAAATTGATAGTTTTACTGCGGTTTCTAGATTTTCATCATTTTGGATTGATAGGCTATCTTGCCATATTTCGTTTTCTATAACACAATCTTTCATATAACTCCAGGCTCTATGGTGTGCTATGTATTCTCCAACTTCATCCATACCTTCCATTCCAAAATCATCTTTTGGAGTTTTAAACATGTCTATAAGTTTTTTCTGAAATACGTGTTGGTTGAGGATTATCTTTTTGAACATACCAATCTTATATGAAGGGGTATTTTCGAAATCCTCCATGTTTATTGATATCTCAGGGTTAGATTCATGTTTACTTCCTGAGTCTCCAAATAAATTGAATATGTTGTTGATATCCATGGGTATAAATATAGGAACAGTCCTAATATAACGCCAGTTATTTTAAAAGAAAAAATGCTTTAGCCAAGCAAATAGACCATTTACATTAAGAATTACTAAATTCCACTGCTTCCTCATTATGACTTGGAATAAAACACATATAAAACCCATTACATATAAAGCAGGTTCTATAGTCCATTGTGCTGCTATTAATAATCCGGCACCCATATATCCTATTCGGGCACCTAATCTTTCCATTGGTGTAAGTTTTCTATTTCTAACCAATGATTTTAATAAAGATATCTTCATTTTTTTACTTCTACTTTTGACTTGTTGTTCAGTG
>Ga0181373_1000233_pt1 | contig 13697 bp, 7 predicted proteins | sample LowvirmetaG_3_FD_130159 | JGI IMG/M metagenome (GOLD analysis project Ga0181373, IMG submission 130159) | Marine viral communities from the Subarctic Pacific Ocean - Lowphox_09 viral metaG | ecosystem: Environmental > Aquatic > Marine > Oceanic | place: Subarctic Pacific Ocean | collected 2015-12-05 | reverse complement strand
ATGAAAGTTTAATAAACTTCCAGTATTTCCAGAAAATAATCCAGACGTTACAGTTTCAACATTATTTGCTAGAATATCCTCGGTAGGATCAAAATTACTATATGTTTTACCATTACGAGCTCTTTGCCTAGCTCTCAATCTCTGCTGTACAATTCTATCTGCTAACTGTCTTGCAGCTGCTTCTACGGCACTTTGAGCGGATGCATTACCGGCTCTTAATCGCCCCGGTATGATTTGTCTATTTGCTAATCCCATTTATATTTTCCTTTTATGATACCGATACGTTTTGAATCGATGTTATCTGAGTAGGGGTTATAGTTATTGTCATTGTCGCTCTACCACCCGTTTCATTGCCTATAAATAATATAGTAGCTGTACGAGGAGCTGTTAACTGACCTTTTGCTGTTATCTGGAATTCCATTCCGGTAACTGTAACAGTTTGAGCTGCTTCATTATCACCAATAAACTGAGGTACGGATGCACCAGACTGATTAGGTGCTGATTTCGTAGCTACAATCTCAGCTGCATCAGAATCTGATAATATAGCCGTATAACCAAATGACGTATTGCCTTGAGCAAAATTAGTAGTTGAAGGTCTAATAATAGACTGTTGCCCATCTCTTAATTCTACTTCTGTTTGACCAATTGATATAACCGGTATACGTGCAGTGCCCTTTGGCAATGTAACCAATTTATATTTCATCATTTGCGATTCGTCTGTCAATGCCTCTGTTACTGGCATGTTTTCAATTGCAGCGCCATAAAACGCTGTTCCTAGAGGATGTTCCGGATTATATAAATCATAATCAACTTCATCATCCGCTAGCGCAAATTGTGTTATTTGAAATTCATTTTGACCACGTGCTAGCAATTCTCTTCCCTTTTTGGTTAGAATTGCATCCACTGTAATCGTACTATTATCTAAATATCCCATTTTTACTCCGCTTTATTAATAAATATGCTATTCGCAAATTATCTAACGCTTAAATTACCAGGATCTAGTCTATTGTTTCTAGATGGCTGTTTTGGCGTCTTATTATAGAATATCTGATTAGGATTAACTTCAAATATTTCTATAACTGGTTTATTTCCTAACGCCGCATTAACGCTAGGTGAATTTACACTAGGAGCTGTTAACTGACTTCCTAATGTTGCCATATGTTGTATCGAATATCTGAAGAAATCATCTCTGTAACATGATGGCGTTAAACTGCTACTATAAAATTGATATTTCGATTCACTGACAGCTGCATCAAAATCTCTAGCATATTTACTAGCAATAGATGTTGAACCAGAATAATGATATACTGGTGTTTCGAAAATATTACTTTTTCTGCAATTATCAATTAATTCATTTGTAGCTCGGTGACATACCTTTTCAATATCATATGTTATAGCTAAACGATCGACATAAATATTAACAGATTTGTCAATTGGTGTAGTAATAGTAGTATAAACAATTGATGATGACTGAGCAGTTAATGGAACATTAGCATTATCATCTGTATAAAATTGCCCGGGCTCTTCGCTAAATACAGTTCTTACAGAGTACGATCCAGATAAGTCAGTGGTATCACCGCTAAAACTACTGTTCACTATTTCACCTAAATAACCAGCACGGACATTACTAACACCATCATTATAATCTGTACCACCCGGAGTTATTCTACCTACATAAATATCCGTACCTGCTGCCTGAAGATTTTTCCAGAATAAATATCCATTAGATGCATTCGTATTATAAGTAGCAGTTTCCTCCATCGTAACAAATGTATCAGACATGCTATCATTCATTAACTCAAATGATGCAGATACTGTAGTATATTCTATGGATTGTGATATTGAAGATGATCCCGGATACGGATTTGCACCGACAGATTTGAACTGTAATGACGATGCAATGTTAGTATATGCCGGTATCTTAACTTTATTAAATTGTATTGTATTAGTAGCTAACTGGTCAGTTAATTGATATTGGCCAGATGCTGTCATCTCTTTTAAGTCCAAGAAACGTTTTATTCTGTAATTTGGATCATTATCTACTTCTGGAATATATATAGCTCCTTGTACTTCCATTGTATTTTGCGAAGCGCTAAGAGCCGGCGATGTTGACAACGCTCGAGATTGAGATACAGTAAACGTTAATCTAGGCGTTACTAATACATCATGAGGATAATTATTTTCTGTTGTTAATCGTATTTGATTAGTATATCTTGCTTTATCTGCATGCAGTCCCGGCGAACTAATAATCGTATAAACTTCATTACCATATGATATATTTTCTTCCCATTCTTTTTTATCAAAAGACATTCCTTGGTTTATAGTCCATGCGTTCATTGCATTAAGACCTACTTTATCACTGTAAGCAGGATTCATTAAAATACGCTGATTTTCATAATCAAAGTCTATAACAGAATCACCAGCTACTGCTGGATTAGAACTATTATAAATGTCATTGAAATTACTATCTATTATAGACGCTGTATATGAATTTAATTCATCTACTGGTAAAGTTTCAATGGTACAGTAATTCATACTTCCAGTATATCTGACCTGATATGCAGTACCGGTCATATCATCCATCTTTTCGGCAGAAGGAGTTAATACAGTGGTTTCACCATCATCAATAATTCCTTCATATTGCAGGTCTGAATCTCCTGATGCAGTAGGCTGAATCTGCTGTATCAGTACATCATACATTGGTTCATCAACCTTAATAGGTTTAGTAACAGTTACTTTAGATCTTTCTAAAATATTTGGTTCTATTAGCAATCCGGTGGCATCATCAACTCTTTCTGCCAATGTCTGTTTTATCTGACTAAACACTGAGAAATCAAATTGACTGAAAATTCTATTATATGCATTAACATCAGAACCATCGGTAAATTTCTTCCAATATTCTTTAGAAAAGTATTTTAAATCGCTATATGTTTGTTGATATTCATCATCCGGATCACCTACATAATCATCTAATTCAACACGTCCAGTATGATTAAAAATATCTTTATTTACTTGGTCTGCAAAACTATAAAATAATCCTAATTTATTTGAATCAATAGGAGCATTATCAAAAGAAGAAACTTCACCGGTATTAGTAGGAGACAATCGTCTTATCAATTCATTATCTTCCAATCGAATTTTATTTGACCTAGGATTATTTGATCCCAAAGAAGCTCCGGCAATGAAATATGTTTCTTCTACCGGAAGGAAATTTCCGCGCTGAGTATCATCTGGTGTGCTAAATCCATGGGCTGTAGCATTACTCAAAGGAAGACCTCCAGGATCAGAAAAATTCTTTATTGCCTGATTTGGATGGCTAGATGATATAATCGTTCCATTGACACTTAAATCATTACCTATAGTATCTGAACCTAATGTGTAATGTCGTACCAATGTATCATATGAACTAGTAGCATTTAATGAACTTACATATGATGTGGGATTTAATGTATGATCATCAAATCCTGCAATACTTACAAATTCCAACCATTCTCGATACTCTTGCATCGAACCAGAATACGTTCCAACCGACCCTTGCAAGTTTATTATATACGCATTGGTATCATGTATATCACCAGATCCAGTCTGTCCACCAATATATACCGATTGTGGTTGAACAGTGAGATTAGGATCACACCAAACTTTATAATGATTTGCGTTTGTCGGTGTTATTGCTAAACTCGCTGTATGAGATACTTTACCTTTTATAAAATCTGAAGCATGTTGGACATAAATATTATATGTAGTATCTGTATTGGCAATATTATTATAATGAGTTCCGGATGTTTCCCATCCAAATTTTAAGTTCCAAAAATCTCCATTATATAATGGCACCCAATCTGTAGATGCTGTCATTGGTCTATTTGTACTACTAGCAGATGCAAAAGAAAGGTTAACACGACCATATTGATTACTACCAGAATATGATCCAGTATACTGAACACCTATATGAACTAATGGATTCACTGCATTATCAGCCTGAGAATATACCAACATGCTTTGAGTTACATCTGGTCTAAATCTAAACTCGCGCGTGACAGGAGGTAATATTTCTCCGGCTAAGTCACTACGGCCCCATTTACCTATACTACCACTTATGAATTCTGGTGTATATTCCAGATATGATCCTGAATTGAATTTAATGGAATATGAATATCTATCCTCAGTCAATACCGGCCAATCATTTCCTACCTTCGGTCCGCCATATTCTCTTACACTTAATAATGTCTGCGGTATTCCGTAAATATTTAATAACGATCGTATCCCTCTTTCAGTACCACGTGATTTTAAAATATATGGTAGATTATTAACAATACGCCTCCATACCTCACCGGTCAATTTTTCATCACTAGTACTAAACAAACTACCAGATTGAGCATATTCACCTGATTCATTTGTACCTAATGCATATCTAAATAATTGACTAGCCTGATATCCATTGGTCAATTCCCATCCCTGAGACTTTGCAATATTTACTAATATATCTTTATCAATACTTAACTTTGGATTTTCTTCTAATGTATAAATTTTAGTTAATGCATTGGCATATGTCCATAATATATCAAAATGCTGACCTATCATGTTTATGAACGTTTCATATTCACTGTTATTAGAATCAACTCTTATATATTCCGGAACAGATTTTACTAACTGGTGTGGATTTTGTTCATCATATGTAGTAGCAGCAATAGAAGCAGATAAATACCAATTATCAGCCAATGAACCAGTTGTTTGGTGTATAACAAATTGTCCGTCAATTATACGTTTTGGGAAAGGTGTTAATGCAAATCTTTCTTGAGTACCAATGAAACTTCCAGAAACGCCATGTGTAGTTAAACTAGAAGTCGGTTCATTATATAACCATTTTTCGAATGCATCAAATTCTCCAATTAACGCATCTTTTTTCTTTAAAGTACTTTCTTTATTAACAGATAACGACCCAGAACTAGAACCACTTATATTATTTAATGCATTTAATCTTGTATCATAATATTCAATGTTTTGTAATTTATATCGAAAATTATCAATACGAGATTTTGCAGAACCATAATAAATGAAATTTTCATATCCAGTATAATCAATTCCTAATTCTTCACCATTACCAATTGAGCCTGAAAAGAATCGATCAACAATTTTTTGTGATGTAGAAGTATTTGCATCTAATAACTGATTCCATGATTTGAAATCTGTTTCTGTAATAGTAGTATATCCAGTTTCAATTTCAAAGTTCGGTCCTTTTAATGCAGATGGTAAGATCGGAGGAGCCAATTGATCTAGACTTATACTATCAATATACGAGTCGCTTGCTAATTCAATTAATTGCACTCGTGATAATACCGGTATTTCTTCTGGTATTTGAGAATATAATCTAATAGCTAGAACTTTGTCATTATCCAGATATTTTTTATAATTAATAATACGTATAATATTATTATTACCAAAATTTAATGCAAAATCTCTTTCAAATGGATCAATATATTTTTCTAAAAATAATTCTATTAGATCTTCATATGTATCATCACCGCTCCGCGTAACTATCGGTGATATTAAAATCTCTCGACGCTGACCAGCAATTTCTTTTATTACTAATTCTGGAAAGTCGTTAGTGCCTATTATATTATAATAAACATTTACAACTACTTTAAAGAAACCACGTTTAAGATTAAATGTTGATAATGCACTAGCATAATCAATATATAATTTATCTGCATTAATTACAAAATCTGTTATAAGACCACCGCCTAAATATACTTCACTTGTCGGTGTATAAACATGTACTTCAACAACAGGCGTTTCATCTGGCCGAACTGTAAGTTTTTCGAATTGAAATTCTTGAACATCTTCTTGGTTCCAGTCAACCCCGCGTACCAACCCTCGGGCTTCACGTATTTCTACAATATTTGAAAATCTTTCTAATGACATATATACTTATAAATATTACAATGTATGAGTTCAGTAACTATTATCCTGGCTTATAAGCTTCAACGTCGACAGATGTATATGCAGCTGCTATCGAAGCATTAGACGGTGCCCATTCAATATAATATTTGTCATTTTTATCATTAACTTTTTTACGTACATATTGAATAGCCCTTACAATATTTTTAATTAACGCGTTTCTTTCATCATTTATATATGCTTCTATAGATTCTAAATAAGTAAACAATTCGGTATTAAAATCTTCAACTAAATATTTTCCGTCTCTTAATTGAGATTCGATACTTATTATTTCTTCTATGGTAGTTGCCTGTAAAATTCTATCATCAATAGTAGAGATAAATTCACTGATTTCTTGTATATCAGCTTTGACGTCAGCTAAGAAACTTTCTGCATCAATACATAACGTATAAAGATCTGCAGTATCATTTCCATTAATAAGATCCTCTGGCAATGAATCAAAATTTGGTTGATATTTTCTTGGATCAATAATAAATTCTAATATAAATTGAGCCACGGTAGCTCTAAAATAATCACCATCTTTCATCTGTTCTCGTACACGAGATAAATCTCGTTCTGGTCTTGCATATCTTTGTCTTTGAGCATCTGCTGTTGTTGCTAACGATGGGCTCATTTTCCATTGAGGAGTTCTCCCAGTTTTAGCTTTTCTCATTGCTTCTTTCATCTTATCATCACATAACTGCAATCCGCTAGCATCGATAGTAGCTAATAATGCTTGCCCACGATCATTATTAGGTACTGTATTTGTATTAACATGCCAAGCTTTATTCAGATCATTACCAGGTAACCAGATTTTATTTTCAGCATCCGCATTAAATGATCTGGTAATACGGCCTTCCTTCTCCATAAGACGAAAAAACGATTTTTCAGAACCTTTAGTTTTAAGTTTTCCGCCATTCTTTTGTTTATAGAAAATAAACTGAGTTCCTTCATTTGATACTGTATTAAACAGAATTTGGTGTATAGCAGAATCTGGTCCGAATGCATCTTGACATTGCTGAGCAAATCCTCCTTGAATACCAGATAATCTTAAACTCAATTCCGCTGCTTGAGAAGCAACACCTGGAAACATCTCTTTAACCACTCGAACTGCTTGATCAAATTGTCCTTGGGCGACTGACTGTTCCTGTAATTCATCATAACGTATCGCTGGATAATATACAATGGAACCGGCTGGTTCATATGGAGCCAATTCTCGTATTGCAAATGGTTCTAAATTATTACTATCATAAGTAACATAAGTATTATATTCATCAAAATCTAATCGGTCAATTTGTGCGATCTGTCCAAAATCATCCCATACTGCCCGCGTTCCTGTTTCTGTCCGTTGTTCACCTAATACTTCGATACCGCCGGCATCTACCATAATATTTATTATACCTGTTCGTTCTCTCAACGCATTTATCTGATCTTCATCTAATAAATCATATGCTTCTTGATATTCTGGCGTACCGATCTGCCCTATAGGTAAAAGTTCATTTGCCGGATCATAATCGCTAGTATCGATACCGTTTATACGAGCTATTTCTTTCAATGTTTTTAAAGATAATACTTGTTTTAAATGACCATGAATCATAAATCTTAAATCAAAAATTAAATCATCAGAATCAATATTATCAGAAAAGTTTCGTACAACATCTATTGAAAAAGCTTCAGTTGGCCATTTTAATAAAACCAACTTACCTTCATATTCAGCGCGTAGTTTTTCTAATCTTGTCGTGATAAATGCTTGATCAAAATATCTATCATCTGGATCAGCATCTTCTAACGGATCACGAAATTTATTAAATGCTACGATTAACTGCGTTCCTCTTAATCCTGGATTATCTTCACGTATTTGCTGAATTCCTCGAGCTCGTCGAGCATTAACCATTTTATCCAATTCTGGAATAAAAGTTGCCTCAGATCTTAATTCAGTTGGTTTAATGTAATCGCCTGGATCTCTTTGAAAATTCGCTCCGGTGAAAGTATCACCTGGAATATATCCTGTTTTAAATCTTGTAGTAGTTGTCCAATTTCTAGAACGATCTAATACCGATCTAGCTATAAACTCATCAAATATCGTTGGTTGTGATAATTCATTACCTTCAGCATCCTCATCCGGATAATTTTGAAATCTACCATCCAATCGCATATCAAATTTTTTCATTTGATCTTCATCGGCTTCGCCAATATCTCCATACGTTAACGAACGTTCGGCTAACATAACTTCCAATGTTTTATAATTAGGTATAGGTCTTGCAAGATCACGTTCAATATACCAAACACAGAATATGTTATTAAGTAATGCATCATCATCTATGCCTCGTGTAATTAAATCTGGAATCTGTTCTGGCCCGCTATTAATATATGCATCATGAAAATCAAATGGTCTATCATCAATCTCAACACTCAATAAAAATAATCCGGTGGTTGCAGGCGGCCGAAATCCGGTATCATCGGCATCTAAATAAAATTCAAACTCATCATCTAATATCTCATCCAATTCTTCATCATCAATACCAGGTACTAATTTATTAATATTATACTCGGAATATGAAGCAGAAACATCTGCATCTATTTCTAATAAACCAGTATCAGGAACACGCTTGGCCAATCCTTGTACCGGCAAAGGAGTTATAATCTGATCTGGGCTTAATTTACCTTCCTCCAGTACTGGATCATTTGGAAACTCTTCTTTTAATAAAGAGACTAGAAATTCTTGTTCATTAAGTTCATTTGGAAATTCATCTTGCATGCCCAATCGTTCTGTAAATCTATTACCTGCCATTATCTCTCCACTTTAAAATAAAACCCATCATCATGAATTTGAATGTCATCGCCTCCATCACGTTCAACTTTTAATATGATTTTATAATAACGCTCCGGCATGAATGTATCTAGTTTTAATCTAAAAAACGATCCTTTCAAATCACATGAAACCTTAGTTGATTTAGTATCAAATGGTATAATAGTTTCTTCAGTAACAGCATCTTGTATACTATAAAAACTAGATGTTGGTAATCTATCTTTAGTTATATAAAAAGAACTAGTCTGATATGTTTTATTTGGGAATTGTGATCTAACACCTATCCTGAAAATTGCATTATCAGCCTCGCGATAACTACGTCTGATATTTGTGAAGTATGGTATATATGTTTCACTAGCAATTTCTGTATATGAACTTGTACCGGTTAATACTTGGTCATCCCAAGCCACTTCCATTCTAGGAATAAAAATAGTATGAGTCTCTCTTCCATAATATTGAATGTTTCCTAATATATCTCCGGACCTCTCATCTACTTCAGGCCTTTTAATAATAAAGCCATTATTAGCAATATCACCAGAAATCCATTTAGATACAATATCTGTCACGTCCATTCTTATATGAGGTAGTTCATTTGAAAATGATTGGCTAGCTTCATATCCAGAACCGGTTAGCCATGTACCACCACCTTGTAGTTCAGTAACACCTTGCCCAGAATTATTACTAGGAGCAGATCCAGTATCCCATGCAATACCGGTTTGTGCCTTTCCATCTCCAGATCTATTATACCAAGAGGATCCAACTTTAGTTTGTGGTGTATCGCCTTTATTACCATTTCCATTTGTCCATGATTGAGAAACAGGAAAAGCTTTTAAAGTATAAGATAATTTTAAATCACTAGCATCTGCAGCTTGCATAGATAAATAAACTGATGCTGAATTAGCTGCATTTCCTAATAAAGGTATTTTTCCATCATTGATCAAGTCAGCTAACGTTGTTATCTGTTTCCCAAAATCTAATAAGATTCGACTATTATATGTATTTGCTTGAATATTACCGTCCAAATTTGATCCGGATGCGATTTTAGTTAACTCCAGAATAGGATCTATACCCGCATTTAAATCCGGAAAACGTTCATATAACGTATTATCTTTTTCTGTATAAAATAATTGATACATAATTTCCTTTATTAACTTACAATTCTACCTTTAATATCTTTATCCGGATATCTAACTTCAAATATCATAGGATCTAGACTTGGATAGATAATACTGTTTTTTGTAGCGCCTTCTATATCATATACATACTTAGAATATCCAGTTAATGTATTATATAAATTAGTTATGGTTAGTCCAGCAACTGTCTGCACACCTCTAACCTTATCCAATTCAGACATAATGTTTGCTTTATTTATCGGTCCATTAATTTGCATCCGGTCGACATTTAATAATTCCTTTAATCGATTGACTACTCTTAAAATTACTTCTTGGCTATTACTATTAGGAGTAGGAATGACATCAACTTCAACGCCAATATTTACTATATATGCAGTTTTAATATTAATGGCATCAGTCAACATTCTAAATTGAGATAGATAACTACGTAAATTTTCTTTTAATGCTGTATTCAATGGCACCAATTGTTGTTGATCATTATAAGCCAATGTATATAGATTCAATGCCAATGGGTTTGAAATAGTCTCTCGCGGATATGTTACATCTGCTGTATTTTGCTGAGAATCTCCTATTACATAAGCTTTAGCAATACTTCCAAATTTTGCTGGCATCATATAACATCTAGCTATATAATCTTCTCTAGTAATCATTCTGTTCTGAGCTGCAAAATTTGACATTGCATTTTGACGAATCGATTCTAAATCTTGTTTAGTTTTTCCACCTACTGCTGGTTCTGGATTATTAGCAGCAATTGTACTTTTCACAAAGTCCAGATTCACCTCCGCTGTATTGGTACTATTATAATTAATATCAGTGATCAGATTCAATGAATTTGCAGCTACGTTTTCTGCAATACTACCACCTACAGTATATCTGACAGTTAACGTTTCATTATTCGGAGCTAGACCATAAGTACTAGTTCTTAAGAAATTCGTAGGATCGACATCCAATGTAGTACTTCGCTTCAGATATTCTAATCCCATACCTACATTTTTTGGATTTGGAATTAATTCTTCATCTGAATCAGAACTAACACCTGCGCCAAATTGAATATCCAATTGCTGATCATTTCGGACTCTAGTTACATATCTTCTTGGAGTTCGTTTTAATTTCAAAATATATGGTACTGTACTTCTATACTCTGCCATATCCACATCATTAAATGGTACATTGGCTATAGCATCAAATACAGTATCTTGTGCTAAGTAATTTACTTGTGACCATTCATCACCAGTACTGCTTATAACATCAATAATATCCAGTACATTAGTATCTGGTAATGTTATTTTATCATATGCTTTTGGTGCTTCAAATTCATATGTTCCTATTTTTATTTCTCCTGACTTAGCAGGTACTTGTTTTTTGAGGAGGTAAAATTCAATATTTCCAGCCGAATCGGTTGAATATACAGACACCTCGCGAGGATTGGTTGCTGTACTAACACGAAAATCAACCGGAGATACAGTAACAAAATTCACACCAGCTTCGGTTTGTATCTGTATATTTTCCTTAACTGACAATGCATAATCAAAATCTGGTTCTGTTGCATTACCACTACCTTTCGATGGTACCAATTGAAATAAATCTAATACAACAGTTGCAGGTGTATTTAATTTAACTTGATATCCAAACAATTGAGCTAGATTCAGAACATTAGCATTTTCTTGTGCCGCGTTAAGCATAGTCTCACGAAAAGATTGATCGGTGTAATATGACAACACATCACCTACATATGAGGCCATTTCTATAAACATCATTCCAGGCGATGTTTCATTAAAATCGTTATAGGTATTTGGAAAATACTGTCTTGTAAAATTTATAAGATTCTGTCTGAATTGAGCAAAATCTTTATTTAAGTATTTAACGTCTTTTTTAACTGATTCCATTTATAATATCCTTAATAATTAAATTCTCCGACTTGTACTAAATCTAATGGAATGTCGATATCTGATAATAAAAGTTCATTTTCATTAGCTAATATTATAATAACACGTTCTGCATTTGAATTTGCAACTGTAAATCTCATTCGTATTGATATTGAATAATTAGCAACATTTGGAATTATATCAATTGTGTTCAATTTGATGTACGGTAACCAAGTTTTTATAGATTCTTCAATAGATGCTTGTAATTCTTCTCTTACAAATTGAGTATTATTCTCAAATACTATGTCATGAATCTTAGTTCCAAATGTAGGTTGCATATACCGCTCACCATATCTGGTCATCAATAAATTTTTAAAATTTGATAAAGCTTGTTCCTCGGTTGTATACGATTGATTAAAAACAGAACCTCCAGATAAAGAACCTGACGTATAATTTTGCTGATCATTGCGACCATCCGTTGCTTTATTAAACGGCAACGTGATACCTATCGCGCGATCCGGATTGGATCTATTTGGTTCATATCTATATATAGGTCTGCCTTGAGCCACTACTTACCTTTTTTCTTGTCTATTGCTTTCATCAATGCAGAATAATCTTTTGTCATTGCATTGACCGTTGCTGCTACTTGTTCGTTATTAGCATTAACCGGTTTACCTTGTAGATCAGTCATTGGTGCAACAGCTGGGCTACTTGTATTTCCACCAAAAGCCTGAGCCATTTCACTTTTAAAATTCATTGTTGACCAATCTGAATTTTCTTTTAATGATGTAGTATCATTTAAAATATCATTTAACATAGCATTTTCTGAATATTTCTTTCTGGCTTTTTTGACTGGTTTTTGTTCTACCATATCATGTAATTGCATACCATGTTGTATAGCTGATGTATGAGAAACCTTATCCTCTGTCAGCATCTGTCGCAGTTCAGTACGCACTGCTTTTGTAACTTCTTCACGAATTATCTTACGAAGAACAGTTGTAAATTTTTTAGTGTCCATATAGTTTTTCCGTTTTATATAAATATGGAACACATTGAATTAGACCAGTTTTAAAATGATTAGTTAAAAATCGAATTTTTTTGTATTTGGTAATGGTGGTTTTAATGGCGGCGGTGCATATGGCGGTATAATTTGTTTCGTTGCATCAAACCATATCATGCCTCCGCGAGCTTCACCAGCGACTTTTTTATCAATTTGTTCATGAACCTTTGCATTGTTTTTGGAATAATCTCTATATTGACCTGGTGTCGGTTTACTGCCGCGGCTAAATGGCGTACCACTACCACGACCAACGTTGCCACTTTTAAATAATACTTTGGCATTTGAATATTCGAACTCTCTTTTTTTTGATTTTTTTTCTTTCACAATGAATGGTGGTGCTGGTCCTCCGATAAATGTACTACCACCTTTAAGTAAAATTCCACCCATTCCTGGCAGGACTACCGGCGTACCATTTTCATCTGTTTTAGGCGGTGCCAAAGCTTTTCCGATGGCATCGGCTGGACTCGTGGCATTAGGAAATGCTTCCATTATACGTAGACCCCAATACTGTTTGTTTATGGCTGGTAAAGTACTGCCACCATCTCCCGGTAATCCAGCACCTGCTGTATGAGGAATAGCTGTATTCGGTGTGTTAATAGCCGTTACAAGTCCTGTAGGTATAATGTATTTATATTTTAATTTATGTAATCCAGCTTTTACCATATCCGGATCTTTTGATAATTCGCCTGAAAGTCCATCTCCTTCATATTCAGTCCACGGTCCCCAAGTCCTAGGATCGCTAGCAGATCTCTTTTTACCGGTTGGTCCAATATCCTCTTTTATAAATTTCATGTAGCATTTTACTTCTTCATCACCTTCTCCAAATTTGATTCCGGAGATAGGACTGCCCCATATCCCTGCTTTATCTCTGGTAGGACCGAATACCATAGGTT
>Ga0181373_1000231_pt1 | contig 13816 bp, 30 predicted proteins | sample LowvirmetaG_3_FD_130159 | JGI IMG/M metagenome (GOLD analysis project Ga0181373, IMG submission 130159) | Marine viral communities from the Subarctic Pacific Ocean - Lowphox_09 viral metaG | ecosystem: Environmental > Aquatic > Marine > Oceanic | place: Subarctic Pacific Ocean | collected... | reverse complement strand
TCGCTACATAAGTATAATCGTCGTCAATATAAACCACTGTTTGTAATGCGTCTTGCCAGCTAGGGAAACTCTCATCTTTTACTATAGGTGGTTCATTGATACATTCTTTATCGTCCCAAAACGGTGAGCTCGGGTGAAACTCTTCCGTTAAATAAGCCACTGAATGATAGGGATCTATTCGTTTAAATAAGCTTTCGTAATATTCTTTTTCCATTTCTTTCTCCTTTCTTAGTTATCGCGTAAAACTCTTTTACGCGTATATATATTATATAAGGGGAGCAAAGTAGAATAAAGCAGCGTACGAAAGCGCAAGCGACTATCGCTTATACTTTCGCTGTTTCTTAAGCCTCTCGCGCTCCCAATCGTCCACGGGATATGAACCTTTCGGTCGCGCACCGCTGATATATACTGGTCGCTCGAGTGGCAACCGTTCGATAATTTCGTGGGCTTCCGCCTTACTTTCTAATTCGATTGTTACGCAATACTTCATCGGTAGCTCCCGTCTTCCATCTTGGTGAATGGGACGTTGCGAATCGGAACAAGTTTGAATATTAATCTAGTCGGGTAGATATGATCTCTTGCAGGCGCTGTCATTATCCGCTTATATTCATAATCTTTTCTATGACTTTTCATATCAAACTCCGTAAGTTATATCTTTCGCGTTAAAGTAAATTTGATCGGCATCTGTCGGCACATCAAACATTTCACACACCTGTTTCCACATTTTTATATCTTCAAAATCATCTACATACAATGCGTGTCTTTTATTCTGTTGGTCGACCTTACAATCGACACTTATTTTTGGTTTATTCATAATAGATCCTCTAATGGCGTACCTTTAGGTATGAATTTGCCGTCGCCGACCTCAACCCAGTTTCTTTGTGTGTCGTGGTCTTCCCATTCATATGAGCCATTACAATAGAGTACTTTAGAATTAAATCGACTAAACGCTAATATCTCGCTACCTTCCCAGTTTTGTAATATAACATCATCGGTCAACGCATCGACGCCTACGCGCTCAAAATCAGGGTCTAGGTGTTCGAGTTGTTTTTCAATAGTCTCACGCCATAATTTATCGTACCCCTCCACAACTCGCGTTGCTTGAGTCAACGTAGCTGAGTACTGTAATAAATATGAATGATGTTCGCCTACTGTTAGGCTTGGGTAAAGTCGAATTGTGTAATATTCGTTTCTCATTCTTTCTCCTTTCTTAGTTAATACTTATATATTATAAAGGTGGAACAAACGCGAATAAAGCAGTACCACGAGCCGCTAAACATTATCTACTTCTACCGCTACGTCTTTCATTAACAACGCCATCGTTTCGTCAGAAAGACTCGCGTTACCGAGCTGTCGTATAAACTCACCGTTTGGCTTATATACTGCTATTTTTATCGAAATTTCAAAATCTTCCATTACTTTTCTCCCCATCCTTTGCCTGTGCTACCGAACCCACCCTCACCACGTTCCGTGGTATGACTAAAATCGGACACCACTGAAAACATCACGTGCTCGATAGGCATAAATACTAATTGAGCGATACGGTCGCCGTTAGATACGAGATACTTTTCGTTCCCATGGTTTTTAAGGTACACCATTAACTCTCCTTGATAGTCAGAATCGATTAATCCTAATACGTTTGCGGGCAGTATGCCTTTTATTCCTAAACCCGATCTAGGCATAATCATTCCACAAAGCGTATGGTCTCCGATATATATTCGGTAACCCATGGGGAACTGTACGGTCTCTCCAGGATGGATCATAGCGTTATCACAAGATCGTAAATCTAATCCCGCAGATCCTACGGTCGCGTACTGAGGAGCATGTCGCTCCTCTGCACGTGGATCAGTAAATATAATTTCTATTTTTGTCATTGTTCTTTAGCTCCGACTGTATGAAAACCTTCGTTAGCGTTGACGGTTTCGTTATACGCTTGGTTAATACCCTCTTTAGAATACTCACTAGAAAAATCCGTATCGTGATCGACTATTTCCCAGTTTCGAATCCAATAGACGCCGTTGTCGCCTGGATCGCCGAAGTTGCCGTAACAACCAACACCGAGTGATAACGTACCTCCAATCGCGTTACCGATAACTTGCGTTAATCTAGCGATACAATACGTTGGATCGTCGCCTCGTATACCGAACTCTTTTGCGGCTTGTAAAAAGCCTTCTACGGTACTGCGACTACCGTTCCAATGTAGGTATATTGCTGGACATTGGTTTTTTTCTAAGTGTTTATCATCGAACGCTATTACTGCTCTATTTCCCATCTTCATCTCCTAAATAATACATTGTTATAATAAGTATCGCCAATACGAAAAACGGGGCGATTACACCGATTAATAGCATAGTCTCTTCTGTCATGCTGTCTCCTTATTTTTAGTTGTTATTGCGGCTATTTGACCATTTTGTCTTACGCTGAAGGTATTAGTTTTCGCATCGTGGTATAGTTTGAAAGTACTACCCGAATCTTCTTTATCGTAATAAATAAAGGTCAAACTTTCGATAGCTTCGACAAAACCGTCGTGAAACTTTTTACCACCTCGTATCGGTGGTGAGATAGGCATTGATACCGTATCTGTTTGTCTATAGTAAGCATGGTCGACTTTACTCGCTAATTGCTCACCTGTTGCTGAAACATAGAATTTATCTATTTTATCAAATCCTTCCATTTATATTCTCCCTTTTAGTGTTTCTTCTACGGCAAATTTAACCCAGTCAGACTCTCGTTTAGCTCGATCAATATCCTCACCATAGAGGTTATGTAAAAATTCGTTAACAAGTGCATGTATCTCGTTTAGATGTGGGTTATGCGGTCTGTCGCTTTCCGCGATCAAATCACATATATAATCTGTACAAGCATTTTGTACTTCGTCAACTTCGTTAAATAATAGTTTGCAGACTTTTTCGCCGACTAGGTCTTTGACCGTCTCGATAGGTTTGCTCATATCTTTCTCCTTTCTAGTTAATAACTATACTACTTTACTTTACAAAGTAGCCAAAGTAAAGCACTAACCAGAACGCTTTGATTTTACGATCTTCTTCATAGCACGATAAACAGCTCGCCCACCTTTCGGGTCTTGGAAGATACGCTCTAGGCGTTTTTCATTACCCTCGTGGTCTTTCACTATTTGTTGTACAGGTTTCGAATCACTCCAATCAACGCTCTGTTCTTTTAGCATTCTACGCATTTGTTTTGCTTTTTTAGAATTCATTATTTCTCCCGAGTAAAAAAGTGGCGAGGGGTTGGCTGCATTTCTTTAGCCCTCATTAAGTGTTCGTTGTCGACTCTGCCAGAACACACCACTATTCTCATTTCTTTCCTATATATTTGACTTGGTCAGTAGGTATTACTTGATACCCTCCTTTATTATACGCGACTGCGATAGTGTAGTTTTTACTGACTTCTTGCTGATATGACGTATCTTCAACCACCATTGGTTTATTGGTTAGTAATGAAGGATATTTCTTACGATGGTCTCTATCTTGATCGGCTATGTCTTTATAACGATCACGATTAGCAACGTCCATCTTCCCATGTATTTTTCTCATTTCTTTCTCCTTTCTTAGTTAGTACCTATATATTATATAAAGGCAACAACGCGGATAAAAGCAGTGCTGAGAGCGTTAAACTAAACCCAAACTATGGGTGACCTCCTTCACTCTCAGCTTTCTTAACCATTGCGTCTGCTATACACACAATGTTATTCAGGAGGTTCTTAGGATATCAAATATAACCTGCTAACTCCATTCCAGGCTCGTCATAAAATGCAGTAATACTTGCATCAGGATAGAGTTCTCTAAGTTTAAGGATGACTCCTTCTGGTGGACCCCATGCAGTATTAAAAGTATACTCAACTTGGTCATCCTCCATGATCGTAACTTCACATTCAGAACTATTCCATTTAGTCCCCCAGTTTTGTACACGCCAATCCCACCATTTAGGCATACTAAAATCGCTATCTTCTTTTTCGAAAGTAGGTTCTACTTCGATTTTATCGTAATCAGGTTCAGGCATTATTTTTGCAAAATCAAAAGGTGTTTCTTCCGATGCAATTTTATCAGCAATTTCTTTTGCTTCTTCCCCGTAAATCTCGACTCTGTTATAACACCAATTAGGCATTTTGACCTCCTCGTAACTGTAGTATTCTCATAGGAATAACTGTTGTTGCGTTACATTCATTACAACATCTACCTGTCGCTGCAGGTTCTGCATTGTTGCCGTGAGGATCTCCTAGTGGCAAGTTACATAATACACATTTCATATATTTCTCCTTTCTTATTAGTTAATAAAAGCGAATGTAGTCAGGCTCTATAGTATTATCTCTCACCGACCTAACTACACTCTAGGTTATCCATAATAGGTAAAATAACCTATTAGTACTTTACTTTAGACTTACGCCAGAGTAAAGCAGCTTTACGACGACGCGAGGGCTTCACTAAGCCATTGGCTTCTTCTGGACAGTTCTTACGCCAGTGTTCTTCTAGTTCTTTCATGTTCATTGTATTGTCCCCTCAACTTCTTCAAATATTGCACGAATACCTTCATTACCTTCAACAACCATTATATGTTTAAATTCTGTTAAAGTTTCTTGTACGTGCTGAAGCATTCTCTCCCCAACTTCTTGAGAGACTTCTTTTCTTTCTATTAGTTCTTCAATAAAATCTATATACATCTGCATAGATGTACAAAGTGCTATAAGTGCTACAAAACTCACTTCTAACTTGATGGTTTTATCGGGTATTTCCCCGATATTTGTTACTAAAATGTCTTCATCCATTTTTATTCACTAACTCCTCAATCTCATCATATATCACATTTATCATTTCTTGTTCAGGAATTTGAGAAAAACGTCCTATTGATTCATTGAATTTTTTAGTTAAATGGCGGGCGATTGTCTCGATTCTGAGAGTGACCACAGTGCCGTCAGCTTTTGTTACTTGTATTTCCATAGTTTCCCCTATAGTTAATAAAATGTTGTGCTGGGATTCTCCTTTTAGTTTTGTTATTAAACCAGCCCCAGCACAATGCCCCTTTGAGTAACAGAGTAGGGGCAACACTCCGATAAGCCTACACTTCAGCAAAGTAGCCTTCATCAATAAGACGTTTCCTGTAGAATCTGAAAATTCTAAGGGGATCTTGTCTCGTTGACAAACAACCATTCTTCACTGCTAGTGCGACACAATCTTGCGCTGTAAAGCTAGAAGAGTCAAGCTCTTCTTTCTTCGCGTCAGCGACCGTATCGACCAAAGCCAGCAACTGAGCTGTAGTTTTATCTACATTCTCAGGATATTTGCCCGTATATTTGTACAATTTACGAACTGATCCTTTCCCAGTCGTAGTAGGTTGAGGAACTATTGTTCCCACTTTGCCACTACCGTTAGTCTTAGCTTTCGCTTTGACTGGGGCTTTTTTAGCAGAGACTTTCTTAGCGGGTGTTTTTACACTCGCCGCAGATAATGCTTGTGCCATATCTATTTCTCCTTTCTTCTTTCTACACACACATCTTTCGATGCAACCTGTCTACCTTGTAGTAGAACATAGTAAGTACTTTACTTGAGAATAACCTAAGAGTAAAGCACTAAACCGAACGCTTATCAAACTCAGGATCCTGTGTGATATATTCACTTTTTGGACCATGTAAGAGCTCATTACCAACTTGTATCGCTTCTCTTAACTCATTGGTCATATTCTCTGGTCGAATACATTCAACGGTCTCTATCAACATAGAGTCGAGAGCTTCTCGTAAATCAATAATTTCACTTGATAACTTCAAAACTGTAATATTTTTAGTATATTCTTCCATTACTCGGTTCTCCATACACGAACACCTGATATCTCGTTTTCTAATCGAGTACGTAATATATATTTACGTTCAGGATCTTGACGCTTACCAAACGTTCTTGACGCTTGCGATAAACGATTTTTAAGCCTATCAGCGTTGTCGCCTTCAGGTACAGTTATAAAGAAAGAATCGCCAACTTTCATTTTACCAAACGGATATTTGACGTTTGTTCTTCTATCTTCGGGCAATGGAACATTGCCTTGTATTAATATACCTGTCTCTTCATCGAGACCAATTTTCATTTCAATCTCACCCATATTAATTTAACTCCTTATCATTTGTAGGAACAACGTGTAGGATGTTTCGTTCTTCCATATAGTTTTTCCAAAACATCAGGATAAGGGATGGATCATCCACCCCTATAAGTTCCTGACAACCTTGAGCGATCATCGTATCGGATACTACACGAGCCAGTTCGTCATGTCCTGACTCGTATAATGCCGACCAGACCATACCCAATACATCCGCGTCCAGCGTGTACTTTTGAGGGTTATCTGCCATTAAGCCACCTTCGCGTATTTAACAGCAAGGTCTAGGGCTTTCGATTTACGAAGTGCCCCTGCACCAAACCACGCACTGTGTAGCGCATTACCTTCTGTATGAGACTCACGTAAGTGGTCTTCTACGTAGGTAACTGCATTTAGTGCGCCCCACCATGTACCTTTAGAAGACTTCAGGTTTGCACCTGGTTGCTGCTCAAGAGCATCAACTACAAGTCTAGGATAGGCGTTAAACCTATCGACCAAAGGATCAAGTTGACCAACAACTTTCCCTTGTTCTTTTAGTTTCAGCTCGTGCTGATACTCTTCGAAAGTAGTAGGTTGGTATAGCTCAGTAATAAACTCAAGCACGTTAGAGTGTTTAGCTTTCTGTTTAGAAAGATACTCAGCCGCTTGTTTAAACTCAGCCATTCTGCCTGCAGATAGTCCTAACGCCTCTTCAGCACTTTGCATAACATCGTCATCAAAGGCTTTTATATGAGGCATGCGGAAAGATGCTGTGCCACCCAGACCTAGAGCGAATGTAAGCGTGTTGTTACATACAACTCTAATAGGTGTAAGCTTGATAGTCATCGATCTACCTACAACGTGTGGTTGATTAAAAAGAAGATAACCTTTAATCTCGTCACCACCAACGAGTTCGAAGTCTTCAGAGATTTTAGCTAAACCCCAAACTTCCTTACCGTCTTTTAAACTGCCCGCAGTTTCCATAGTCATATGACCAGCTTCTGTAAAGCGTTTAAAAAACTTAAATACATCTTCATTTTGGATCGGAACGTAGTCGTTACCGCAATGACTTAGTACTTGGTTATCAGAATCACGAACAATGTGGAATGTATTAGGTGCTTGTATAAGCCCCACATCTTCGCTCCATTCAGGCGCGTCTAGCGTATAACTAGGACGTTTACTAACAGTCCAGTCAAGCTTTGCCGCTTCCTGCATTTGTAATGGCGTTAGGTCGTTAGATACCTCGACACCCAATCCGTGCCAAGGCTTATCTCCCGTCCAAGCCATAGTTTCTACTTCATGTGCCATATATTTCTCCTTTCTTATTGCACGTTAATGATCGTAGCTGTTAAGCTACGCCGTATATTAAATAGTACACGGCTACGAAAGTAAAGCAGTATAAAGAGCGCTCCATTCGTAAGGAATATCCAGAGTTAACAGACTATCAGATTTATAACCATTTTTAACGAGTTCTTGAGCACGTTCGATACCATCGATATGGTAGAGCTTCATTTGATTGTTTTTCCGAGCGAGTACGAACACCTGACCACCGTGCATTGCACGTTTAGAAAGCCAAGCGACTTGCATTGGACGTAGAGTGAGTGAGTTACCTGAATGTATTTCTTTTAGTTCAATCCAGAACTCTTTGCCTTTAGCACAGCCGTTAACGTCAGGTACACCAGAACCTGTCATACCTGTTTCGATACGTTGCCAATGTATTTCTTTTATATTGTCTCTAAGTAGAGCCCATAGATTTTTTTCTTTGGACATTATCTAATATCTCCGCGATTGATTTACCACTTTTTGTTTTCATAGGAGTTATAGTAGCGAATCCTGGATTCTCTATTTCTGCCTCCGTCGGCATTGTTTCTTTAGGTCTCTTTCCTTGCTTTACTTGGTTGTATTGCAGTATTTTTAAATCGAAATTGTGATACCTTATACTACTTAATTTTGTAAGTCCTAGTTGTTTTCTGCGGTGGTTTTTTAACAGTTTTGCTTCCCAGTAATTTTTACCACTGTATTTGGCTTTTGCTCTTTTTTCATACGTAGCTTTAGTATAGGCATATTCACTGCGTAAAATTTGATTTAGATCATCTACGTCTTCATGGATTGAACAGCTATATCCATAATTTTGTTCTAAAGCACACTCCGAGTAGAGTTCCGCTTGAGCTAATATTTCAGGCGGAACATAATACTCTCCATAAGTACCTGATTGTTCGTGATAATTACTCTCTGTAAGATCAGTAATAGAGAAAGGATTTTTATTTAGATCATATTGGTATTGTTGTTTACACTCAGGAGTACAAAATAATTGAGTCTTTACCATGTAGTAAAACTCTTCATGACAATACTCACATACTCGTAAGGCAGACATCAGAACATGTCCCACCCTGTATGCGGAGCTACTTTTTTATTATTACCAATCACTCGTATCTTATTATCTTCTAGCCATTCGTTAAAAGCTAATCGAGTTTGATCTTTGTCTTTATAAGTAGAGTAGAGTTCAGACCATTTATCTCTAGCGAGCTTTACCCCGTAATAATAATCACCGTTACCGAGTTTGCACCTAGTAATGATCTGCCACATACGTTGTTTAGTTACGTCATATTCTTCCCCTAGTTGTTCTAAGGTTAGTTCATCTTCCGATAACCACTTATCGTAGATAGACCTATAACGTACTGCATTTTCATCTGCTTTTTGTTTTGAGATTCCTCTCATTATATTTCCTCCGTTGATCCCCAGTTTGGACCGAGTTCAGTATCTACTACAAGGGGAACAGCAAGTTCTACACAGTTTTCCATAATTCTTGAAACCTTCGCTGCTTGTTCATCATCTTGTATAGATATGTCCACCTCGTCGTGAACCTGTACGTGAGGAACTATTCCTTCCTCCCACAGTCCGAGCATCGCTAACTTTGTCATATCAGCTGCCGAACCTTGAATCAGTCTATTAAGGGCTTTATATGTATAAGACCTCTTTAGAACGTCTCCGTATTTTTCTCTAGCCTCTTCCAATGGCAACGGTACACTTTTATCGTACTTATGTTCCCATAGGTCGAAGTGACACCTTCTTCCCGCAAGTGTTCGTATATATCCCCTATCCATGGCTACTCGAGCACATTGATCCTGTAATCCTTTTATAAAGGGAACTTTTTCATGGTATTGACCGAGTAGAACTTCTGCTTCCGCGTCATCTAAGCCAAGCTCCCGTACGAGCTTAGATTTACCCATTCCGTAACTAAGTCCTAGATTAATATTTTTAGCCTGTTTACGCGGTATTTTAGCCATATCCGCTACTATCTGGTGGAAGTCCGCGTTCTTATCTGTATAGGCGTTTACGGCGTCTTTAGCGCCTATTAAATTCATCAGGTTAGCGTAGTGTACGGTAAGTCTAGGTTCTTGTTGTGAGTAATCGAACACACCCCACTGACAGCCTTCCTCAGGAACAAAGATAGAGCGAATTAAATTACCTATCTCTGGATCACGTGCAGGCACTTGTTGTAGATTAGGATTACTATAACTAAACCGACCACTAACCGTGCCGCCCGCATCGTTACGTAGAGGATGAGCTTCTGCGTGTATTCTTCCTTCTACCGCATGTTCTGATATCATCTTTTCAATAAACGTAGTCCTAGCTTTATTTAGTTTCCTTGCCTGTACTATCATCTTAGGAAGCTCGTGTTCGTGGCTTTCTAACCACTGTCTTTGGAAACTAGCCATACCTTTTTCGGTTCTAGGGTAAGGTAGATTGTTTTTATCGAATACTTTTTGTAGAGAGGCATTAGCCCATAGGTTTACATCTTCTCCATATTTACGTTTTATTTCGACTAATAGTTTTTGTTCTTTTAACGATAGATCCTTACTGATCTGATCTGCTTTTTCTTCATCGACTCTAACGCCTCGCCACCTCATCTCAATAAGTAAGGGGATTAGCCTACATTCTAGGTCGTAGATTTGTTCTAAATTTTGTTCTTGTATTTCTAGTTTTAGTTTCTCATATAACTTCAATGTCAAAGCTGCATCTTGCTCACCGTACGGTCCAACATACTTAGAATTAAGTTTATACATTTCTGACTTAGGATTGATGCCCCAAGCCAAGGCAGCGTCTTGCAATAAAGACTCATCTTTCTTTTCGCCACAATATAGATGCCCTAATGAATCGAGAGAGTAAGAGTATCGGTTTTCATCTACGATTGGAGCAGCAAACATAGTATCAAGGATTTTACCCTTTACGTCCACTCCCTCTCTTCTCAACCACCCAACATCATAAAGTGCGTTATGAAAGATTACTTCTCTCTTCGTAGAAGATAGAGTATTTTTCACCCACCGCAAAACAACTGCCTCGTCAAGGTTGCCACCGCCTTCATGACGAATCGGAAAGTAGCCTTTCCAATCTTTAGTGGCAACGCCCACTCCAACTATATGACCTCTGTTCGTAGCCCATCCTGGACCTGACGTTAGGAGATGAGGATCATACGTTTCTAAGTCTACAGCGATACGCTCGTTATCTGCAAACTTAGGAAAGATCTCTGGTATTGACCAGTCGCTTTCTGGAGCGAACATAGGGGACTGTTGCATTATTTCTTTTTAGTCCTAACTACTTTTACGACTTTTTTCTTAGGTTTTGACTTAGGTGCTTTACCACCAACCCAAGCTTCGTTAACGTCAGGTGTAGACTTATCGTCTGCCTTATACGTTCCCTTCTTAGTCCTAGCCCTCTTTGGTTTCGGGGCTTCTTTGACTACTTCGGCTTCCTCAAACTTTTCAAGTTCTACAGTTGCGTCTTTCATCTTTTCAGAAATAATGTCTTCTTTCTGATTTTCTTGTGACAAGATATCTTTAGCTTGCTCGTAAGGGCTTTTACCCTCAGAGTCAGCTACTATTGGTCTTGTTCGTTTTCTTCTGAACCAGTCGAACCATCCCATGACTCTTCCTCCATATTATTATTAACATCACCTGAGTTGTTAAGAATATACTCCTCAACAAGTATCAGATACCTACGTAAGTCACGGATATCATCAAGTAAACCAGCCTCACCTTTATAGACTTCTCCAGCTTCGAATACATCCCACCCGTGCTTTTCAGCTTGGTGCTCGATCCTATCAAACTTACGTGCCAACATCATGAAAGCACCCACGCCACCGCGTCGCCTCCACGAATTCCCATACGACTCTTCAGCTTTTTTAAGAGCTTGCAAGTCTAACTGCGCGATATCGCGCATATTTTCCCACTTATTTTCCATCGTTTCCTCCTTCTGTTTTAAGTGTCCAAGATAAATCTCTCTTTTTAATCCAATCGAAACAGGCTGTCATCCAGTCGTTCGGTAGTATTTTCATTACTTCTCTATATGCTTTTATATAGTCTCTTTCCCTATGTGCGTTAAAAGTCTTAACCATTGGTACTGCTATATTTTTAAAAGCTGGATTCACCCACGTATCATCATCGTATGAAGCCATATCTTCAGGGATAATATGGAAGAATCTATCTAGTTCCCAATCGAAAACTTTCGGGTCGGTAATGAAATTTGTATACGCGATACCGTCTAACGTATCGTACGGGTTCTTTAAATTAGAATAGTTCCATGGATCTATCTCCACGCCTTTTACTCTATCCCATACTTCGTTATGGTATACGTGGAAACTATCGCTAACTTGCCTATAAGTTCCCATATCTACCCTTAGATGAGCCGCTATATATTCTTGTAACATAGACATATGTACTGCGTTAGCGCCGTACGCTCCCCAAAGCATATCGTTAGAACGGTTACATACAGTCATATGTAATTGTTTATCTCTTATTTTGAAATAGATGCTCGTATTACAAGGAACGTCTTTACTGTTTCTTCCAAGGTCTTTATTCGCATCCCACATCTGTAAAACGCAACGTCTATCTTCTGGATTAGCTTGTAACATTTCTATAACAGATTTAATCTGGTCTTTATGAAAATAACTGCGCCACCTCCAACCGTACGCTCCCCATAGAGTCTCTCCGTCATCAGAAAAGTTCTCCATAGATTTAACGTATCGAGTTAAAGGTGCTAAGTCTTTACGACCTGCAAGCATCCATAAGCCCTCTATAAAATGGAAAAAAGGATTAGCATCTCGTATTTTAAGAAGTAATACTCTTTCCCATGGTTTTTCATAAACTGTTGTTACAGGTTCAAGTGCCTCGTATGTCGTTCCGTTTCTGCTTTCTTGCTCGCGGAAGTTACGAGGGTCTTGGAATAAATCCAATCCCAATAATAGAGCATCGTTTACATTTCTTGCTCGAATTACTTTCATATCGAATCGTGGTACGCGCCTGTTATTTCATTGATTAAAAAATGTAATTGCTCATCAGTAAGTTGAGGTAATTTCTTTTTCAAAAATCCTAGAGCCATTTCATAGCTTGCGGGAACTTTCAAAAAGAACGCAACTTCTAAAAACTGTGTGTAGTATATATCTACTATATCGCCATATTGATCTAATAACTCAATGGCTACATCACTCATTCCACTCATATCTTCTCCTTTCTATATATCTTCTATTAACGGTAAATTTTCGTCATATTTATAAACACTTCGTGTTCGCCCCTCTTCATTAAGTATTCGAGAGTATTTATCGAATTCACAAAGCCCTCCTTCTATTTCCCTCATCTCAAACCGACTTAAATCGATTAAGTTAGAGTTAAGTCTTTCGCGAGATATTTCCCATAGTTCACGCATCTCATCGTTCCAAGGATGACTACGCCTAGAAAAATCTAAATCTCTGCCTGCTAATCTATTGAGTCCTCTCATCGCTCCTGGACCAGCATTAGCCCAAGTCAAAATATCTTTAGCGTCTCGTAATAGATAAGTATGGCGTAGGTCTGTTATAACTTCGTACGCCATGAATGGACCCATGTATGGGTAATCACGCAAGATCTCCCAAGATTTCTCTAACGATTCGGTAGCAAGTATTTGGTCTACAAGTTTTTCTCTATCGCTCCACATATGAGATATGCACTCTGCTACACCTGTTACCTTATCCATACGGTTCGGTGTTTTAACGATATATGCACCTGTTACCCACTTGTCTTGTTTCGTTATTTCTTCGATAGCTTTCTTTCTATCCCACTCGATATGTAAGTTATGGCGCACTAAAGTTCTTCCTGTCTCGATAAAATTAAACCAACGGAAAATTACAGTAGCCATTAATACTTCAGGATCATCGCGCCACACATTACGTATATGGCGTTTAAACCAACGAGTCGTTCTATCTTCTTCTCGAAACACCTGACAAAATTTAAACTTTTGTAAGATAGGATCATCTGTCCACGGTGGTTCATGTCGTAATACTTCTTTATTAATACGAATAGTTTCCCGTTCGTGTATCCAGTAGAAGTATAAATCGAGCCTATCTCGTAGTTCGTGGATCACTTCTTAACGAGCCTCCATGCACAGTTGTTAGCTATCTCGGGATAAAATACAGCCGCCGCCATTCTTAAAAACTGTTTACCAAAACGTTCTTGCATCCACATAAGCTGTTCTATACTCCAGCCTCTGGCGTTTGCTTCTGATACTTGAGACATAGCTTTCTTTAATCTAGGCATTTGTATAAACGTACCTGTTACTGCTTCTATACGGAAGTTTCTTTCTAGTTCCTCTTTTAGTTCTTGAAAACCCCACTCGTAGACATGATCCTCGGGCAACTTATCGTTAGAGCCGTCATGGTTAGGCGTTGATATATAAGCGATAGCATCGGGTCGCATAACCCTTGCCGCCT
>Ga0181373_1000230_pt1 | contig 13847 bp, 7 predicted proteins | sample LowvirmetaG_3_FD_130159 | JGI IMG/M metagenome (GOLD analysis project Ga0181373, IMG submission 130159) | Marine viral communities from the Subarctic Pacific Ocean - Lowphox_09 viral metaG | ecosystem: Environmental > Aquatic > Marine > Oceanic | place: Subarctic Pacific Ocean | collected 2015-12-05 | reverse complement strand
CCCCTTTTTTGGAATTAAAAGTCGATTTTCCCTCAGACTGGAGACGCATACGCAAGTGTGTCTTCATCAAGCACAGCACGACATAGTTCCAGTACACTCATGAACTGATCCACGGTTTCACAATCAAGAACCTTCTCATCACCCTGCTCAGAGTACAGATAGAACTTACGCTTTACGGGGTCCACGACACAGCGTGTGAGGTAGTCGTCTTGCATGGGGGGTGTCTTGCTTACCTAGGTATTATAGGACACTCAGGCGTCCTTGTCAACCATTGTATGCTGAGATTGATGAAGCATTACCAACGAGAGAATTCATTCCACCTTGAAAGTCTTGGATATTTGAAGTTCTATTACCTGCCTCGTCATACCATACAGCAAGTTCATCTTGGAGTTTAGAAGATCTTAATGTATTAATCCCGGCATCATTATTTACCTGTGGTGGTCCAATGCGAACACGTAAACTATTTCTTAAATCATTAATCTCAGTAATCATGTTTGAAATTGAAGTAGAAGAACCTGCTCTCACAACATCAATGTTTTCTCCAATATTATTAGGTGCTGCTCCACCAAAGAAATAAAAATTACCAATAGGACTACCATTATAAAGAGATGTTTGTGATGTTACTACTCCTACTGCACCAGCATAATCATTATCGCCGGAGTGATATATTGTTTGACCAATACCCAAATTGCTTGCTGAATACTCACCAGATCCAGTGATAGTTCTAGATACTCTAGTAAAAGTGCCATTAGCTAGTGGAAGATCAGTATCTCCATGACTTCCATTAGAAAGAGCTGGAAAATGAAACGCTGCCAAAATATCTGGAAAAATTTGCCCCTTTGCTCCAAATATTGGTATATCACCGGCAGGATCTGTAGTATCAGTTGCATACAGAACTGAACTAATTCCAGCTTGATAAACAATTCCTGTAGTTGGCGCAGTGGATCCAGGTAAAATTAATTTTTCATTAACAGGTGGATTTATTGCAGTTATTGCACCAAATGCCTCTGCCATTATGGTTACAATTTGACCTTTTTTAAAATTTATAATATCAATATATTCTCTTTCAAGAATATCATCCATTGCTTCACATGTTTTTTTAATGTCTTTAAACTTTTGAAGTTGTTGTCCTTCATAATCTGGTCTATCTACCTGCCTACCCTGAATAAACTCCTCAGGTGGATTTTTAACAGGAGTTGGTAAAGGAGCACCTGGATTTGGTTTTAGAGTTTCGTCGTCATATTCTTTATCAGATTTCAGTTCATTAAAAGAAGCAAATCCTGCCTTACCACCAGTAGTATCTTGTTTACCCTCAAATGGATTTGTCATTATTTAAATCCTCCAACAATGAAGTTATCATTATTTCCAGGATAATCTGTTGGAGATTCTCCATCATAAACAACATGTAGTTTTTCATCATGATTATTAGGATCTATCCAACGGGCAACCCATACCTCATAGAAGCAATCGATATTTGATGCAGTTCCGGATTTTATTTTAACTACCTTACCCCAATCAATACTCTCTACAATCAAATCCTGAGAAGATCCAATTTGAGTTAAAGTTACAGTTATAGAATCTGGATCAACCAGACCCTCCCAATAATCTGGAAGTTTAATAGTATTTTTACCAGTTAATCTACCCCGAATATAGATTCCTGCTTCTGGACCTTCAGCACAAACGTGACGAATTCTTTTACCTGGTTGAGTTACATGAGAAATATCAAAAGACTTATTACCACTTGCCGTACCAATAAGGTTACCAGTGAAAGTTGGAGCAGTTACGTTTGCACCAAAGACTCCTGTTGCACCTACTTGTAGACTTGTATCAACCGCAAGATTTCCCAGTCTCATATTGTAATGCAACCAAGGTTGACATGCTTCTTTTGGATATGTTGCTGCCTGAGTGATTCCTTTAGTTGGATAATCAAACATCGTAGAGAATCTACCAAAAGTTGGTGCATCTCCACAATGAGTACTCCAAGTTATCTCTGGGGGTAAAAATTCAAATGCCATTATTCTCCTCTCTTGTCGTAGTGGTATCCTGAAACAGAATATTCGTCATTATTGCCTGGGTAATCTGATGGACTTTCTCCTTCATATTCTGGGATAAGTCTTTCTCCATCAGACCTTTCACCATAGATGTGATAGTAACAGTTGATAGGAATTCCTCCGTTCGACTGAAGATATACTTTATCCTCATCAACTCTTTTCACAATTACATTTTGATGTGCTCCGATTGGAGTTAAATTAACTGTAATTGTAGTCCAATCAACTAGTCCCTTCCAATATGTAGGTAGCAAAATTTCATTTGTATTTCTTACCTTACCCCTAATATATACATCATTAGATGGTCCTTCAGGACAGGTATGTCGTAATCTATATCCTGGTTTGGTTGGGTGTGGGATATCAAAATTCTTCTTTGCAGCAAGAATATGTCCACCATTATTGGACATGATATCACCCTGTGTTATCAAATGGCGACCACCAAATATATCCTCTTTTGTATCAACAATACCTAAGAATGCACTGGGTCCGGATACAGCAAGAGAGTATGGACTATGATTACCTCCTGGCAATAAAATTCCTGGGGTGATACCGGCAAGGGAAGAAATTGGTGAATCATCAGAGTTGGCATATGCGCCAATACAAACTGTTGCATAAGGAGTTATAAATTCAGTTGCTCCTCCAAAAACAGCAGGTCCCTCAATATATGAACCTCCATTAACTTTTACAGCACCTTCTCCGATAGCTGGAACAATGCCGACTCCAACTCGAAGTTGTCCTCCTGTAACTACTTCATCTAAATTCATTTCTTTATGCTAAGGTAAAGTTCTTTTTGTGATGATAATCATTTCCATACTTGTCCTTTTTAATAGAACTAGCATCAGTACATGATCTTGAAACTGCTGCAATAAATTTCATCTGACCATTTGCGACCAACTCTAAGGTGTTTGGTGTTGCTAATCTAAGAAGATTTTTTGCAGTACCATTAATTTTTTTGGCATCCATAGTGATACTTTCAGATGCATTTAATTTAATGTTTCCCTGATCAGCACTACCAACAGCAACTAATTCAATGTCATCAGCTACCATTCTTATTTTACCATTACTGGCAATAATGTCAATATCACCATTTTCTGCATTAAAGAATATACCATCCTGTTCAGTGTCAAGATCTGCACCACACTTAATAGCAACAGTACCTGGACTAGTTAATGTTGTATATCCCGGTCGTTGACCATCATGATCCATGTAGAAACGATGGCGACCATCCTTTCCCTGTAACATCACAGAAGATGTCACATCACCTTTCTTGTGGACTTTACCAAAAGAAATAGATCCATGATCATTACCATACTGAATAGCAGTATAGTTACATTTTGATGTTTCGGATCCCTTTTTAGCTCTACTATTATCTGTATTAGTTCTAGTTGACATTTTATCTTTTGATAATAACTATTTAAGCCAGATTATCTGGAGTTCCTGGAATGTTAAGTCTAGGATTATTACTGTTGACATCAGTACCAGATCTCTGAATTGCAGAAGGTCTGGTGGTGACTTCAGCATCAATGCTCTCCTGAAGAGTAGCATAGACTTGGATAAGTCTTCCTGCAGTTTCGTATCTTCCAGCAAAAGGAGTTCCATCTTTAAAGAAGACTTCACCATAGTATGCACGACCTTCGATATATCCAGTCTGCTTAAGACCAGCAAGATCAGTGACCTGGATAATGGTATCTGGATCAGCAGTAGGAGTATCAATACGCACTTGAGTTTTGATAGTAGTTATCGTAGGTGGGGTAGTAACTATGTTTGGAGTTCTTGTGATAGGAATACCCTCAGTAGGAATACCAACAGCAGTAATTCTACCAAATGGTCCCTTTTGAATAGGAAAAGTTCCTATTCCAACAAGTTCGATAGTATCACCAATAATACCAGGTGTTGTATCAGGTATGATATCTGTTATGACAACTTGACTGGGAATACCATCACCATCGGGTGGGGGATAAGAATTTCCCTCTTCAACAATATTAACTTCGGTAACTGTTCCACCACCACCAACAACTCTGTCACATGGTGGAGAGATAAGAACAGCACTAACACCTACAGGGTTAACTAACCAGGGTCTTTGATCTGCAATTTCTACGGGTTCCTTACATGTAATTTTACATGCAGCAACAGTGGGGTTATTTTTAAAACTAGTCGCTGAAATTTTTAGATTCTGTAATGTGAGTTTAACATTACGCTTTCCAGATTTTATAGTCGCATTTAGAGTTTTTACTCCTCTTCCACGTACAGTTCGTATAGTTTTATAGTTAATCCTTTTCTTGGTTGTCATTGAATCATCACTACCAAGTTCCACTCTATCCTCACTAACTTCAATTTTTAATATATCGTCAACTTCCATTTCAAATTTATACTCACCATCAATTGGGAACTTAACATCCTCCCAAACCATTTCCCAAGTTCTACCTTGAAGATTTTCTCCACTTTCTCTTCTTCCTCTAGGGAAAAATGGTGAAAGTAATCTTCCGCTGCCAGGAATTGAACCACGATTATACGTAGCAAGAGTTGGATTGATAATTATGTTATCAGTATTTTCTATAATTCTAGTATTAACAGTACTACCTTTAGTTGTAGCCTTTCTAGATACTTCTTTATCTTTAATTTCATAAGTTGCACCATCAACTTCTGTTATTGGGTCCAGAACCTCAAATACTGCTTCCTCAAGTCTATATGTAAGATCCCAGGTTCCCCTTCGAACTCTTTTACCATCTTTACGACGAGTATCAGGTTTTGTTCTAGTTTTATTTGATGGGGTAAAGATACCTGCAGTGCATTGAATCATCATATCATTATTATCGTTTTTAGATCTAACGTAGTCTGCAAAGACAATATTGCTTGGATTTGTTTGACCACCACCTTCGCCCTTGACATCTGCTTTACCAAAACCTTTAGCCATACATCCCTGCTCAAGGATACCGCCATCAGTGATAACTGGAGTAACAGTAATTTTTTCAGTTGCATTAAATCTAACAAGTTTAGCGTCTTCACCTTTGGATCCTATTCTATTAAAAGTGACTCCATTAATTTCAACAGCGTCCAAAGCAACTCCAGCAGTGTTTGGATTATCATCCACATCAAGATTAATCGTAACTGTAACATTACCTTTAACCTCAATACCTTTACCATCATCGGTAAATCTAGCAGTTCCTCCTTTTGGTTCAACATTTTCAATTCTGATTACAGCATTATCATCACTACCGTCACCATCTTTTAATCTAATTCTTTGACCACTGTTTGTAACTTCAATTGGGTTGTTACTAGGGTTTAGATTTGTGTAATTGAGTGGAAATATTTTTGTGATATTTTTTGAGGTTGTTGCTGGAGAACTTTTTCCTACTCTAAGGGTTTCAGTTTGATCTCCCTTTTCACCTTTCTGTCTAAATGTCTTGCCACCAACTTTTAATTCACCCACAGCGATACCGGCGCTGCTAGGATCATCATCCCATTTTAACTTCAGAGTAACGTCACCATTACCATTAACGATAAGTTCAGATCCATCTCTACTAAACTTAGCATTTACTCCAGGTGATGTTGATACGATTTTAAGATTTGCATTTGCGTCATCTCCATCTTCATCTAAATATTTAATTTTTTTGTCTTCGACACTACCAATACGAGCACGCTTTCCCCTACCTTTTGTTCCAGGTTCTGCTAATTGGATTGGATATTTATTTTCGACATTCGATGTTCTGTTTCCAGTTCCAACAAAAGTAACTTTATAATCTGTATTTGATTTCACCCGTTTTTTTATTGATTCTGTAGTATTACTCTTTTCTACATTATCAATAGTGAATGTATGGTCGCCACCTTTTTCTTTGAATATTGCTTTTATTTCAATACTAGATTTAGATCCCTGACCATAAACTTTAAAGTCTACAGGAATTCTATCTTTATCTTTTTTTACAGGTTTTGATAACCAATCCGATGTATTAAAAACTTTTCTAGTAACTTCTCTATACTTAATCCTTTCTCCATTTTGAACCGTAATTTTAATTTTTGCTTCACCCTTTTCTAAGAAAATTTTATTACTTGTAAGGTCTTTCTTTTCAGTCCCAAAATGATTGATTTTTAAAATATCAACCGATCTAGATTGACTAACTTCACTTGTACCCCCAGTTACCGGAGTTTGACTAATTGTACAAGAAGATTTATTATCTGAAGTTCCCTTAAAGTTATAGAAACCAGTAAAAGGAATCTTAGCAGTCCAAGTATTAGTCCATTGCTGTCCACTATAACCACTGCCTTTCGCCCCAATAGGAAGAACTGGAGACATAGCATAACGATTCATAAATTTACTCCAAGTCTTCCCTCCACCAGGTCTTCTATGACTACAAGGATACCACTGATCATCAGATTTGCTTCGAGTAGTCCATATTGGATTTGGTGGACAAGGACCTTCAGGACGTGCTTTTTCTTGTGGAGTTGGGGGTAGTGGAGCATCAATAGTTAATGCAGCACCAAATGGATTTTGATTCCAAGATTTATTAAGAATAATTTCTTCTGTTAGAGTGACAGATGCTGTCTTAATTTTGATCGCAAGTCCCATTGGATTTCCATCAACAATAGATTTCCCTGGAATTTGTTCTAAGAAAGCTCTAAGTGTATATTTTCCTTTCTTAACCTCTATTGTGAAAGATTGTAATATATTTCTCCTCCCTCGAAAACCTTTTACATCTAATGTTTGTGCTTGAAATTTTTTATTGAAAATTTCTATTCTAACATTATCATCGACTTGAACATCAATATTATAAATTCCATCATATGGAAAATCAATGTCGGTCCAAACAATTCTATGAATTCCTGCATAAGCATCAGCAGAACCTTCAACATTATCTAATGATACCTTTCTTGATGCATTATTTTGACCATTTCTGGCAGGTTGTGGTGCTGGTATTGATTTTGGTTTGTCGAGTTGTGTGATGAAATCAATTTTTAGTTTGCCATTTTTATCAAAACCATTTTTATAATCATCATCAAAAACAATCGTATTATCTACCGTTTTAAATCCAGAAGTTTGTGATCCTCCAATAATAGTAATTGGATACTCTCTTCCTGCCTCAAATACTGCAGACCCTTTAATCGTTTCTTTCTCTCTATACCTACTTCCAGAATTACTTCTCTCCAAAAGAAGATAGTCATTTGGAGGTCTTCCTATTTTAACTTTAGATGCAAATAATCCAGACGTTCCTGGACTATCATCAACTTTTAATGTAAATCCAATTCTAACTTTACCAACTCCGGTGACTTTCATAAAGAGATTGCCTGTTGGTCCACCCCTTCTTTGAAATTTAACCTTTGGGGTTTCAACTGGAGCAGGTCTCTCAATTGGTTTCACATCTATAATCTCTGGGTCAACCTCAAGTGGATTGAATGGAGTAACCGCATATCTAGAAAAGAAGTCCCCAAACTGACCTACATTAGGTTTCACTCTGTATAAAGATCTATTTGCTTTTGAAATAAATGATTTTGTATCAAAGACATCAACTCTTTCAATATCCTTTTTCTCTAAAGACTGTCCTGTTTTATTCTCAATAAGTTCTACAAGATTCTGCTTAAGTCCTCTGGTAAGAGTTTCGTTTTGGAAGATAAAATCTAAATCAAATGTGCTTCTTGTTTGTCTTCCTCTACTAGGATTAGATTCACCACTTACTTTTCTTTTTTTAGACGCGATAAAATCACCACCTTTGGCAACAAAGATTTGCATATCATCATTATCATTTGCTGAACCTAGATAATCTGCAAAGATTCTATTAGAACTACCTCGTCCACCTTCCTTGTCTTTAGTTCCATTCTTAACAATACCCTGTTCTAGTACAAATGGTCCCGTTGAATTACTAAGATTAATAGTTTCAGTTTTACTTCCCTTCTCACCTATTTGTCTAAAGGTTTTACCTCCAACTTTCAGTTCTCCAACTGCTTTACCGGCGCTTTTAGGATCATCATCCCATTTAAATTTTAAAGTAACATCGCCATTACCCTTTACAATTAATTCAGTTCCGTCATCACTAAACTTGGCATTTACTCCAGGTGATGTTGAGTCAATGCTGAGAGTTGCATTTGGGTCATCTCCATCTTCATCTAGATATTTAATTTTTTTACGTTCAACATTACCAACACTAGCCTTCTTTCCTCTACCTTTTGTTCCTGGTTCTGCTAATTGGATTGGATATTTTTTTTCAGTATTCGTTGGTCCAGAATCTGCTGTTGGCACAAACTGAACTTCGTATTTCTGATCCAGAATTACTGGTCTTATAACCTCTCTAACTTTTTCATTTTTTCCACTATTTTCAATTACAAAACTTTCACTTGGATTGGTTTTATTCGTAAAAATACATTTTATTTTTCTATGTCTCGCACTTCCACTAGCGACTACTTTAAATTTAACGTCTACCTTTTTAGAAACATCTTTGGCCCCACCACTAGTGTAAGTTTTACTAATTTTTTTCTTCTGTACTGAATTTTCTAAATCAATTCTAATTTCATGAAGACCCTTGGTAACATCATGTTTAACTTTTTTTGGAGCATTTTTAAATAAATTTGATATATCCATGATAGATACACCATCAACAAAAACTTCTCCTATATTATCCGAAGCACCTCTAAAGGTATACGTACCATCATGAGGAAAAAATTCTTTGTATGTGAAACTATATGGGATTCCTGCATTATCTGTCCCATCCACATTAGAGGGTTGTTCTGGACAAACCGCATACCTATTCATAAAACTATCAGTAATCTCAGTCGTAAAAGTTTTTTCTTTTCTTCTATTGATCCTATATGTTAGATCAAAAGTACCCCTTTTATATCTATTATTTTTATTTGCTTTTATCTCCTCTAGTTTTTCTGTATTCTGAATCCCAGTGTCATTAAATTTTACTTGGGTTTTATCTCCTGTTTTAAAACTACCAATGTTAGACCTTACCTGGATATCATCATTATCATTTGCAGATCCAACTACATCAGCAAATATAATCTTAGACTTACTACCATCTCTCTGTTTCACTCCATCCTCTTTTGTTCCGCCAAGTTGTTTAGCAAGTCCTTGCTCAAGTACCATATCATCAGAATTTTTTATTACTCTCTTTCTTACGTTAGAAGTTACAACATAATTTGTATTTGCTTTGACTGAAGTAATTTGTGTCCTCCTTTTACTATTATTTTCTTTTTTAGCAATACCTCTTATCCTAAATGAATGGGATCCATCTTCTGCTTCAAATTTAAAGTATAAATTTCTATTTTTATATGTTCCCTGACCGTATACCTCAAACTCAACATCCACAAATAAATCATCTAGTGTTCTACCACCACCCCAGGCATGATGTTCTACAGGAAATAAAACTGCACCTAATCCATTTGCTTTCTTATGTTTCTTATTACCAGAAACTCTTACTGGAGTTTCATCTCTACTAGTCCACCAAGGTTTGTTGGGGTCATACCCTTTCAGAAAATCTAAGTACCTATTCAACTCTGATACAAAACCACCGTCTGGATCTGTAAGACTTATTATAGATCCAGGATTCCATTCCCCAACTACAGTTTGGGACCCTAAATTATAGATGCTCCCCCAAGAAGCATCCGTTGAGTCAAAGTTGTATTCGCCAAGATCAAAATTATACTCTTCAACATCACCTTCATCATCATAGTTTTCTTGCTTATATCCAATAGTTCCCAGTACTGAGTACGCTTTGGCACCAGAACCCCTCATATTTTCATCAATAATTCTAACTTGTGGCGCATTTTTATATCCAAATCCACCATCAATGACACGACAATGTATTATTGATCCATCAAGACCAATGATTGGTGATGCTAACGCACCAATTCCCCCACCACCTTGAAGTTCTATTCTTGTCTTATCTTTTTTATACCTCTTATAATTATCTCCGGCATTATATTGCCCCCCACCAGCTATAGGTGGAGTAATTATAGGTTCATTTTTATCAGGTCCATCAGGACCCCCTCTAGATATGGAATCAGAATCAGTAGCGAATCCTCTTACAGTATTGCATGGGTCTAGTTCATTATCAGTCTTACTAACAATTCCAGATGGTCTATTCTTAGGTAAAATACTGGTGTTTGTTAATTTATTTACACCATTTATATTCAAATATTCTACTTTGTCTCTAGTCGCAAGTATAAATTGTGTGCCAGGATTTCTTTCTGCATATTTATTGGCTTCATAAACACTCAACCCACTAACATATCCTCTTTTAGAATCAATATATCCCACACGAATCGAATCATTATCCTTTGGATTAGACGCAAAGATGTCAAATTGTGCATTCAATACTCTATCAGATTTAGATCCTGCCATCTTATACTTGTTCTACTGATGTCATGTGTAATATTTATTGAGGTTTTTATGACCCAGCAAGAGTGAATGTTGATCCGTCGCCAAGATCATAAGTGCTATTATCAATTTGTGTCACTGTACCATCTGATAAATCAACTGAATCTGCGGTTGTAGGAACTGGTGCTTTACCTTTAGATGGAGTTACAAATTCTGGTTGAGAAGGTGGTGTATTGAATCTTTCAGCCCTATCATCACCACTAACAGCAACTGAATCTCCAATTGATGCCATACTTGGCAATTCCGCTGCTGCTGCTCCAGATCCGCCAGTAGCAAGTTGATAGAAATCATTAATTGCTTTCTTTGGTTCCAATTCTCCAGGGAAAACATTCATGATAATATTTTTAAATTCTAAGGCAGCACCCAAACCACTACTAATGTCTGGCATCATATTTAACATTCCATCCATACCACCTGTAACAGATGCGGCAGTTTCTCCAAAATTACCAAGTGAGTCTCCCAACCCACCACTAATCAATGACTGTCCTTGACTTATTGTTGCCGAAACACTATCAATATCACCTTGAATTCCATCAATATAACCATTCAAACTTTTTATAACATTATCATTTGCCTTAGTAATATCTCCTTTATTTTTAGAAATTACTGTTGATGCAATACTTTCAGCATAACACATAGGAACTTTTGGTTTTGTTTTAAATCTTCTAGGTAAGGAACCATCATCATCAGAACTACCAGAACTACCAGAACTTGCGGCATTTGCAGCAAACTCTCTAGCCTCTTGTTCTCTTTTTGCTGGTTGTAAAGTATCCATTAATGTTTGGGCAAGTTGATCAGCAAGTCCATCAAACATTTTATTATACATCATCAAAATCATTTCATTTATCTTCTCTTTCAGATCTCCAAATTTACTTGTTAAAGTGGCAGGTAATGCTCCAATAACTTTTGACATAACAACATTGATTTGCTTTAAAACAAATTCCATCATCTTATCAAAAATGACTTTCATATATTTTGCAATTTTCTTAGCAGCACTTTTAATTACATTTTCAATATTACTAACAGTACTTGAAACGGCATCAACATAACTCTGGATAGCATTCAAATAAGTATCCATTTTCTGAGTGATATTATCAATCAAAATTTGTATCGATTTCATAGCAGATCCAACAGGATCGTCAGGAATTGGCATTGGAACTTTTTCTTCTGCAAATACTTGTTCCTTTACATCTCCTGATGTAATCTGTTGAACATCTGGATTTTCAGTCGCGATAGATTTTGATATGGGTGCATCTGCACTCGTATTCTGTGCTTCTCTTTGCTTAATACCGTCAGCAACGGATTTCATTACAAATTCTTCTCTTTCAATCCCCTCTAATCCCTGCTCTTCTGCTCTTCTCCTTGCGTCCTGAGCGTCTCTAAACTGGTCATCATCAAGGGGAAGGTCTGGACGTAACCCATACTTGTTTACCTTCGCTCCAGGTCTTTTTCGGGCAGCTGCAGGAGATGAATTGGGGTGCTCAGACTTTAAGTCTCCATCAGGTGGAGTTTCTTGACTACCGGTTTTAGCATTTTTAGGTTTTTGACCCTTAGCATAACCACTAACAGCAAGAGATCCTGGAGTTTTATTACTAACTCGATTATCACCAATCGTATTTGATGTGACATTCTTCGCATTGTTTCCAATGACTCCCATAATGATGGGAACAGTCATTGCCTGCCCATCCATAAAGAAACCGAACACCATGTTTCCTTGTTGGAGGTTTGGTGTGGCTCCTCTATTTGCTAGGAATCCTCCAGCAGTTACTGGATACATTACCTGCGCCCATGGCAGGTCCTTAGATTGTATTTCAGTTTCACCTTGATCATGAAGACCAAGTATTCTTACTTTATATCTTCTACCCCAACCTTGATTCTCCCCTTCAGTAGCAAAAGGAGCACATATAACATTGTCCCTCCAGACGGAATCGTCAGCAATCTGTCCGATCCACCAGAAAAAACTAGATCCTAATATACCTGAATCAAATAGTGCCCCTTCTTGCATATTCAGTCTTCGTATACTCTACATTCGTCTGCTTCTGGTTCCATCTCACAATAAAGTTCTAGTGCTGTAGGATCATGATGGTCACCAGCAGCAATTTCTTTCTTATGATTCTCAGCATATACATTAAGTTCTTCTAATTCCCCCTCAATATGACGACGTTGTTGTGGTGAAGTTGTAGGGTTTGCAAGAATTTCTTTATCAACTTCGATGTGCTTTTCAATACTTTCCATATTAGTTTACCTTTTTGTGTGATTTCCTTGTCTTCCAGAAGAGTCTCTAATCAAACAGAGTTTGGTAAGAGTTCTTTCAGAAGTTATGTAATGACATAGACTTGCTACAATATATAGGCCCCCTGCCTGTCTGTCAACCTCATCATTCTTTGTATCCTTTTGTGGTGATGGAGCATCAAAGAATATCATATCACCAGCGTGCAAAGAAAAGTCTGCCTCTATTGTAATATTAACCTTAGAGGCAAACACTTGATTATAACGCATGATTGATTGGTTATAAACACCATCAAAATCAAAATTCTTTTGATTTGATTCCTCAACAGTTTCAGCATTAGTTCCTGTATCAGAGAAGTTTATAGTTGTTCTTGCAAATTCCTTTACAAGAGATGGATTGAACCCTACTAATTTTTTTGCTGCTGTTGTTAATGGTTGAATTGCTTCATCAACATCCTCTAAAATGTCCTCAATTGTAGATAAAATAGTTCTTTTAAAATTAAAATTGGCAGGATCAAAGGTTACAGAAGCTGTAGTGAAGGCACCCATTTTAGCCATCTCAACAACATTACCCGAATCCTTGTCATAAGTTAATGCTTTATAATCATAACCTTCAGGAACATCAGATGATGAGTTATAGATAATTGATTTTTTTCTAGGATTTTTTTCTTCATCAAAAAAACTATCAATCGATTTAAAAATTATTTTTTCTGAGGTTTCAAAGAAAAAGAATCCAGCAGTCTTACCTTCCCCACCAGCTGGTTGTGATTTTTTTGCGAAGGTGTTCAGCATGTAGTATGCTTTTCTACCTAATCCGTATTCTTTAAGACTGTTGCTGGTTTCTTCTATGTCTAATGTTTTAGTTGATTCTAAAAAATCAGTTATTAGAGACCTAACATGATCTGAGATTTTTAATTGTGGGAAAAATTTTCTTACATTTTTCTGGTCGTTAATTGCATATGCCTCAGATACAAGAGGTAAAACCACGACAGAAGTAGTAGGTTTATCAGATAATGGTGCAGCTTTTGAAACTATCATGTCAAATTTTAGTTCGACTTCATTATTATCTTTAGCAGCAAACTGAAAAGGTTCACTACCAGTCAAAGGCAACCCCTCATAGACTGTCTTATCATCGATTGATCTACCGGTATCTGCAAAGATGTACGTTGCCATAATACCGTCCTGCAGTATGCTCTCAAAAT
>Ga0181373_1000229_pt1 | contig 13851 bp, 18 predicted proteins | sample LowvirmetaG_3_FD_130159 | JGI IMG/M metagenome (GOLD analysis project Ga0181373, IMG submission 130159) | Marine viral communities from the Subarctic Pacific Ocean - Lowphox_09 viral metaG | ecosystem: Environmental > Aquatic > Marine > Oceanic | place: Subarctic Pacific Ocean | collected... | reverse complement strand
AATTAAATATTTTTCTTTTTTGTATGTTTGTTTTTAGTCTATATTCACCTGTGTTATAACCATTTTCATTGAGTATTTGTTGGGGATTAATATTTATTTCATTTGTTAATCCCCCTATATTTTCTCCTGTATTAAAGTCAGTGTACTCATATACACTATTTAATAAATTATTATTAAGATCATATATATGAACTTCTACAAAATCTTCAGGTCTACCAAATTTTCTGTCAACTGATACAGACTTTAAGTCATCTAAATTTTTAATGTCTACCCGAGCAATATTATTTTCAGCAATTGTTTTAGCCATTTATATTATCTTTGTTTTAATATTGTGATTTCTTGTTCTTTAACTTTATTGTCAGCTTCTAAAATATTTTTTTCTGATTCTAAAGTTGCTATTCTTTGTTCTAAAGATTGTATACTATTTCTTAAATCTCTAATAATTTTATCTGAAGATAACTCTGCATCTTGTAAATATTCTCCACTTCTGTTAAATAAAATAGTGTGGGATAAAGTTCCTGTTTGTGGGATTTGAAAAAATAATTTATTATATATTTCAAAAAAGTTTGTTAATGAAACATTATCAACTGATGATTTTAATTCATTAAAAGATCTATCTATTAATTTATCAGCTTCTATTGATTCGTATGCCTTTTTAGTTAATTTCATTATCTTACTATTTTAAAGAAATAATCTTCATCATAAATATTAATTCCATCATTATTATCAACTCTAAACATTAATTTATAATAACGTTCAGGTTGAAATCCTTCCATCCATAAATCAAAATACATTCCATCACTATTAGCACTTAATTTTGTATATTCTGTGTCAAAAGGAATTATTACTTCATCCGTTTCTGCATCTCTAACACTATAATAACTTGTTTTAGGTAAATATTGTGTATTTAAATAATTTGAACTTGTTACAAATGTTCTATCTGGGTATCTTTTTCTTGTTGTTAATCTAAAACGTTGTTTTGATTTTCTTTGGAATTCAGTTTTATTATTGTATAATGATAAAAATATATCTCCACTAGTTAAAGCTGTAGCTCCACTACCTGTTGTGTAAGTTGAATCATCCCATTTAAAAGTTAGTTTAGGTGGATAAATTGTGTGGGTATTATTTGAAAAATAACTTAGACCTCCATAACTAAAACCATCTTCTTCTGTTTCTCTTGGCTTTTTAATTATAAAACCATTATTAATTATAGCATCAGGATATGTAGCTCCTGTATAATAACTAGATGAGAATTTTTGGATTATAGAAGTAACATCTATATCAGTATCTAAAACATCATTTTCAAAAAAATTATCTTCGCCTCTAAAATTACTACCTGTATACCAATTTCCTCCACCTGCTTGTAACGTATAGGATCCAGTTGTTCCAGGTGCAAATCCTGATGTTATCCATGCAGATGATGTTAATTCTGTTCTGTGTACCCATGTTACTCCATTTGCTTCTTGAAAACTACCTGTAGCTATAAATGGGGGATTTGATTCATATCTTTGTGTGCCCTCAGCAAAATCAATATATAATGGAAAAACTTCTATTACATGACTATTAGCTAGTTGTTTATGTTCAGTAGAATATAAATTTAAACATATTTTTAAATTATTAGGAGTTACTTCTTTTGCTATGCCTGATAATTTATTTTCTATAACATCTTTTATATCTAAATTTGCAAATTTCATCATTATACGAGATGTATAATATATTTCTCCTGTAGGTGATTTTTCTTCAACTAATTCAAGGATTTCATCACGACCTGTATTCATATTTATCCTGTCAGGATGACTATATATTGTAGCGTCTTTTTCTGGGAATATAGAGTAATATGCCATTTTAATATTGTTTTATTTTACCCTTAATATCTGTATCTGGGTATTTTAGTTCAAAAATACTAGGGTCTAAAGAAGGATAAATTATTCCATTTTTAGTAGCTGTTTTAAAATCATATCTAAATCTAGAATATCCTTTTTCTTGACCCGCTAAATTATTAAATATAACATTTATTACTGATTGTACCCCTTTTACATTTGCTATTAAATTAATAACTTCTGATTCTATAATAGGTTGATTTATTTCCCATTTATCTACATTAAAATAATTTTTTAATTCAGATATACAATCTAGTAAAACTTGTTGATTATTATTATTTCTAAAAGTTGTAATTTCAAAATCAATTCCAAAATTAATTATAAAAGCATCCATTATATTAATAGAATCTGTTAATGGTTTGTAATAATTAAGATATGTTATTAGATTTGTTTTTGTAGCATTATTACATGTAGTAAAATATTTATTTCTATCATATCCTAAAATATATAAATTTGAAGATATTTGAGAAGACTCTGTGTCTGAAGTTATAGACTCTATATCTGTAGATTTTACAATATATGCTTTAGCTATATTACCATATAAAGAAGGCATAGATAATGTTCTTATAATATAATCTTCTTTAGTTATTGTTCTTTGTTGAGCCGCAAAAGTAGCTGCTGTATTAAGTTTTAAATCTTCAACAGTATCACCTGACCCACCACCTGTTGATGCTTCTGGATTATTACATGCTAATGATTCTTTAACAAAAGAAACTAAACTACCATTTAAATTAGGTTTATTGGAAACATTAATTTCTTTAATTTTTGTTATAGTATTAGAAGGAACATTAGAATTTAATCCACCCCCAACTAAGTAATTAACTGTTAAGGTTGTATTTGAAGGTACTTTACCATATGTTTCTGTGTATAAAAAGTTTGAGGGGTCTATAGATTGGTCTAATTTACTTCTTCCATCTCTGCCCCCTAAACCTATGTTATCTGGTACAGGTACTATTTGTTCGTCTGTTTTATCTGAACTTCCCCCACCAAATTGTAATTCTAATACCCCATTAGATGTAAATCTAGTAACAAATCTTCTTGGTACTCTTTTTAATTTTAATAAATAAGGTGTTTCATCATAAAATTCATATAATGTAGGACTAGTACCTTGTACATTTGATATATTTTCAAAAACTGTGTCTTGTGCTAAATAAGGAACTTCTGTGTATTCATTTCCATTTGAATCTATTATAGATTCTATTGATATAATATTACTATCTATTAAATTTAAAATTAAAAATCTTTCTAAATTTCCTACTTCAAAAGTTGTTGATTTTCTAGTAGCAGATATAGCTTTTACTGATTTTTTTAGTAAATAATATTCGGGATCATTTCCACTTAAAGAATAAATACTTACTTCTGTAGGGTCAAAAGAAGATGAGTTACTAAATACTACTGGATTTTGTAATAAAAATTCTACTCCATTTGATGCTTCAAAAGCTGTTGGTTGGTTTATAGTTAAAGCATAATCAAAATCTGGAGTTTTATTGTCTGTGGGTCCTTTTGAAGGTATTAATTGAAATACATCTATATCTGTAACTGATGTTGAGGTTACTTTTGGTCTATAACCTAAAGTATATGCTAAATGAAATAAGTTTGTTCTTTCTTGAACCGTGTCTAAAAATGTTTCTTGTAATTGAGTATCTACATAATAAGATAAAACGTCACCAACATAAGCAGCCATTTCCATAAACATCAAACCTGGAGATCCTTCTGTAAAATCATTAAAAGTATTAGGATAATATGTTCTAGTAAATTCAACTAAGTCAGATCTAAAAGAATTAAAATCTTTATTAAGATATTTTATGTCCTTAATAGGTGTTGTATTTGATATTTTATTATAAGCCATGTTTTTTTATTTAATATCCTCCTCCTACATTAGGTGAAGGTGTTGAAGATTCACTTAAATTATTATCTTGTGCAAAATTAATTTGTATAGCGTCTTCTTCTCCATTGTTTATTAATCTATAGAATATACCTACATATAATTCATGACTATCAGGTGATTTATCTACAGTTACATTTGTCAATTCAATTTGAGGGAGATAAAGATTTATTTGATTATTAATTCTTTCTTTTAAAGATTCTGTATCTGTAAAGTTTTCAAAAAGATATTCTCTTAATCCTATACCAAAATTAGGTTTAAATACTCTTTCTCCTGGTTCTGTTAATATTATATTTAATAGGTTGCTTTTTACTTGTTCAGCTGTTTCATAAGTAGAAAAAAATACACCTTCAGCATTAAATGGAAATCTAACACCTATTGCTCTCCTATTATCTGTATCTATAGGATTTATTCTTATATAATCTCTTACGTTTGCCATTTATTAGTTTCCGTTTCTTTTATTAATTGCGTTCATTAAACCACTGTAATCTCTTGTTACTGCTTTTGCTACTGAGTCAGGCATGCCTGCTGTATTCATTGGTAAAGGATCACCTGTTGCAAAAGGTTGTGATAAACTTACAGGTGAATTTCCTGAATTTAAATTTGTATCTCCTGCTGCTGTTTCATTTAGTAGATCATTTAACATACTATTACCTACAAATTGTTGTTTTTTAATAGGTTTTTTACCCATTATTTTTTCTTTTAAAGATGATTGAGGTACTTTAGGTACTTCAACTAATCTTTCAGTATGTTCTGTGATTGTTGGTTTTAATTCATCACGTAAATCTTCTTTAAGTGATTTAATTTCTCTGCGTAACGCATAATCGATTTCTTCTCTAACTACTTTTCTAATTAGATTTTCAAAAGTTTTTGCTTTCATGTTAATAATTAATGTTTGTTAATAAATATAAATTTTTTAAGCTCTATAACGCTTATATCCTATCATTTCAAAATCTAAATTATATAATTTTTCTATATACTCAATTTGATTAGTTTCTGTTAATTCATTTATTATATCATCATATAATTTGTCTAAATCTACTGAAAAACTATTTGGATCTAAAACCGGCTCATTAGTTAAAGGTAAAGTTCCATTATTATATAATTCATTTGTTATTTGAGGATGAATTTCAGTTAAATCTCCTAATAAAGGGTGATTATTAAAATCTTTTCCTGAAGAAGGATTTAAATCTGATTGTGTTATAGGATTTCCTATTTGTGTATCTCCTATTATAAGTGGATCTGATAAATTTAATCCTGTAATTTGTGAATTTATAGAACTATTATTAAAGTTTGATGTAGAACTATTATTAGGATTAGTTGTAGTGTTGTTTGTGTTTAAAGAATTATCCTGGGGAAATTTATCTCTATTAGGTATATTTGAATTCCCTAAATTATTGAAGGCATCTTTAATAACTTGAGAAAAATCTTGTTCTGTAAATCCTGGGTATCCTATTTCTGCTAAAAATTCTTCAGGGCTTGCTGCTTTTGAATTTTCTTTAGCACTAGATGTTGAATTATTTTTTCCGAATAATAATAACATTAATAATTCCATTAGTTGTTTTAAAAATTTAATAAATGCTATAATAGCTAAAATAGCACCTACTACTTTTAATATAGTAGAAATTAAATTCATTATTTTTTCTAAACCATCTTTTAAAAACTTTCCAACGTTTTTAGCTTTTTGTTCCATATTAGCTTTAAACCCATCAGCTTCTTCTCTTGCTTTTTTAGCAGCTTGAGTTACTGAACTATTAGCTTTATTACCCGGACCTGGATGAGAAGGAAACGTAGGTTTCATACTATTAGTTTGTGCTTCTAAAGATTTGGCTGATGATTCTTTTTGTGCTGCTTCTCCTTTTATTTTACCATCTTGTACTATAGATTTTGTTGCCCCCTTTAAAACATCTTTTCCTTCTTCTGATACTTTAAGTACTTCTTTTTGAATATTTAAAACTCTTTTTTGTGATTCAGCTATTTGGGCCTTAAAAAATTTAAAAGCAGCTATTTTTAATGCTATTTCTCCTAACCCACTATTAGTTACAGCTCCTAAAGCTGCTCCTGCTACTACTCCTTTTATTAAGTTATCAGCTTGTCCTTGTAACCCACCTAAAATACTACCTGCTTTATCTTTTACGGTGTTTTGGATTTTAGATGATATTTCATTTCTTTTTTGTCTTAGTTCTCTTTTTCTTTCTTCTTCTTGTATTTGTTTTTCAGTTAAACCTTCAGTGTCTACTGGTTTTTCTATAGGTATTTCAGTAGGTGTTATTTCTACTTCAGGTATATCAATTGTTGAAATAGGAATATTAGATACTAAATCTTGTGTAGCGTCAAAATCTTTTAAAAAATTAGGAGGTACATTAGTTCCTGACTTTAAAGTATTTTGTATTGTAATAGGATTAGGCAATGTACCCTTTAATCTAGCTATTCCCTCTTTAAAAGGAACTTGTCCATTAGGTAATTTTCCTGCAACACTACTAATAGTGTTTTTTATTTGACCTGTTAATTGTGATTGTGCGTTTAATGCTGACATTTTATTGTTTTATAAATACGTGTCTACTAATTATATCTTTTATCATTTTTCTAATTTCTCCTACACTATTAGCTTCTGGTTCTCCTTTATTATCATACCAATCTTTTCTAATAGTTTCAAAAGCTTCACCTTTTGGTGTTGTAGGTTTACCATTATCTCCAATATGACTATAATCATCACTTAGAATATCTAATAATTGTTTAAATATATCTAATATTTTATTTAATGTTTCTTGTGTTTTTAACCCTAATACAGCATTTTGGGTTGGATAATTTTTAGGTCTACCTTCAACGGTATCCATACCAATAAATATATTAGGTGAATTTAACATAATATAATTTTGAGTATTAGTGTGTTGATCTACTCTTGGGAATAATGTATTTAAATGTATACTACCATTTGAACTAAAAGAAATAAAATTATGTGAAAACATATGTATATCTCCTCCTTCAAATGTATTAGCAGCATCTTTACTTTCTTCTGATCTTTGTTTTCGAGCATTAAAAATAATTCTGTCTGCATTTAATAGTACTTGTTTACCCTGATAATTATTTGGGTAAACAGGTGTTAATATAGGATTTTTACCACTGTCTTGAATACTAGCTAATTCATCAGTGATGTTAAGTAAATTTTTTATTTCTCCTTTTAATTCTGCCATTTTAACTTATTGATTTAACCTTAAATGCATAATATACTTCTAATTCCCCATCAACCTGGTATCTTGTTGGTGTTTGTGTTTGAAAATTATCACCAAATTCAACATTTACATTTGTATTCCCTATTTCTAAATATACTTTTGACAATGCGTCTTGTCTTGCTAAACTTTCAGCTATGTTAAATTCTTTATCTTTTCCTATACCATTATAATATTTTCCTATAATATTAGCATAAGGTCCTATTTCTTCTTTTGTTGTTTCTTCTTCAACAAATCCTGCATCTTCTTCTGATATTGTTTCTGTTGATTCTGGTGGTTCTGTAGGTGTAGATTCTGTAGGTGTAGATTCTGTAGGTGTAGATTCTGTAGGTGTAGATTCTGTAGGTGTAGATTCTGTAGGTGGTGGGGTACTTTCTTCAACTTTAACTTCTTTATCTACTATAACTTCTTCAGCTACTATAAAATCAACTGGTGAATCTAAAAACTTTTTAGCTTCTTCATTATCATTTTGAGGTATAATAGCATTTAAACCAAATGAATACCAGCAATCAGGAGCTGCTATTGCAAAATTATCTATTTTTTGGTTACTTGTTAAATATATAGATGATGGGTCTGTGTTTATATTTTCAAGTGTATGTACCCAACCTTGATTGTCTAAGTTTACTGCTTGTCCATTTCTAATAATAGTGATAGGATCTCCTACTTCTCCCTTAGCACCATTAGACCAATTATTTTTTTGTTCTTTAGGTATAGCTTCACTTCTTGCAGTAGCACCTAATCTTATTGTATTACCAAATCTACCTTCTACTATATAATCACCTTCATAAGGTAATAATGGTTTTATATTTAATTGTTCTCTAAAATATTTTCCTAAAGGTATATTAATATCTACTTCTCCATCAACTGCTCTTCTTAAAAGACCAGCTTGTTCATAATCTTCATTTTTAAAAATTTCGGATTTATCTTCACTATAGTTTTGGACAGCGGGTAAAGTATTATGGTGTGGGTGATTCCACAAATTAATAGGTGGAAAATAATAATCCATTCTAGATAATCTGTTGTTTAGATAATCTTTACTAGTAGTAGATAATATTAATACTACTTCATTTATTAAGGGATAATACTTTAAAAATGGAAATAATGGTTTAGCAACCCCATCAAATCCTTTACTTTCTAAAGTTTCATCAGCATCTGGGTTAGTATTAAGACCATCATTTTTTATTTGAACTTTATTATAAAAAATTAATCCTACAGAATCATACCCTCCATAATTAGCTGCTCTATCTGTACTACCATCTAATATAATATCTTTTACCTTAACAGGTCTAAGTTTTTTATTAAATAATCTATTACTAGATAATTTAGGATTTGAACTACTTATTCTCGTACTCATCTGAATCTGGTGCTTCTAATTGTTTAGGTTCTTCAACAGTTTTAGCTATTTCTTCAGTTAATTCTTGAAGTTGAGCCATTTCGTCTTCTGTTAGTAATCCACCATCACCTGAACTGGCTGTACCTGTAGATAAACGTTGTACAATAGCTGCCATTTTTATTAATGCATCATCATTTTTTACACTAATTTCCATATATTCTTTAATTAATGGTACTACAACAGTAGCATCACCTAAAGATTGTACTAGTGGCTTTAACTCAGATATAAGTTGAGCTAATTGTTTGGCTTTTTTCTTTTGATTTCCATGAATATCCTTCAATAAATCAGAGAAAGAAACATCATCGAATAATACTTGATTTAATGGATCCATACTATTTTGTTATAAATATGGAAAAATTTAGATTTTTACATATCCTGTTTCGGCATATTCAGTATAAAGTCTTTTATATAATTTTTTAAGTACCTTAGTTACTTTAGTAATTACTGGAGTTTCTACACCAGTCATTTCTCTTATGTAAATATATAGTGCTTTTTTATTAAATATTTCTAAGTTTTCTCTTCGCTTAAATAATACATTAACAGCATCACATACTTTTCTATCATGATCTTTTTTAAATAAAGAAAACATATGTTTATCAACATATTCAGTGAAATAATCTATAAAATCTTTTATGTCTTGTTTTCGCTCATCTCTACCTAATTGACGCATTACACCATCATCTTCATCAGCAGATAATACTGGTACTGTTGCTTTTTTCTTTTTATAGTTGTTGTTATTATATAGTATAAGATAATTTTTACCTACAATCGAAAAATATGAAAATGCTTTAGATCCTTTTTCTGGTTTAAAATAGTCTAATTTTTCTAAGAAAAAACAACAAACTTCATGTTTTAAATCTTCTAGTGATTCTACTTCTGTATAATAAAATTTAAATGTGTGTATTAAATTTTCAGCTAATTTATAAAAAGCATAATATATTCTGTCTTTAAAAATACTATCTCTTTCATCTTGATTAGACGAAGCTAAATATTCTTTGATAGCTGCATCTACATCAGCTGTAAAATATTGTTTTTTAGATGGTTTTCTACCTCTTTTCTTTTTAACAACTGGTGGGGGAGTAAGAGAACCGGTGGTAGCCGGTTCTGGTTTTTTTTCATTTGACATTTAAGGGTCTATTTAAGGGTAAATTCGTTTAAGGCTTCTTGAATTTTTTGTACTTCTCTAAAAAAGAAACCAATTTGGTCATCAGCATAAAATATGCCTTTATCATCAATTTCTTTTAATCTTTTATCACAAGCTGTAATTGCATCACTTTGTTTAGTAATAAAATCTTCTAAACGTTCGTTTTTTACAATTAAATTTCTAATAATAAAAAAAGAAGCTGTTAATACTACTGCTAATATAATACTAAGTGTAATCATTGTTAATCTTTAAAAAATGAATCTATAACATCTAACGTTGCTGATGCTAATTTTGGGTTATTTTTCACATTTACTTTTTTAGCTGCTCTTAATGTTTTATCACCTTTACTAGCATTTTTAGGTTTACTAGTTTTAGGCACTGAATCTGTAGCATTATTCCATTCTTCAAATTCAATTTGAGCAGCCATATGATCTGCTTGATGCATTAATAATGGTAAGTGTGTTCTTAATCTAGTTTCTTTTTGACCAGACATAAAATAAAATTTATTTGACTCATCATACAAACCATCATGAATTTTAATTGTAATAAATTCATTTTGAGTAACTTTACATCCAATTTCCTGTAGTATAAATAATGAACGTTCAGGAACTTTCATTGCTGGTATGTCTGTGTTAAATTTATATATTTGACCTAATTTATCAACATGCCATTGTGAGTCGTTTGGTTGATAATATTCACCTTCTTGTTGACCCATCTTACCTAAATCATGAAATAACGCTGCGAAATGCATTTCTTCAACAGTATATGTGGAAACATCACCACCCATTGAAACCCACGTTTCATATAATTTATTAGCACAATCAAAAACACGCAAAACATGGTCAGTGTAACCACCTGCAAATGCTGAATGGTGCCAATTTTTACTTGAAGCAGGCATCATCATCATTCTTTCTTTATACTTATCTAAAAATGGTAATAATATGTCTGTTCTTTCTTTTGAGAATGAATTTGTGATCTCATTTATATAACGGTTCCAATTTAATTGGATTTTTTCTGCTGATAACATAACTTTTATTTTTTATTAAAGTGAACGTGTATTTTGAACACCTCTAGCTCCATAATTACCTGTGCGAGATATAGTTATTATAGTTTTAAGTTCTTCAAAACGATCTTTTAATTCACCTTCTAACATAAAACGACTAGCAGCTGCGTTTTCGCCTCTTTTAATTAACGTATGTAAACGTGCTAAGGATTGATCTAATCTATCTAAATGTTCATCTACTTGTCTTTCGTAAGCCATATTTTTATTTTTTAGTTGGTTTAAACGTACGACCCTTTTTTGGTCCATCCAAATCTTTTTTACGAGGTTTTGTACGTTTTATTTTTTCTTTAGTTGGATAATAATCTTCTAAATATGAATTTAGATTTTTAAGTTTCATCTGTATATTGTTTATAAATTTGATTACACCAAATCATATTTTCTTTTAACATTTTTTTACGATCTGGTTTTAAATTAAGGAAATTAGTAGTTTCAATTAAAGCACCTATGGCAGTAATACGATGTATTTCTTCTCTAGTGCCTACATTTTCAACTAACTTTTTTAGGGAATTTACTTTTTCTAAGTATTGTTCTCTTTTTAATTCAGCTGCTGTTTTTTGTTTTTCTAGCTGATTATCTTCTTCTATGTCATTAAAAAACGACATAATATTAGTGTCGGGGCGGTGTATGCCCTTTAACGTATCGGACTTTTCCATCCGTTTTAATGCTTTATCTATATGTTTGGGATTGTATTGATTCATAACCGGTTCGCCCGTTTCGACCTAAAAACCCCTACAGTTGTAGGATATGTAAAATATTAATATAAGCCAAGTTTTTAGCCAAATGTTTTTGTAAAGTTAAGACCCATAGCACTTTGTGAAGAACCCATTTTAGTTAATATAGTTTCATCACTGTCTAATTTATCAAAAGATATAAGGAAGAATTTCATACTTCCATCTTTTTTAATGTTAACTAAATGATTACCATCACCTGGTTTTCTATTTAATTTATCTTTTAAGAATTTTCTACCCATAGCTAATGCGCCTTCTTTAGCATTTGTAAATTCTAGTTTTGTTTCTAAAAAATCTAAATTATCTTTTATTTGTTTAAATATAGGATAAACTTCAGATAATTGTTCAAGATCTACATTACTAAAAGATGCTACACTTTCAAATGCACTTTCTAAATCTGTTCCTTTAAAGTTAGTAGGGTTAATTGTTTTATCATTACCTTCACCACCAAATACTCTAGATAATGTAGCTATACCAAATATAGTACCTAATAATCTTAAATTTTCTTTATCAGCACCATATCTACCAATTGATAATTTAGCATTATGTGAACCATATGCTTTAACTTCAACACCATTTCCATTAAAAAATAAATCTGGATCATCACCATCTCTACCTTCTGCTACTTTTACACCAGAATTAGAGTGATTATATAACCAATATAATGATAACTCTCCTTTACCTACGCCAGCTGTTTCAACACCTTTTTCGGTTTTCTTTTCTGGTTTAGCAGCCCATAATTTTTGCCATATTTCTAAATCATCTGGCTTAACTTGTTCCATGTAGGTAGCACCTCCAGAACCTGGGTATTTATATTTATTTTTTGATTTGGGAACTTGGTCTACTCCTAATGTTTTTTTAATTAATTCATCATATTCAGTTGTTTGTCCTGAATCTATAGCAGCATCTTCCTCATTGTCAGATTCAACGTCTGAATCTTCCATACCATCTGTACCAGGTGTTTCAATGTCATCACCACCAGGTTCGTCTGCTTCTAATTTTGATAAAATTTCGTCTGTGGGGAGGTCTAATTCTGAAAGGATTTCATGTAAAATTTGAATATCAGAAGGGCTACCCATGTCTGGGTACCCCTTATCTGATCTGTAAGACCATTCTAATAATAACTCGTCAAGAGTCATAAGTATACTACTTAATAATGTTAGCTAATTTTTTGAATCTTTCTTGAAGGTGTGTAACTTCAGCAGATACTTCTTCTTTCATATCTTCTTCGTCATCTTTTTTACCTTCTTCAAGATCTTCGTCTTTAGCTTCTTCGATTTCTTCTGTGGATTCTTTCATATCTTCATCAGCTTCATCTTCATCATACATCATTTCATCTAATTCAGCATCTTCTTCTTCAGCTTCTTCTTCAGCGTCATCTCCACCTTCAAATTTATCTTTTAACATGTTGTAGATTTGCATAAGCATATCTTTTGAATCATCACCTGATTCATCGCCATCAGCGTCTATATCACCTGCATCCATATCTACATCAACGTCTACTTCTTCTTCGTTCATGTAAGCATCAAGTTCTTCCTTGATCATTGCTTGTAATTCTTTTAAATTCATTTTTTTTGTTTTTAGAATGGTTATTGTTATTTTTTAGGTTTTCTACCTCTTCGTTTTTTACCTTTAGCAGCATCAACAACGTCTTTTGATTGTTTAGCTACTTGTTTAACTGATGCTTTAACATCTGCTAGTTCTTTTACAACCTCGTTGTATCTGGATTTTAATTCTTCGTCTATTGTTGTTTTAGCCCAAAGAGCATTCCATAAATTTTTTAAATATTCCATATTATTCTCCTCTTAAACCAGCAGTTAATCCTTCCATATAAGCTATTTTAGCTATTTCATAATATGGTTTAACTGATTCTGAACCTTCTCTAAGTGAAATACCTTGTTCTTTAATTATATTTAAAAGTTCCATGTGTACTTCTCTATCCATAGCAGTTTCAGCCACTGATCTTCTATCTTCTTTTTCTTTAAGTGTTATAGCTTCTTGTTCTTTTGAAAGTTCACCTAAACGCTTATTAATGTCTTTAATTTGTTGTGGAATATCTCCTACTTTCTTTTCGTATTTTTCTTTATCGATTTTTTTGTTTTTAAAATCTTGGATAAGTGGGAATATTTTATCTTGAAGTTTTTTCTTTTGGTCACGAAGTTTTTGTTCTTCTTTTTCTAAAGCTTTCATACCTTTAGCTTTACCTTTAGCTGACTTAGATGCTTTTTTATCATCTTCGTCTTTAGCTTCAACTAATATATTTTTAACTTCAGTTTTAATAGCTTCTTTAAGTTTTTCCATTTTATCGTTTTTAAACGTTTTATCTACTTCTTTCATATTATTTTCTTCGTAAAATTCTTTTAACCAAGTTTTAAAAGTAGGCTTACTTTCTGTATTACGGTATTCTGTTTCATAATGAATTAAAGCCGAATAATAACCACCATGTTCTTCTAAACTTTTAAGAACAGCTTTAGTAGCTTTTTCTCTATCTTCAACAGATGATTCTGCTAACCTATTAATACCCATTT
>Ga0181373_1000227_pt1 | contig 13892 bp, 30 predicted proteins | sample LowvirmetaG_3_FD_130159 | JGI IMG/M metagenome (GOLD analysis project Ga0181373, IMG submission 130159) | Marine viral communities from the Subarctic Pacific Ocean - Lowphox_09 viral metaG | ecosystem: Environmental > Aquatic > Marine > Oceanic | place: Subarctic Pacific Ocean | collected... | reverse complement strand
GTTGGGTTGTCAATTACATATAGACAACATACTCCAAACATTAACGCAATTACTACTTTATACATGTTATTCATTTTTATATCAATTTCCCATTTGGTAATCCGAAGGTGGTAGTTCGTTTAGTAAGCTACCTTTTGGATACTTTGTTGATTCAGTAACCTTAGTTCCAAAATATTCATCAAGGAATTCACTTGGGTAAGTGAAAATGTCCCCAGTGTAATAACTCGTTTTCAATTTTCGGATTTGATGTTTAACACCTGCTTTTGCTGCTGCATAAGCTACCGCTTGTCCTAATTCATTTCCAGCTGCATGACCTAGATGATCATACAACGAAATGTAATCTCCATTATATGTTTTATTACCACTCATCACTACAAGGTCTATTTCCCGCTCGGTGATTCACAGATGTTGCTTTAATATCCTTACGGTATACTTTTACTTGTTTTCCACCACGCATTGTAGTTCCAACAGCACATCCATTTAACATTGCTAACGCTAACACCCCCATAACTAATTTTTTCATAATTCTAATTTATCAAATGCTGGTTCTACTTCATCTTCCCAATACATCTCATTATCCCAATCCACGTCTACAGATGTTTCATCTGTTTCCCACATATCAAGATCATTACATTGGAAGATACCAATTGGATCAAAATTTTCATCCCAATATTTCCCATCAATCCAAGCTCCTTTATCAATTACTTGTAATTGGCCTACAATGTTTTTAATCATTGTATCAGGGGGGTACCAAGCGGATTCAAATGTTAACAGATATTCTAAGTCGTTTTCTCTATAACAATCTTGTTGGATAATCCATTTTGCTCCAATCCGATCAATATTATGTTTTCCGTCACTACCAAATTGTCCAATATAGTCCTCATCAGTAAAGTTGTCTACCAATTCCTCAAACCAATCAATTGCAGATTGATTAGCATGGATAGTCATCTGTGTTGTACATGTATTAGCCATTTGGTGGTGAATTTGGTTTATTTCTATTCTGGAGAGTAGTAATTGTATCAATTCCCTCTCTAGCTTCACTTAATTTCCCAATTTGGGAACGTAATTCTTCCATTATGCCAGGATGTTCACCGATGCCTACAGAGTTATTTAAATATAAATCTATAGTGACTTCAGCTTCTGCTGCTATCCCTTCATAATACTTTTTTGCTGCTTCTAATTTATCCATTTTATTCTTCTATTAATTCAGGTTCATCATGATCTTCAAGACATTTATCATGTGATAGTTCAAATTCAACTTCATCTAAAACTTCTTCTTGTAAGTCTTCATCACCCGATTTCCACTTTTTTAATTGTTCAGGAGTTAACTCCTCGGTTTCTTCCCACCTGTAATCAGTGTAGGTAACCATTTTTCTTAGTTTAGCCATTTTTTATTGTTCATTACGTAAAAAATCCTCCCATTCACCGTCTTCACTTAAATCATCCCACTCAACACTATTTGTCCTGATTTGCCCATTTTCAACTTCGTACCATTCCCTTACACGCATTCCAAGTTCAGCGTCTTCTACCATATCCATAGTAATTAATTCATCAATCAATTCATATAAGCTTTCTAGTTTCATTTTAAATCGCAATTTATTTTATATCTGTTACTCGTTTGAAATATGGTGTAATCTGAAAGATATTGATTTGTTGTGATAAAAACTGAAAAATCAGCTTCAAACCTATTTTCAGTAATAAACCATATTCCCTCCCCTACTTCATAACGGTTATCTGTTACATAAATAATCAGATCAGCTGTATATGAATTAGAGGTTGGATAAACAGTATAATCAGCATTGTATTCATTTTCAGTAATGTATACCTTTTGCCCAAACATTGCGTTGAGTAACCCCATGAAGAATAGAAGTAATCCTAATCTCATTAGGTTTATTACGAGTTGATTCTGATTCATCAGTAATTAACGGTTTTATATTCGTTAGTAACTTTAATCTTACTAAGATGATATTTAACATTTTCCATTGTTTCGTTTAGATCTTCTACCATACTGGCTAAATCACTAGTTCGAACACAATTATCAATTTCATAAATGTAGTTACTAATGAATTTTAATTCACTTACTGCATCTTTAAGTTGTGGGACACACCCCCATCCATCTTCTGTTGTTTCAATAATACGACTCATTTTCCAAATATTTGATATAATCTAAGAATAAAATTTTCACTTTCAAAGTTCATCCCTAACTCTTCACCATAACCCATAAGAGTATTTGCAGTACTAACAGATAAATCAGTAACTACACTTGCTTTTTGCATATCACTAATCATTTTTGCATGCAAATTGTTATATAATTCCTTATCAGCATCTAATGCCTTTCGGATCCCAAGATTTAGATCTTTTAAAATACTCATAATTAAATGTATAATTCGTTAATTCCAAATCCACGGATTTCCTCTGCTTGAGCAACTGCGGCATCAGCATGTAAACCATCAACCATATCTTCAATCATGTATAATTGAGTGTATGTGATAGGACCACACGTCTCTTCTTGACGTTTCACAAAATAGTTGATCTGATTTGTATTACCTTTAAACATGTGGTAAGCAATCTTGGCAAAATAATTTTTCTGCATTTTTAATTGATTTGAATTGTTTTCGCGGCTCATTTACCCTGTAAATATACGAACGAGGTTTTGAAATCCCACATCCTTTACAATTTTCCTTTAACTTTCCTCCAATATTGTAATGTGGATTCCTTTTTATAACCCTTAGGGCCACCATTCCAGTTACGTGCTATGGTTTCATCTGTACTATTAGGATGGTGATATTCTCTCCACACATGAAATATTTCAAGTGATTTATCCCTGTCCCATCTGTCCTCCAATTTAAATCTAAACGTACCACCTTGCTTACGTAAGATTCTGTTTACTTCCCTAACCATAATAGGTCTAATTTGTAAACACCCAACAGCATCCTCACTAATATTATGAGCATGATCTTTTCCAGCGCTTTCAACTTGAATTAAAGCTTTTACTAAATCAGGTTGTTTAATAACTTCTACTTCAATTTGTTTTACAGGAGAAGGAGGAGGAGCAGGTATAAACCCCTCACTTGGTGCCTGTACATAACCTAAAATAGGAATTAGAAGTAACTTTTTCATATTAAACCTAATTGTTTAGCTCTACCATAACCTACATACTTGTCGTTAGCTGGATTATAATACTTACGTTGAGTCTTAGATAGTAAAGCGTTTTGTTCCTCAAATGTTAGATGGTTCGTTGAATACTTCACATCCACTTTAAACGGTCCATTAGCAAACTTATCTAAATTATAATGCCAGGTTTCTGTTGCACCATCACCGTTATCAAATACTCTAGTATATTGTCTAGGTGGTGGTACCTCCTCAATTAATTTTGGTCTTCCTCTACTCATTTCTTATTATTAAAATAATCACGAATGTTTTCAATCAAAGCATAAACTGCAAATAACGTACAACTCACTGAGAAAAATGCTGTTGAAAATGCTATTGCTTCACTAACATTAGCTAGGAAATTATAACTCCCAATAGCATAAGTAACATAAGCAAAAAATACAATACACATAACATTGAAAGGAACTGCAATTAGACTTTTCATTATTTTACAATTTCAAATTTAACATTCGTGGGAATTAACACCATTTCACCTTTGATGGGGTGGTTAATGGAATTTGCTTTATCAAACGTTCGTTGGGCTGCTCTTGTTTCAAGCAACTTGTAGGCAAGTGTTTTAATCACATAACTACCACCATTGAACTTAAACAACTCACTCTTTTTAAACTTTAACATCATTAATTGGGTTTAATAACTGGTCTTGACTCGCTCGCAACCTTACCCCGTAAATATACGAAAAAGGGGTGGCAAAGCCACCCCTCTCGCAATATTCTTTATGAAAATTATTATCTCGTACTACTTACGTAATTATCAAATAAAAGTTGTTCTTCCATAAATTTTTTCCTTTGCTCTTTTAAGGGAAGAGGAGCAATGTCCTTTCTCTTAACAAATTGGGGCCAAGGTTCTGGTTGGTATATTGGTTTCCACATATTTTTTATTACTTTATTAATCCAATAGCTTTTGCTATTTGTATTAAGATTGTATTAAGTTTTTTAATTCCACTTAATACCGTATTTAATATCATTTTTCCTAAATTCATTTTATTTAGTCTGGTTGTCTATCTTTATAAAAATCACCTTGAGCTTTAGCTTCACCTTCTAAACCACGTTGAAGTTGTATAATGTATACTTTCAAATCCTCCATTGTTATTGGCTTACCACCTCTAGGCATCCAAATACCTTGATTTGCCATACTAGTGCCGTTGTAAGGCTCACCAATGAGGTCCATTGATCTATTATATCCTGTAATGGCTACTAATTTAAGACCACCATCATATTTAACATAAATTCTTTGAGCCATTCTGTTACCAGAGAATATTTTATCTCCTGGTTTGTTGTTTGGATAAATGTCTACGCCATCTTCAAACCTATCAGGCTTTACTAATACACCTAACTCACTTTCAAGTTGGTCAGCTAGTGTTTGAGAATTTTCTTTAATTACAAATTGCCTCCAACTGCTTTCAAACTCAAATTCTTTCATTACGCTTTTTTTAATTGGTTAGCGGAGTATTCAACTGTTTCACCGTCTGCTTTTTTAACTTTATATGCTTGGGTATTGTTTCCAAACATTTTACGTGCACCTACGATTTCCATCTCACCACCTCCTGCTTTCATAGTTACTTTATCGCCAATTTCAAACTTAGCATCTTTTACCTCATCAATTTCTTCTTTCCCTTCACCAAGATTATCTTCAAAGTGTATTTGTAAATCTACAAGCGCTTGTTCTAAATCACTAGAAGCATTTGAAGCTCTAAATAAAATTTTAGCTTCTTCACTATTTTCACCCTTACCTGCTTCCCCTACCATATCCATCATTTCTTCAATATCAAAATTGATATTATTGTTTCTCTCAACGTTACGTGCTGCAATCTTAGGTAATGCTCTTTTAAGATTAGGTTTAGCTTCGTTAATTACTTCATCTAAAGCAGCATCATTTTCACTCAAATCAGCTGAGAAATCAGTATCAACTGAAAAATCAGTATTAACATCAGGAATACCTTCAGCCATTTCCTTTTCAATAGCCATTGCTGACATTTCGTTAGGTGTAGCTAACTCTTCTTCCATTGAGTCAAAATAATCAGCTGCTGCAGCTAGATCATCGTCTGAAATTTCATCTGCTTCAGGGTTACCTTCTCCCATTAGCTCTTTCTCCTTACCTAGGGCTTTCATAATATCTACAAAAGCTTGGTCAAATTCTCCAACTTCATCTGTTAACTTAAAGTCCTCTAGAGCATCATCTAGATTACTAACTAAGTATTCACTACGTGCTGTGTCAGGTAAGTCAGCGGTAAACTTTCTAACATAATCATAACGATCTTGAGGATCATTACCAAAGTTATGTTCAGCAATTATAAATTGTCTCCACTTGGCTGTGTTGAATTCTTTCATTTTATTACCCTTTAATTTTAATATTTTCCCCACTTAGTGTAAATATAAACTTTACATCACCTGGGGATGTGTATTCATATTTTTTATTCTTTTTAAGATAATTTTGTAACTCTTTAAAATGTTCTACAGTACCTTTAGAATATTCCCCTGGTTCAAGATATTCTTTTTCACTAAATGTTGATTGTTGTACACCTTTATTGTCATTTCCATCCACATGAAAATCTACAAATTGTTTAGCGGCACTTTTAATACCTTCGTTGATTACTTCATCTAAAGCAGCATCATTTTCTTCTAGATCTACATCTACCTCAAATCCCATTTTACTTTGTAATTCAGGGCTAGCTCCCATCATAAGAGATGAATAAGCTTCACCTATTTTTTCTGTAAAGACATCAAAAAAAGCTTTGTCCATATGTCCTGCACTTACTAAATCATCCATAAATTCAATGGTATCAAATACCATCATTGCTTGCTTTTCTGTGGGGTTTTTACGCGCACCAAACAATTCATTAACGTTTTCTTTAGTTCTTTTTTTATAATTCTTAGAAGTGCTCAAGAAGCTTCCTACGATGTCGTCTTCACCACTGAATGTATCTGGGTGCTTATCGATCAACTCATCCTCAAGCTTTTTTAGCAATGGTTTGATGTCTTTTACATCTGTGTCTTCTGCCTTTTTTGCATATTTTAAGAATATATTTTTTCCAACCTTATTATCTGGTTGGTCGGATTCGTCTCTAAGAAGTTTAGCCAAATTTTTCATTTGGTCTTCGCTGAGGAATTGTCTAAATCTATTTAATTCTTTCATTTTAATGCTAATTTTATTGATAAATATGTGAATTATACGTTTCCTGCTAAAGTTTTAGTGACAGCTTTACCTCCAATTGTACGTGTGTACCATCCATTTCCTTCTTGCTCCCCTTTAGGATGTTCGCCATGCCATTCTAATTCTTTTCCCTTAAGTATCTTACGTACTTTTTCCTCATCATCTATTACAGGCACACCTGCTCTACTAACAAATGATTTAAAAGCCGCACCACTTATTTCAACGTAGTTACCAGGTGAGTTAAGTTCACCTGATTTTCTGATTAATAAATTCTTGATATTAGCCCTTTCACCATCATGTCCAATTCCAGTATGTTTTATACCAAATGGAGTAACCTTACCAAAGTAAACAACGTCTAATTCAGGATCATCATCTATATCAGCTGCTCTCCAAAACCCAACTCCTGGGTCTAGAATATCAGCAGGAGATTTAAATTTCAAGTGCCCTCCAATGTTAGAATAAGCATTATCTATTAAATCAAATAAATCTTGTTTCGCTTTTTCCTTTTCTTCCCCATCTAAGGAGATATATTTTCCTTTAGGATATTCTTCCAAAAGTAAATCAACCAATTTTATCATGGCGATAAATATTAATCAACATCCTCAGGAATAATAGTTTCAATGGCTTTTACAAAAACATCAAATGAAGTGCGGTGACCCATGCCCTCAATTGGCATAACGGCCAATGACTCGCATTTTTCCACCATTTTAAACGTTTTTACAGGGTCAATAACGTCATCATCCATGCCTAACACCACAACCCCGTTCATGGGATTTGAACCCGTTACAACACCATATGGTTCAAATGAACGAGAATGGAAAGCAGGATTAAAAACAATAATTGGAATATCAAGCGTAGTTCCTATAGCACCAGCAAAATAACCCCCCATAGAAGAACCAACAATCATGTCATACTCTTCGGCAACACACAAATCAATAATTTCCTCAAATGAATCAGGATCTTCATAATCGATTTCAGGAGCATAATAACTATCAAAACGATCCTTTAAATACTGCATTTTAGGACCTGTGGGTTTGCTTTCTAAGCCATGTAAATATAAAACGTTCATCTCTTTATCTTTAAGTGCCCGCAATCGGACTCCGTGAATATACGAACAAATTCTCTCAATTCAAAATCTTTAACACATCTTCTTTTGAGGCAATCAATGATTCTCTATCACACTCCGCAATAAGTTGTGCATCTGGGTAATAAAGTGCGTAGATTTCCCGCTCACTTGGGGACATTTCGCTAAGTTCGCGAATTTCCCTTAACATTTCAATAACTTCATCCATACTCATGGATAAAACTAACTTTCCCATTAAATCATACATTAGAATGGCAATTTTGCTGTTTCTTTTTCACTAATAGGCTCTTGTTTTTCAACAACTTTGGCAATGCTAACCATTTTTTTAAATGTAAAATGATCAAACTTCATCTTTTGTTTCACTATCTGCTTAAAAAATAATTTAGAAACATAAAACCCAGTTCCGTTTTTCATCAAATCAATATGACCCATATAATTCCCAAACATTCCTGTTTCTGCTAGGTAATAACTAAACCCATTATCAGTATACTTATCACGGCAAATCACGAAATCAAAATTCTTAAAAACAGATCCATATTGATTTCCTTCAATACTGAAACGAATTTCAACTTTTTGAAGACTACCATCATTGGCAAGTAACTCTTGCGCCTCATTAATTTTTTCTACAAACATCTTAACTGGGTTTTAATTAAACATTATGCCCGCAACCGGACTCCGTGAATATACGAACAAAAGGGCGAAGCCCCACGCATCAGCGTGAAGCTTCTTCAATTTGAGCAAGAGCTCTTTTAGGATCATGATCTGGAGGGCAACTAGCCAAACATCCAATCATTCGAGCAACACAATCAGAAGAACACCAACCCAATACTATATCATCGTGATCCCACTCAATGGCTTGACCATTGCGATCCCAAATCAACACCTCAGCAAACTTACTACCCCAAACATATTGTTCTCGGGGATCTTCCTTTGAGTAACGGATATCATTCTCAACGTACATATTTGGACCAAATGCAACACTAATTCTAAAACCATTAACATTCAACTGGAAATTACTGTTATTAGAACAAGTAAAATCAGGATCCACAGTATTAGCTACGTCACCAGCGGTCTTAAATTTCAAATCTTCCATTATTTCTGATTCTTACATTGGGTAAATACTCCGACCATCCCTGCAAAATAAGCAGTTAAAACAATCGTAAACACTAAAGTCGGCAAACTAATAAATTGATAAATCATCATAATTGGATTTTGGGCTCGCACCTCATTTACCTTGTAAATATACGAACAAATCCTCGGAATTCCACAAATTTTTGTGGAAGTTTTTAATTAAATTAATAAGGAAAAGTATACCCCTTTAAATACCAATTATCATGACATATAAACCAAAAATATTTATGAGGTTGAAGAATTGTTATAGAGTTTTTAATTAAGATATTTTCATTCCACTCCCATAATTTCCAAATATCTTCTCTCCTATCTGTTAAACCAAACTCAACTTGATAGTCATCTCTTACATCATAGTTAACTAACCCCACTTTAGAATACAATTCCCCCCAGGTATCTTGTAATCGCTGACCTTCAACATATAACGAGCTATCTAAATATTTTTCCCCAGTTAGATTCCCAAATTTTTCAATAACTTTTTTAATATTTTCTCTAGAACTCATTCCTACTGAATGGAATGGGAATCTAAAGTTGTTGGGATGGGGTCTAACTCCCATTGCTAAATAGCCAATACCCTCTTTGCTTTTATACTTATTTACTAAGTAACTATCCCATTCGTGTTGAGTAAAAAAGTAATCATCTTCATTAAAAATGAAATAATCATAATTTTCTATTTCTCTAGATGCAATTTCATCCCATGCTGCATAGCTGAATCCTTTATTTTCCCTAATATTAATATTAACTTTACTATCATTAATGGTATCAGGTATTAATTTAAAGGCTTCATTTAAAAGATTAAATTGTTCACTCTCAACATTAAAATTAAAATAAATAGCACTTAAATTATTTTGAAATGTCTCTAAATAAGAAATTTGAGTTTTAACATAAATAAGTTTATCCTCATAATAAATCTCAGGACATCTTCTCCTATCTCCTAACCAAAAATTTATTATTAAACATGTTTTTTCCATCTTATTAATTATTAGATCTAAAAGTATTACGAGACTTATAATTCTCTTTATCTATTTCTTCAAAATTATAGCTAGTAAGTTCTTTGTAATCTCTTATAATTAATAAACTATTAATCTCTTCATATTTTGCTAAAGAAATCAAACCCCAATGATAAGGTTGTGCATTTAAAGCTTTCATAGTTTTTCCATTAATAATAACCTTAATATATAAAGAATCTTCTTGTACATTATTAATAAATAAAATACAATTATCATCTTCATCTATTACAGGGCAAATCCAAATATTTTCACAATTCGAATTATATAAATTTATATTTATTGTTCCGTCCTTTAAAGTTTCATCCTTTTTCCAATAAGTAAAAGGTTGATTATTAACCATTGTTAATTCCCAATCTTCTATAGTCTTATAGGGTCCTTCAATAACTTTTTCTTTTTGAAAATCAAACCATTCTTTATTAAGCTTATCTAAATTAAAAGACATAGGAAAACTTATTAAAACTGGGGTTTGTCCTTCGGGCCTTCGATAACAAACTAAACTATATTCATCTAATAATTTAGAATTATCTTCAAAATGAGACATATCTTTTAGTGAAGTATCATATTCTATAATATGTACCTTTTTATATCCTAAATTCTTTGCATTATTTATGCCTACATAAAATAGTTTATAAGCAGCTAAGGAATGATTAAAGCGGATTGATTCAGTAGTAGATATACTAAACTTAGGAGTATTCCAATAGCAATGGACTCTTGAATCAAGATCAGTTAAGATTTCATTTTCCCTATCAAAAACAAAAAATTCAATTTTTTCATATAAATCATCAGGCAATTTACTATGAGATACAACCATTAAATCAAAGTTAGTTTTATCTATTTGATTAATAAAATTTCTTAGTAATTCTTCCCTTTCATAATCAGGGGTATAGGAATTTATAATTATTAAATCTTTCATTCTAACTTTTATATATCATATGAACATACTTACGTTCTCTTACTACTTTAAACTCTCCATCTTTTTCAAACCCAAGACTCTTATAAAGGTCTAATGCAAAATTATCCTCAAAAACCCATAAAGTAGCATACTTTTTATCTTTTAAATATTCAGTATAAGCAGCTTTTGCATACCCTTTCATTCTAAAATTAGGATGTATATCACAACCTACTTCATCACCTTTGGTTCTAATATAACCTACTTTATTACTTTCTATTTCTATAATATACCACGGTGAAGTTAGGGATCCAAACCATTTTTCACATCCCTTTAAAGTAAAAATATTATCATCCTCAAGATAAGATCGAGTGGAAATATCATTTCTAACTTCTAATAAAAATGATAAATCCTCTTTAGTAAGTAATTTTAATTTAACCATTCAGGGCTTCCTATGTTTAATTTATAATAACATTCATCAATCCAATTTACATTAGGGATAACTTCATATAAAGATCTCCCAGTTCTATAATCTGAGCCTTTAAACTCATCCCATCTAGTGAATTCTTTCCATTTATTATGGAAACATAAATTTCCACTCCCTAAAGCATTAATAATGGGTGGGTGCCCAACCCTATTATAGTTGAATATAGAGTTTGAAGGATAAGTGTAGTTATCACCCCCTGATAATCGAGATATGTGTAAGGTATCTTCATCATATTTTTTTATTTGGTGTGATAACTTCATTAATGAAGAATTACACATGTAACCATCATCATCATCTAAATAAATTATCCACCCCTCACTAATATGTTGTTCTGCTAATTTAAGATAAATATTATATGGGAAGTGTTTATTAGCTATAAAGGTACTCTTCCCTAGTGTCATACACCAAAAATTTCCATCACTAAACTTTTTAACACTACATGGTATTCTATTACTACCTTGTTGCGCATGTCCTTCACTTTTTAGGTCATAAATAATTTTAATTTTCCACTTTTCCCAATCCCAATCCACATAACTTGTGTCGAAATCATGATGCTCATAAGTAAGATATAAATGAGGTATAAATTTAAAATGAGGGACCCTAATAAATTTAGTATAGTACTTATAATTTAAAGATTTTAGGTATTCTAAATTCTCTGTAGTTTCATATGTAATATAATGTCTTACATTACCATAACTTTGAGAATTAACAGATCTAAGAGTATCTTGAAATCTAGCTTCCCAACCTCGGCTTATGGTATCCTTCCTAGAAAATCTAGTAATAATATTAAAAACAGGGTTTATAACTTCCATTTTTTAATACAATTTACTATATATTCCCTTTCTTCTTTAGTAACCCACCAACCCACTGGTATGTTAACTACTTTCCCAATTGTTTTATCTAAATTAGGAAGTGCTGTTCTATGATCATATACACAAGTGTGTTTATCATTTCTTTCATGTACTTGAGATACTGAGATATTACATTCATTCATCCACTTATAAAATTTATCTCTATCATCAACTAACATAGAATAAATCCAAAAAGCAGAATCATGACCTTCTTCTCGTTTTAGTAATTCAACCCCATTTACATTAGCTAATTCTTTATCATAATACTTAGCATTTTCTCTATGCTTACTAATAATCTCATCAGCATGCTTTAGATTTTCAATACCAACAGTAGCACAAACATCATTCATATGAAACTTGAACCCCCATTCTTCAACATCTGCCTCACATCTAAAATCTTTCCTATCACTGTCCCTATCAATACCATACCATCTTAATAAACGAGCCCTTTTATTTAACTCACTATAAGGTGACAAAAGCAACCCACCATCAATGGATGTAATATGTTTAATAGCCTGGAATGAAAACATAGTAAGATTACCATGAGTTCCAATTTTACTCCCCTTATATTCAGATCCAAACGAATGAGCTCCATCCTCAATAATAGCAGGACTAAACCCAAACCTATTTTTAGCCCGTAATTGGATTTCTTTTAGTTTATCAAGATCATTCGGATATCCACCCCAATGTACTAGCATAATAGCTTTAGTTTTAGGGGTTATTTTCCTCTCTAAATCATCTAAATCCATATTAAGAGTAGTTGGATCAATATCCACCCACTTAATCTTTAACCCATTACCTAGAATAGGCCAGTTTGACGCTGTACACGTCATAGGGGTAGCTAATACTTCATCCCCCTCTTTCAACCCAGGCCAATCAACCTCATAACCTGCTACACCATTATAAACCTTAGTACCTTTCATGGGCTCCTTAAGCAAATGCAAAGCCAAATGTAACCCAGACGTTCCTGAGTTTAATGTAGTAGCATAATCATGGTTAAAAAATTCTTTAAGATTATTTTCAAACAAATCCACCTTAGGGCCTTGTCCTATATACCCACTATTGAGCACCTCACTTACTTCCTCAGCTGCAGTAGGTGCCATAAATACCTTAAATAAATCTATTTTTTTCATTTCTTATTTGATTGTGCGTCTAATATATCAAACTCTTCTTTACTTAGCCCGTTCATACACATATACGTTTTGAAATCTACGTTAGATAGTTTCATATGCTCTTGAAACCCGTTTAGCCAACGAGTTTTATGGATTATAAATTCATTTATTTCCATCCTCTTTTAACTTATCCTGCTTTCGCTTGTATTTAGCTTCCCAGTCGTTAACCATTTGGGTAATGTACATTGCTGCTCCAATCATTCCCAGTATTAGTAGTATCTTCATTGTAGTAATTCTTTAATAAAGTGGTATAAAAATATTCCTCCCATTATAGGCCAAAATACAATAAACGAGATTCTCTCCCTCATTGTAAAACTGTCATCCGCAAATCGAACCAACAATTCAACTACGAACGATAAAATCGTACCTACAAGTAGGTAAAATATTACTTCCTGGGTAAATTCTGTTATGTTCATTTTATATATACGGAGTAAAGTGGTGTGTTATGCTGTTAAAAGCTTGCTTTAATTAGTATTCGTACGAATCATCCTCGTACTCGCTTTTACTATCTTTAAATTTAGATAGCAAGTCATCATCACTGCTATATACATCACCAAAATCATCTTGGAAATCAACATCAACTCCTTGCTTACGCAATTCATTCTTCATTTCCTCTTCGATCTGCTTTTTTGTTTTTTTAGAGCTGCTCATAAGGTCGTCTTTGAAAGATACGTGGGTCTTTATTATTTACAAACGCCACGCTGTTTAATTTATATTTGTTTGAACTAATTTTTTTATTTGTACCAAACAGGTATGTTGGTCCTTCATATGGCTCATAATACGAATCAATTTTTCCGTCTCCAACTTTACCTTCAAGTTTTAGGATTCGTCTTTGCCCTACCCAACTTCTAAATTCATTAGGCGTTACTCGAAACCAATCCTCTAAATTAGGGACATAAACCTCACAACATAGATGTTCAGGGAAATCATATTTAATTTTTACAGTATGG
>Ga0181373_1000226_pt1 | contig 13910 bp, 3 predicted proteins | sample LowvirmetaG_3_FD_130159 | JGI IMG/M metagenome (GOLD analysis project Ga0181373, IMG submission 130159) | Marine viral communities from the Subarctic Pacific Ocean - Lowphox_09 viral metaG | ecosystem: Environmental > Aquatic > Marine > Oceanic | place: Subarctic Pacific Ocean | collected 2015-12-05 | reverse complement strand
TTTGATTTATTGTTCGAAAGATATAATAATATTTTTTATTTGGAATCACCAAATCTTTGAAGATTGCATTTGTCGTATTGAACGGCATGCTTACTTCTCCAATCTTTGCATCTCTAAAGTCCGTATACGACCTAGGTGGCATATCTAATCTAAACACTTCGTATAGGCCTTGATCCCCATAAGTTTTAAATCTAAAGTTCCCAGCAAGGTCGCGGCCATTTGGCAACCTATATAGTGCTTCAAGTTGGGCGCCATCCTCTCTAGTAATCGTTGTGAAGGGGGCTTTCATCTCAGTCATGGTCGGAGATAGGTACATCGACATCATTTTGCCTGAATCATTCTTTGTCTTGAAGGTTACTTGGGGGTAGACTGGTGGCATTTGCAGCACGTTGATTTGTTTTGTCAGGATGTCAAATGGAATGATAACCACATTTGGCCTATTGATAACTTCGATGATTGAGTAAACACCATCATGATCAGAAGATGAGGTCCTAAATCTGTATTCATAAGTATTCCCAACCACCATATAGTGGCCGGTGACCTTGTAAGAATATGTCTTCCCATATTTCACTTGAGTGTCAACGACAGGCGTAGACTCTCTGAGTGCAGGTGCGTAAAGTGTTTGGATGAGGGTGCTGTCTAAAACATTCCCATCATGTTTTGCTACAGAGTAACAGAATATCTCTTTGTGTGCCTCGATGTTGTTGTGAATATCTTTATAAGTCCGAAATCCGGTCTTAGACGCATCTTTGAGAAAACCCTTCATCAAGTGCTTGCGAAGGTCCAAAGACATCCTAGAGGGCCTCACAGACTCTTTCAGAGTAAAGAAATTATCAATGTCTAGCTCACGATCAGTAGTCAAGAAGGATTTAAGATTGTATATTTCAACCGGGGTCTGCTCGGATACCTCGCGATCTTGTTGAATATCGAACGGGATGGATGTTTTTCTGCCAAAAAGATAGTCTTGCAATAATTCGTCAAAGATTCCCAGCTTAATGGCAAAATTAGAAATGCCGTTGTCCAATCGTTGGTTGATTCTCAAGTAATTGTAGTATGGGGATTCCTCGCTACCTTGTTGCACTTTCATTGTTGGTACGACAAGATTCTTCATTTGCTCTCCGCGACCAAAGTTTATAATCTCGGTATTCGAGTTTGCGATGCTTAAAAAATCTTGCTTCGATGCCTTATCAAACGGTGCATACAAATTGTACTCGGATATACCAACTTGAATCTTGTCATAGTCTTCCGAGATGTAATTAAATATTGTCTCAAATGAATAAGATGCTTGAGACTTCGAAGTCGAATAACTCTCTGTCTGAGTGGCTCCTAAGTCAACCATGTTTGGTAGCTTGAAGAAGTGATTTGAGTTTAGTCCTCTAGAAAAGTCAGCTCTGATGCTGGAAAAGAAGTCTCCCTGTAAAGAACCAGGCCTAACCTTGATTGTAGCCACCTCATATGGTAACTCCTCGTCGTGCTTTATTTCGCTCGAGATAAATTCGATGTTATATTTCGGCTGGAGAATTGGCGCTTCGATCATGAAGGTTGTTATTCCTGTTGGGGTCACCACTGTACCGCCACCAGTTGAGGTCAACCCCGTGTCTCTTTGATTTTCAGTAACGACTACTTTGGGCATTTGTTGATCCTCCGGATGATTGAGTGGCTTTCTGGGCTGACTCTATTAGTTGTGATTTCCTGCCTCTGTTTTGCACGACAGGGTTTGAAGATGCATAGACTATTTCTTCTATTTCGGCCAACTCTTCTTGTATTTCTATATCCGGCTCCACTATTGGCGCGGCAACCATCAGCGTACCGATGTCCTCATCTGAAATTATGAAAGTAGAATTTTGAGCTAACAACTTAAGCTCACGAGCTGGCTTAATACCCAGTTCTGGTATTTGAGCGTATCTCATACGGCACACAAGCCTTTTATTATTCTCAAGTGCTATTGGAGTTACATCCTCCCACATTGGTTGGGACACATCAGGTAGGCCGTTCAAGTCCATTTCAAATCCTGCAAAGTACTCGATTTTCTGGGATGTGTGAAAAATCATTTCAGTAGAGATTTTTGTCTCGGCATCTTTGAGGATATCCGACTCAGATTCTAAGATGTTGTTTTTTGCCGCTGTTGATCTGGAGTTGATCAAAGCCTTAATTGGCAATGGCATCATCGCCAGCTTCTTTCGGTCAAATTTTCCAGATGATTTAAATTTCTCGAAGATATTATTTTTTGACTGAAGGTCATACGAGATCTTTTCTCGCTTCACGCTCAAGCCTTGAGTCGCTATCAGCTTCGATTCCACCTGACTTGTTTGAGGTGCAACTGATGGTTGATCGAGGTTCGCTTCTACATTAATCATTTCTGAACTTGAGCCGAGATATTTTGAGACACTTAAATACTCCTCAGGCTTGAGGTTGTTGATTTTTAGTGGCGTTCTCTTGAAGTTGAATTTAGTTCTTCCAACTCTCTTTTTCTTAAACGCTCTTCTAGATTTTGTGGCTGGTTTTTTAGCCTGCGGCTCTCTTTGTTTTCGAACAGGGGCCGATGAGAATCGAGGGTTGGTCTGACTTTCTGTTATGTGACTTATAAAGTTCAACGATATTCCGTCGGAGTCCAGATCTTGCAGAGAAGTCAAGTCTTTTGTTTGAGATTTAAATTTAAAACTCAGTGGGGATAGAAATCCGAACTTTGCAGAGTCCAAGTCCTGGAGTGCTATTGTGTCATCCTTATCTAAGTCTGCTAAATCATTCGACATTGTCGAGCGGCTTGTGTTGAAAAATCTATTAACTTCTTTGTCAGCTCTTTGTGAATATTCGCTCTTGCTAAATGAGACAAGTGATTTGTTGGATTGCTTTCCTAGGAAATCATAAGAAGCAACAACGTTGTCAAATTTTATTGTCTCTTCAAAAATGTGTCTCAGTGATATCATTCCGGGAGCTATAGACTTGCCTGGCTTCTTTCCTCCGATTAATCTCTCGGTTTTCTTTTGAATGTCAAAGCGTCGTCTAAATTTTGTTACCAAAGCTGAATACTCGGCTATGAATTTAGAGGCTTCATTGTTAGTGTAGTTATCTGATTTGAACGCATTCTTCTTGGCTTGAATCATTTCTACTTTCTTTTCATCGTTGATGTCAAGCATGATAGATAGGTTCTGATAGTAGTTCTCTATAGACGCTACAAATATTGAAGGGACGGTTGTTCCCTCCACGAGATTGTCATTGTCTCGATCGTATCTCTGTGGTCTGAATAAGAATTCTTGTTGGACTTTCAGGGCCGATACGTTTAAGTCCATTTGGCTTATGAGGCCTTGGAGGAACCTTTCGGTGGTGTCTGAAAGTGTGACTACCACTTCATATCTAAATTCGCCCCTTGTTCTCTCGGACATTTCCTCATCTGTAAATTGATAGGATTTTATCAAAGGGTCTGGTGTCATATAAAGTTGAGACAGTCCGCTTCTATCTACCAGGCGTCCGGAATTTTCAACTGTTGCAGCTATCGTCTTGTATGATCCAAGTAGTTTTTGTCCGAATCTTCTAGTGCCTAGCTTGGTGGACGATGTCTTTAATCTAACTTGCTGTCTTCTAATTTCAAATGAATTTATGGAAACATCTCGCACGAATGAATCGAACATGCTCTTTGATACGTTGAACATGTTGCGACCATGCTTTGTTTTTGTTAAGACAAAAGTTCTCATATCTAGAGAGAACATTCCAATCAAATCTGCTTCGTTCGTATACGAAGTCGATAAGCCTGAAAAGATTGGCTTTCTTTTGAAGTCAAGCTCTTTTCTCAAAGATGCAGAGATGGATCTCTTGTCTACAATCTTCGTATTTAAGACCGGTTCTCTTACTAGCAAAGGGTGCGGTTCCGTGGAATGATATGAGCCACCCATCCATCTACCGTTTGGTCTTTGGTGTACCGGGCCTTTCCATGTCATGCCGGAAGTTTCTTTGTAAAGATATGAAATCTGCTGAAGTTGACCTAAGGCAAGAACGTGTTCCGATACAACAGTGCCATGATATCTAGTTAGGGGGCCCGTGAGTACTATTCTAAGCGCGTTTGACAACTCTTGAGTGTCAATATAGGCCAAAGCAAATAAAGTCATTCCTAGCGTATCGTTGGGAATGAGAATGGACTCTTTCTTATAGAACCTTCTTGTGCTTTGCCTGACGTTAGTTTTCATAAAGTTTTTTGCAGGAATCTCTACTATGGTAGTGTCTCCCATAAATGGACCGCGGCGAACGATTTTTGGTAAAGGGCTGAGCTGACCTGATGTTATTCCATCGATCAACTGTTGGTTCGATGTTGCAATAATGGCAACCTTCAAATAGTCAAATATTAGATCATCATCAGACCATACGAAAAAACCGTCTCTCTCAACGTCGTGCATCAATATCTCAACATCAATCTTTGATGTAGAGCTATTGGCATCGCTAACTGTGATTTTCTTAATATGTGTATTTGGGAGGTTCTCGAGACCAACAAGCGAATTAGACATTAACAATCCTCCACATCAGTTATTCTTGTTCTATAGATATCGAAATCAACACCTTCGAGATCAGGGCACACGACCTCAACGTCTACAAAGATGTCTTGAGACTTGAGTTCCTGAACTCCTTTACAGATTTCAGAATCTGGGATTCCAGAGTCGGTCTCTATATTGAGCCAATACTCTACGTAATCCGGTGTTAGATTGATTGTGGCAACATCGTCTTGTACGAGCATGCCATCAATTATGGTTTTTTCTCTTGGCGAAAACTTAAGCTTCTTCGGAGTCTCTTCGTTTTCTTCGTAAAGAAACACTTCCATCTCCAAGCCGTCTTTCTGCAAAAATCCTTTTTCTTCGAGAATCTTACAGATGATCTGTTCGTCTAAGAGGTTTATATAGGTACCGTCTTGGAACACTTGAGACGCCGGGACATTGGGGGATACATCCCGCCCACGTACCGGAGAGTCATTTCTTTGGTTTCTGATTTCCATGGTGTACTCTAGAGTTGTCTCAACTTGAGGTATTCTCTTTCTATGTGAAGTGTCCGTCTCTATCGATGAGGAAACGTGCGATATTTCTCCGAGAATAAAAGAGAGATTCCAACTTGGCGCATCATCAAATGTACCATCGGAAGTCCCTAGTGGTTCTGTGAGATAATTCATTGCGATCTTTGAATAAGGTCGAGAAGAATCCTCTTCTCTTTCAAAGCTAGATATCTGAGACTCTGGAGACACTAGGTCCCTCTGCGGTCTGAGTCTTGGGGTGTCGTCCAATATTCTGCTCTTTATGTCCACTTGATCCTCAGTGTCCCCACCGAACTGAATGTCATAGATGATGTCGTCATCAAAGAATGCATAATACTTAGGCATCAACTTCCCATTAGAGAGAAGAGATCTGCCATATGGAGTTAGCTCAATTTTAAGAACATCTTCTTTCTTGTTAAAAAACGTCATTCAATTCGTCCCTTTCCTCTCGCCTTGTTGATCATAGAAGGATCACGAGTCTTTTTGGACTCCACCTTCTTGATTGACTTTTGTCCCTTATCGTCGTTCTCAATATTTGCGAACGAGACTTCGGCGTCAATCTTAACTAGTTCTACGAGTGAAAAGAAATCGTACGGCCAATTGTATGTTATCTCTTTATCTTTCTTACCTGTGACGGTGTTTGTAACTCCTACCAGTTGTACTCCAGAAGTCTCATCAGTTGTTCCCTTTTTAGCTACGACCTTGTCAAAATAATTTGTCTTTGCTCTTTTTTTAACTTTAAAGACCATCCACTGAATGTTTGATGGAATACCCTTCCCTTCAGCATTCTCATCAAGAACTCCATTTTTAATAACGGCTCCATCACCCAATAGTTCTGCAGATAGAAGTTCGTGAGAAATTGAGGATTCGACTTCTTCCATAGATGTACCAATTGTTGGTGGTAGGTTTTGCCAAATGTCTGCGACATCTTGTTTGGACAACGTATGCTTGAACTCAAATACATACATTGCGAATGGTTCAATTTCCTCATACCTTACAAAATCCATCGAGGGTGGGAATACATATTTTTGCATCTTCTTAACCATTTGATATACAGTATCTCCTGCTTTTGGTGGTCCACCAGCGGGGAAGTTACCGTCTATCTCACGCTTTGATGCGTTGATGCACGAATCAATATCAGCTCTTGGGATGGAAAAGAACTTTCGAGTTGCATCTTTTTCGATGAACGGAACAGCAACAACACATTCTGATATCTCTCTCTTGGAAGCAACCTCTCCAAGTCTCACGGGCTGTCTCGAGAATCCGACAAGATCAGCAAGTGAAGCAATGTTTGTTTGTGTAGATTTGATTCCCAACGCACCCTTAAGCCAAGTTCTTGGAATGTCTGTCACTTGTAAGAATACGCCTGTTTTTGGATCTTCAGGAATGTCCCCATATTGATGCCACATCCCTCGAGGTACAGACTCTGATGCGTAAAGAGGTAGGGTTCCATTATTTTCAGTTAAACTTTCATACTTCTTAAAGTTAAGGATTGGTGTTTCAAATTTAGGTTGTATGATCCACCTTGTTTTTCCTCGGATAGTGTCTGCTGATGCGACCTCAGATGTTTGCTCCCTTTCTTGATCGTAAACTTTTCGAACGGTTCCTTTTCCAAACAGATTGATACTTGAATCAAGTTGCATAGCATTGTAATTAACATAAAAAGGGTGTTGTGGTAGATAAGGTGTAGCCCCAACTGAATTGTTTCTCAGGGCTTCATGCCAATATAACTCCGGCGTACTAGGATTGTTATTTGTGCCCTTTGTGGACCCATTCACCACATTGTTTGAGCCCCAACCGCTTTCGGTCTTTCCGTTTAGATAATGATTTTGGTAATTGTATGTGTTTATAGTACCACCATTTTCTTTGATTAAGTTGTGCCAAGTGCCGTCTCTATAATTTGAATACGAACCTGTGTAGTTAGATCCAGAATATCCAGTGAGATCTCGTACCGCATCCATTGTGCCGTTCCACCAGAATCTAGTGTAATAAGGATACTCCATGGAGGAGCTCATGATTTCTCCCAAAGTATATTTTCTTGTTTCATCTGCATAAAATATTAGGTCGCACCACGCTTGACCATGATAATATGGAGGAGTATATGGATAATTAAGCCCCCACCAAGAACCAGCTTCTCTAAATTCAATACCTCTATATTCGCCAAAGCCGTTCCCACCGTAGGTCGGTGGCCCAAAAGCAGACGGTCTAGAATACATAGTCAGAGATTCTTTTGTAGAAAATCTTGCTTTAATATTGCCGGCTGCAAGGATGTCGACGTTTCCATTTCTATCTTGATAAGTCACTAGATCTTGAGGAGGGTCCACTAATGAGCCATAGTATCCACCTAGAGAGCGATTATCTTCGACTCTACTCCTATCCATCTTTATTCTCATAGCGTAGTAGTTGCCTGATACAGCATTTCCAAATTCCGGATCTTGCTCCTCCAGTGATGCGATAGTTTTCATGTTATTGCTTTCTAGAAAGAACTCCGGTATTTCAGCCAAAATGTTATTAGCCATTTTCTTGTACAGTTGGTCGCCTCCGCCAGACCATTTGGACACCATCTTATACCCATCAGCTCCTCCATATGTTAGTCCGAGTGGGTTTGGTTCCTGAAGTATCATCTCGAGATTCGAAATGTATGCTTCTGGTTCGACAAGTGCTTCGAATGGAATTCTTTTCGAATACATCGATTGCATATCCTCGCCTGTGCCTGCCCTATTCGAGCCGCCCCAATAATAATTATGATAAGGCCCTTGCGGGTACATCTTCTCATAATTCGTGAGATTACCAGCACTCCATTCTCCGTTGTTGTTATTATTGCTAGAACTAACCAGTATCGGTTCATCTTCCGGCGTTAAAATTGGAAAATCTACTGCTACGCCAGATTTTATCGTATTGAATAATACTCCGGGAGCGAATAATGGCTCCAAGACGGACTGAGGAGCTAAACCTCCTGTTATTGGATTTGATTCTCCTCTAGGCAACACAGCAGTGATAAAGTCAGAATAGCTATTGTAGAATTGTTGGCCCAGCTGAACTGTTCTTTGAGCGGGATAAAAACCTTCGTAAGGCAGAAATTTTTTCAAACCTTTACATTTGATGGTTAATATTTTTTCGCCCGCGAATCCTTCATGGTCTTTCTTTACCAGATCAAAGTGCTTTAAGAAGTCTGAGTTGGAAATGATTTTGTAAAAATTAGATTGATTTTCTGTTGTAGTATTCTGCCTTGTTGCACCGGACAATTCGAAAATAGATTGCAACTCTTGGGTCACACCCTTGTTTGTATATGTTTCAACGTGAGAGCTAATTCTGAATTCTGGTATGATGGAATATCCCTTACCCTTGTTTCTTATGTCTTGTGCGTAATCTTGATACGAATCGTAAAAGGGAGACTTTCCTGCTTGAGCTGGAGCGTCCCAGTTTGCAACACCTTCAAATAAGGATGAAGTAAGCATCAGAGAGGCAGAGCCATCTAGAGTAAGAAGCGATAAGTTTCCATCAAACGACGGAGATTGAAAATAAGGATAGTTGAAACCATAGTCGGTACCAAGGGTCGGAAAGGATGGGTTAAAATTTGAAAATGTGGACTTAATCGTGTGTCTTCTAGAATAATAAACAGACGAAGACAAATATATTGATGCATCAGTTGAACCAGTGGGGATATGACGAAAAGAAAAACTACCAGCAGTACCAGAATATCCACTGACACCACTCTTTATCTGAGAATAAGAGTTTTGCAATATACCTTCGCCCCCTTCGGTGTTTTGGCCGGACCTTCCACCTGTTCGGTGGCCTATAGTATATGGGTTCGAACTTGGGTTTGGTGATCCATCTCCGGTTGGCCTTGTTCTTGTTGCGAAGTCTGAGGCTGCATCCAGGGGCCACATGGATTGAGACTCTGCTGTGAAGCTAAAGCCTGTTTTGATATCGTTCAGCTCCCTATCTGGTCTCTCGTCTCTCCAAAATGTGTTGACGTAGAACGTTCGAGATCTTGTTTGATTTAAGTACGCATATTGTTGCTTGGGCCAAACTGTTTGCGCGTAAGTCAATAGAGAAAAGGTATCAAGAAGAGAACCTTCATCATCAAGACCTCCCTCTAAGTACATCTCCTTTAAGGCTTCATAATTTTCATCCGTCTTCAATATTGTATTAAAGTGCTCGTTTGCCTCGTTGTTTGCAAAGAAGGATGTTTCATTGTTGAAGGCGGTTTTGATTTCAACCGGTTTCTTTTCGAATATTCCAAGATTTTCATTATATACTGATACTTCTCCGATCAAAGATATTGGGGAGTTTTCAATTAAAATAGGTTCTACAAGTCTAGTGGTTTGGTTACCATCGATAGAATAATTGAAAATATTCTCCTTTCTGAGTCTTCTAGATAGGGGATTGTTAGACGCACGAATTTGTCTCCAAATTGGATATCCATAGATATTACCCCTGTGTGACATCAGGGCATTAAAGAAATCAGGGTTTGGTGGTAGTGTTGAAAAATTACCCAAAAAAGCAGTATTTTGATAAAGGTTTAAAGAGCTATTCCAACCGATGGTATTGCTATCTTTATAACTGCTGGAGTCATACACAAAAGTGTTTAGTCCAACAAAGTCTTGGTAGTATTTAGCCATTCTATTCTCCGTAAAGTGATGATGCGCTTGGGAATATAATTGCTTCTGTGATTCCCGCTGATGAACTAATTAGTCCATTCCGAGGAGCATGCGTTAAAATAATTTGATTATCTTCCCAATTGGAACCACTAATTGCTGAGTTCACCCAAGAGTATTGGAAATCTGATGCTGGTATTGGGGTGTTAATTAATGCATTGTCGTATCGATTGACCGTACCAGATGTCTCGGTTGTCCAAACGGGATTAGTAAAATCTCCAAGCTTAGCAACTTTTCTTGTATTTCTGTGTTGCTTGTGAAATGAAGCTTCTGCGATGTAGTCTTCTGATCTGACTACTCCGTGTTGTGAATCGATTCCAAATTGTCCTTGATGTCTAGCTCTCAAAGTTCTCAAGCCCTCTCGACGGTTTGCGTGAGAGTTTACTCGGATTGTACCTTCTTCTCCTGAGCCGCTGCCTCTTGTTGTCAAGTTGCGGAAGTTGATTGAGTTGTGAACTGAGTATTGTTGAGTTGCGACGTCAAGATAGCCAGATGAGTTAATCTCGGGGCCACCAGGTGCAGAAAATCTTGTGCGGATTACATGAGCGGATCCGGTTGAGCGATCTTGGGTTTCCATATTGCTTAATAGCATGAGTGATGATTCGGTACCATTTTCAAATCCGCTTGTGATTGCTTCAAAATAAACGTCATATGGTGGGGAAGTTGAGTTGACAATAGAACCACCATTTCCACTTGTACCAATTAGTACATTTTCCACCATAAACATTGCGACTTGCTCCCCGTCTGGACCACTGGCGTCATATGAGCCGACAACAGTCACATCTGTGCCGAAGCCATTTATTGGATGCTCGATAGCGGTTTCGAACTCGGCTATCATATCAGGCCATGTTTTTCCGTTTGTAGAAACAACAGTATAGCCACTGCCATCTAGGTCGCCAGAAGCATACAAGGCATCGGCCGTAATGTTAAAAATTATAGATGGACCAGTAGCTCTAGATATTTCAATTCTTTGGTCTTGTATGCTCGAAGGTTGTATGCCGAGATTGTCTTCATGCATTCTAAAGCTAGCCACTGCTGCTTGTGGGCCACCACCAACCCACTCATACTGCCTATTGTTGTCTCCGCCGAAATAGTTCCCAGACACGGATGTTGTTTGTGCTATTAGAGTGTAATAGTTTGTAGTCTCGGGCAACTCTTGCGAGATAGCTTCGGGCAATAGATTGCCGGCTCTCTTCATGAAGTAACCTTGATCTCCGAATGTCGAAAATACTTCATACTCATGCTGGTAGTTTCCGTGATAAACAGAGGATGTAGTTGTTTGAATGTTCTTGATATTGAGAGGTCTCTTTGCACGTTCTTCACGATAGTATATGGCGTATAGACGATCTTCGTCAGGCCAACTGCCGTCTTGGCCGATACCATAGTCTGGCGCTGTGAAGCCGATAGCTCCATCGTCATCGCGATCTGGGACAGCTGGTGCTACAATTGTTAAAGGGTTCTTTCCGATTAGCAATCTCCAACCTTCCGGTCTCGAGAATTCGTGATCCAAGTCGTTTGTTGTATATGAGGGAGTGAATCTCTCGGGTTTTCCGACACTATTCAAAGTGACATGTCGATGTTGATGGCCTCCGATCCAACGCTCCGTAAATGGGCCTTGAATTGCAATCTCGTTTGTGATATCTGTCGTATCGGAATGAAGGTTTACAAGATTGACACCATCACGATATCCGCCGGCGACAATCGAGTTGTTTATCTTTGAGTTGTATCCAGTTGTGACACTTCCCGATATGATATTCCCAATGAACATGTGAGACATTTTTCTTCGAGACAAGAAATCTAAGTCAGGACTTAAAGGTTGATACCCAGATGCAAATTCAGTAAACTTCCCAACAAGACCGAATCCTGGAATCTTTATCTTTTTCGATGGACTCATTGCATCTTGACTCTTCAAAGCCTCTTCATAGTTCAGTCCGTAATCAGGCCCGGCTCCAAATGTTACAACATTTTTTGGAGCTCCGGATGGACCAAGGGATGAATGTAGTCCAATGGTTGATCTAAGAAAGTCTCTATCTTTTGCTTTTTCGTAGTTTGTGCCGCCATGAATTGAATCTTTGAATTCTACAGTAGGTCTTACGGGTCTCGAGAATCTGCGGGTTGCATAAGCTCTTCCTTCATAAACTCCATCCGAACCAGACAAGAAGCTTCTTTCAAAGCTGCCGGTTTGAACTTGGGTTGTGAGAACCCTTGTAATGTCAGAGTCTCGTCGTTCTTTTTGCCAAAGCGAATTTGTTGTGTCATCCAGAGGTATGGGTGCATGCCCGATTCTCCAGTTGTAGTCCAACTCTTGAACTCCTCGGATGGAAGCCTCTGTCGAAGTAACGGTTTGCAACAGTCCGACTTGGCGTTGATATTTGTCTCTCTCGAGAATATGGGGCTCGATAACATCAACCACTCCACCAGCGAAATTAACTGATGCTGGGACTAATTGATTTATCATCTCTGATATCGATTGATCGATCCATTTAAAGTATTCAAAAAACTTATCGAAATCAATACCGGTGTCTACGCGTTGATAGAACAGTTGCCTAGCTTTTGCAAGGTCCTTATATTCTACTCGATACCTATCAACATGACGTCCGAATAAGTTTGAAAATTCTTGAGTTGTTGAGAAGAGCTTAAGCATCTCTTCCGACACAATCGCAGATGGGGATTTTTCGAGAATAAATAAGTTGTCGCTTATATCGTCGTCTTCTCCAAAGTTGATCTCCTCATCTCCTTTGATGAAAATGTTGTTAGTATTGAATGATGTCTCGGGTAACTGCTTCTTGTTTGCGTAGAGAAATTCGTTCTCCAAAAATGAAGTAGACTCTGTTGGGAAGAATTCGCCTTTACCATCATGCTCTCTGCGGATAATGTTGTCAACCCAACCGTAGATTGTGTCAGAGGAGCCAGAAGTGGTATCCTCGATGACGAATTCTCCGGAGACATTTGATGTGGTTACGGTGTCAAAGTCCCAATTGAGTATGGACAACTCCATTGATGGAACTTGAACGTCGTTGATAGCGAATGCATTTGAGCCATCAATCGACTTATTGTTTCCATAATTCAAAACATCTTTGTTATGTTCTTTGATGGAGGAGTTTGGTAGATAGTCCAACCATGCAGACACACGACCAAATTGCAAATCTGTCCTTTGAAGGTATGAGCCAGTGAAGTCTTGGCGGTGAGAGCCAGCGTATACTCTCTTTGGTCTCTGGAGGTATGCAGATCCTGTGGCGTTGTCCACTACGGCAGACAATAGTATTTCCTCTTTCAGCTCATCAAAGTTGTGGGACACTGCATATAATTCAATGTCATAATCTGGTGTAGTATTTGTGACGTTACCGGCATATGGGTAGGTTTGAGGTTTAATTCTCAAAGCAACGTTGTAGTGATCGTTGTCGTAGATGTCATAGACATAATCCGACTCTTGATAAATGGTCTCAGTTTGATTCTTTACAACAAACTTCGCATGCTTTGATTCGCTTGAGTCTCGAACAAGATAGACTTGAAGGTCTCTAGCTTCAGCGAATGTGGATGTGCCACCGACAAAAGCAGTTGGAATAAAGATATAACTAGTATCGGTTAGCGAAGATGAAATAGCTGTATTACCTTCTACGCCAGCCTCAACTTGGAATATTTCGACTCGATTGCTACCAGCACCGGTGTTTGCTGATAATTTTCCAGCGTGGCCTGCCAGGCCTATTGCCGATATGAAATTAGAGGCCATTGGGCCTACACTAGCACCGATGTCTACGATTACGTTTCCATTATAGACATCTCCATTTGAGTAAGATGGTGGAAGCGATGAGGTGAACTCATACACCAAGGATGTCTGATCTGTTGATATGAGTTCAATTTCCATATTTTCGAATTGAGTTGGGTGACCGCCGCCTCTAAAAATGATTTCATTTGTTGCAAAAGGGCTAAGGCCCAAACTTGCAGTTGCTAACCCAGTAGAGCCGGCATGCCAAGTGAAGTCTGACGGGTCAGTTGGGTTAGCCTCGTGAAACCCCATTACAGATGCGGATAGGAATGGTGTTGCGAAGAATCCGTTGTCGCCCAACTTCTTCTTGTGGGGCACCAATATGTCGGCTTCAAGTGTAAAGGCTCCCACAGAGGCTTCTAGGGCACCAGAAATGAATGTTAGGCTACCACTTTGATACATTGTAGATTCAAAGTGTGCTGGATTGTTTAGGTTGACGTATTTCTTTTTGACAGAGGTTGATCGATATTTG
>Ga0181373_1000224_pt1 | contig 13976 bp, 20 predicted proteins | sample LowvirmetaG_3_FD_130159 | JGI IMG/M metagenome (GOLD analysis project Ga0181373, IMG submission 130159) | Marine viral communities from the Subarctic Pacific Ocean - Lowphox_09 viral metaG | ecosystem: Environmental > Aquatic > Marine > Oceanic | place: Subarctic Pacific Ocean | collected... | reverse complement strand
TAGACGAGGATATAAAGTAGTTAATCAAGATATAGCTTTAGAAGCTATGAAAACAGAAGCTGGATTACCTGCTAATGAATCAGACTATACGGCTGAGCAAAGATCAACTAGGTCTAAGTTAGGTTCTGCCGCTAGAAAAGCAGCTGTAGCTAAGTTTGATAAATACGCAGATGCCGGTGTTGGTATGGTTATAGATGGTACAGGCGCATCGTATAATGCTACTACTAAAAAAATAAAAGCGCTTGAAGACAAAGGATATGAAGTACATATGGTTGTCGCTACAACTCCTCTTCAAACAGCTTTAGACAGAAATAGAGCTAGAAAAGAAAGATCACTAAAAGATTTTATTGTAGAGAAAACTTACAATCAAGTACAAGAAAGCTTAGCTAAATACAGGGAAGACTTTGGAGATCGTTTATATGAGATAAACACAGAGACTATAGAATATGGTAAACCTTTACCTAATGATTTCTTAGCAGGTGTTTACGCTGGAATAACCTCTACTAAAGTAGAAAAAATAAACGCAACCCAGTTTGCTTTAGAGGCTGGTAACTTAGAACAACAAGGTGCTACATTTAATTTCTCAGAATTTAATCAAGTTATCGATGGTAAAAAAGGACCATTGTTTGATGTAGCAAAGATGATTAGTGAATCAAAGGGAGAAAGAGATATGTTCGTGCTTACGGCTAGACCAGCAGCATCTGCTCCAAACATAAAAGAGTTTTTAGATGGGCTTGGTTTAAAAATACCTTTAGAAAACATAGTAGGTTTAGGTGACGGTAAAGCCCAAGCTAAAGCTGATTGGTTTATACAGAAGTACAGTGAAGGGTATAATGACTTTTACTTTGCTGATGATGCGCTTAAAAATGTTAAAGCAGTTAAAGCTGCGTTCGATGTATTAGATGTTAAATCACAAGTACAACAAGCTAGAGTTAAGTTCAGTGAGAAAATGAGTACTGAATTTAATGATATGATAGAGCGAAATAAAGGAGTTAAGTCTCAAGCCACCTTCTCTGATGTTCAAGCTAGACGAAGAGGTGTTAAACAAAAGAAGTATAGTTTCTTTATACCACCATCCGCAGATGATTTTAGAGGTTTAACTATGTATACGTTTGCTGGTAAAGGTAAGCAAGGTGAAGCTGATCAAGAGTTTTTTGATAAAGCTTTAATAAAACCTTATCAAGCAGGTGTTGCTGCTATCAACAGAGCTAAGTTTAGAATTAGAACTGATTATGGTGCTTTAGTAAAGAACAATAAAAATATAGCTAAAAGATTAAAGAAAACAATCGCTGGAACTAATCACACTTTAGATGAAGCAATAAGAGTTTATTTATGGAATAAAGAAGGGTACGATATACCTGGTATGTCTAAAAGAGATGTTAAAACTTTAGTTGATTTTGTTGAAAATTATGCCGATGGTGAGTTAATTGCTTACGCTGAAGGTGTTAAACTTGTTACTAGAAAAGATACTTATCCAAAACCTACAGAATTTTGGGACGGATCAACAATACTTGGTGATTTAAACGGTATAGCAACTGACACTAATAGAGCTGAGTTCTTAAAAGAGTTTATAGATAATTCTAAAATAATATTCTCAGAACAAAACTTAAATAAAGTTGAAGCTATATACGGTTTTAGAGTAAGAGAGTCTATTGAGAACATTTTATTTAGAATGGAGACTGGTCAGAACAAAGCTAAAGGTTCTGGTAGAATAGTTAATGCGTGGAATGATTGGGTTAACAACTCTGTTGGAGCTATAATGTTCTTTAACAGACGATCTGCATTGATGCAAACACTGTCTACGGTAAACTTTGTAAATTGGAGTGATAATAATCCTGTAAAGGCTGCCGCAGCATTTGCTAATCAGCCTCAATATTGGAAAGATTTTATTACACTATGGAGCTCGCCCAAGCTTGTAGCTAGACGTAAAGGTTTAGAAAGTGATATACAAGAAGCTGAAATTGCTAGAGCAGCTAAGAAGGGTGGTGTTAAGGGTGTTATATCCTACTTATTAAAAATAGGTTTTACACCAACACAGTTAGCAGATAGTTTTGCTATAGCTTCTGGTGGTGCTACGTTCTATAGAAATAGAGTTAACACTTACTTAAACGATAAAACTATTAATGGGACTGGGTATACGTTAGAGCAAGCTGAACAAAAAGCGTTTGAAGACTTTAGCTCTATAGCTGAAGAGACTCAACAGTCAGGTGATCCAATGCTAGTATCACAACAACAAGCTAGTGTGCTTGGTAGATTGGTATTAGCTTTCCAGAATACACCAATGCAGTATACGCGTCTTATCAAAAAAGCCGGTCAAGATATTATTAATAGAAGAGGTAATCCAATAACTCATGTTAGCAAGATTGTTTACTATGGGTTTGTTCAAAACTTAATATTCTCTACTTTACAAAATGCTTTGTTTGCTTTGATACCAGGGTTTGATGATGAAGAAGAAGACTTTAAAACAGATAAAGAAAGAGATAAATATATAGAAGCACAGCAAAGAAAAGAAGACAAAAAAGTTGTTCGTGTTGCTAACAGCATGATTGATACTTTATTACGTGGATCTGGTCTAGCAGGAGCCGTTGTGTCTACTATAAAGAATGTCATAATGGCTTATCAAAAGTATGATGAAGCTCCTATGATACAAAAAGAGAACGCTGATATAATTATAGCTGCATTAAATATATCGCCACCAATAGGATCTAAAGCTAGGAAAATAAATAACGTATTGCAAACCATGCAGTTTGAGAAAGATGTTTTAGCTGAAAGAGGTTTTAGCGTTATGATAGATGGTCACTTCCAATTGAGCCCTGCTTACGATATGTTAGGTGATGCAGCATCTGCTACTTTAAATTTACCGCTAGATAGAGTTGTTGATGAGGTTAATGCTATAACAGAAGCGTTAGATACTAGAAACACTCAGTGGCAAAGAATAGCGTTAGCGTTAGGTTGGAGACAATGGGATGTTGGAGCTAGAGCTGAAGAGCATGATCTTATAAAAACAGAAGCTAAGGCTAAACGTAAAAAAGAAGGCAAAGCAAAATCTGCAGAGACCAGAAGAAAAAACAAGCTTATAAAAGAAGAATACAATAGGTTAAAAGTAAATATATTCTACAAGCTACCTGATAGTGTTCAAACACAAATAAGAAAAAGTGAAAGATTAACAGGTTTTGAAACACCTGCTTTTAAGTTAAAAGAATTAGCAGAACAATATAACATAAACATAGATGAGTAAGGTAGACAAAAGCAAATTAAAATGCAACAGACCTAAAAAAACACCTAGTCATAAAACAAAGTCTCATATAGTAAGAGCTTGTTCAGGTGGCAAGGAAAAGATAATTAGGTTTGGACAACAGGGAGTTAGTACCGCAGGTAAGAAAACTGATTCCAAATCAAAAGCAAGAAGAGCTAGTTTCAAAGCGAGACATGCTAAGAACATAAAAAAAGGAAAAATGTCTGCAGCTTATTGGGCTGATAAAGTAAAATGGTAATATGGATATACAACAGTTAAAATTATACTTAATAAACGGATCAGCTATTGGTGTAACAACGTGGACAAATATAGAAATGGGATTAAAAATAGTTTTATTATTAGTCACCATAGGCTATACGGTTTCAAAATGGTTTGACTTAAAAAAGAAAAAAGATGGGAAAAATTAGTCCAGCATGTAAGACTGCTGCAAAAAAGAAATTTAAAGTATGGCCAAGTGCTTATGCTTCGGGATGGGGAGTAAGATGTACTAAAGCTGGAGGACCAGGTAACATGGGTAAGTCTAAAAAGAAAAAGTAATGGCTAAAGAAAAATTAACTTGGAAAGACTCTAATGCTCCTGATGCTAACGGAAAGTTTAAAGAGCTTAGCTGTGAGGCTTTAGCTAGCTGGTTAATTAAAAGCCGTAAGGGAAATAAAAAGAAGATTGTTGGTAGCTTAAATCAACAAATAGCTTTTAACAAGAAGAAAAACCCTAGCTACGCTAAAAAAATGAAGTGTGCTAGAAATAAAGCAATGAAAAAACTAGGCGATGGCAAGAAGTAAAGTTAAAGGTGGAGGCACTAAAAAGGTTTGTCTTCCTTATGCTAAATATAAAAGCATGAGTAAAGAAGAAAAACAAAAAGTTATCAGAGCTAAACGTACAGCCGCTTCCAAAGGTGAGTATAAAAGATCAAGTAAATCAAACGTTAAAGGTGCTAGAAAGAAAGGTGCTACACTGCGTGACTGGTTTAAAAAAGAAAAGTGGGTTAACATAGCTACAGGTGAACCTTGTGGTAAATAAATAAAATTATGGGAGTACTAAACAAACTTAAAGGTAGAATGTCAGGGCTAAACGCTTTGACAAAAGGTCCTAGTAAACACCACGGTCCAGCACATTGTAATGTTGATTACATGCACACTAAACATTGGGACGATATGCGTAAGCGTAATGCACCTGGTCCTGGTAAAGCAGGAGAAGTATACGGCTTCAGCACAGGTAAAGAACGTGGCAGCGGAGTAAATGCTGTTGGTGCTGGGTTAGCCGCTGGGCAAGCTCAACAAGGTCCTGTACAATCAAGTCCTGGCCAAGATATTCATGACGGCTTAGCTGCTATAGGTGCTGGATTAGCCGCTGCTTCTGACGGAGAAAACAAAAGAAAAGAATCTATTACTAAATCCAAGAAAGAAGGTAAGACAGGTAAAGAAGCTAGACAGATATGGAAAAAAGAAAGAGCAGAAGCTAAAGCTAAAAAGCAAGCTAAAAGAGAGCAAGAGAAAAAAGATAAGAAAGCTAAAAAAGTTGAAGATAAAATAAACAAAGGAAAGACTGAAGGTAAAGGTATTTATTATAATCCGTCTGAAGATACTTTTAGATTAGACAGCGTTTAACATGAAATACTTTACACACAAAGAATTTGATTCGCCTGATGAACCAGGTAGCGGTAATAAAATGAATGAAGAGTTATTATATATGCTAGATGCTGCTCGTAAGAAGTTTGGTAAGCCTATTAAAATAAACTCAGGCTATAGATCAGAAGCTCACAACAAAGCTGTCGGTGGAAAAACTAACTCATCTCATCTAAAAGGTTTAGCAGCTGATATATCTTGTACAAACTCTGTAGACAGATTTAATTTGTATGACATACTAAGAGAGGTAGGGTTTAAAAGAATAGGCGTTGCTAGATCATTTATACATATAGATATAGATAAAGATAAATCACCTAAAGTTTTTTGGGTATATTAAACAGGTCAAATACAAAGGGCGTACCATACCCTAAGATCCTGTAACCAAGAAAGGGGACCTCGTTTGAGATCCCCTTTTTTAATTATCCATCACAAGCTAAACAATCTTCACTCATAGCTGATTCAGCTATATCACCACGTAGCACAGACTCTGTCCTCATATAATATAAAGTCTTTACGCCATTTTTCCAAGCATCTAAATGAACTTTGTTTATCCACTTAGGTTTTGCTGTATTGGGAAAAGCCAAGTTTAAACTAACAGACTGATCTATATACTGTTGCCTTAATCCGGCCTGGGCAACGAGTTCCAGCTGATTGATCTCTTTAAATGTTTTAAAAACTTCTTTAGCAGGGACTTCATGTCCCAGTAAAACTCCATCAAGCTCAGATATGTTTTGAATACTACCACCGTCAGCCAGTATTTTATCCCATGTTTCATTGTTATTTATTTTAAGTTTTCTTAATAGCTTAACTAATGTAGGATTCTTTCTAATAAAAGTTCCTTTAGCTGTCTGCTCTGTAAATACATTAGCAGCCCAAGGCTCTATGCCTGGCGAAACATTACCACTAAGCTTCGAATTACTAACAGTGGGAGCAACAGCACGCAAGTGAGTATTACGATAACCAGTGCCACGACACCATAAAGGTTCGCCATAGGTTTCAGCAAGGGATCTAGAAGCTCTTTCACTTTCGATCTTAATTTGACTAAAAATCTTACGGGTTTCGAATTGAGCAAGTAGTCCTTCAAAAGGGATACCTTTTTCTTGAAGGTAAGTATGCCAGCCGAGGACACCAAGTCCAAGCGCGCGACCTTTTTCAGCCGAGCGTACAGCGTTTTCAAAACCGTACCTGTACTTAGCGCGTTGTATAAACTCTTCCATGACGCCGTCAAGAAACCAGATACTGTCGTGTATAAGGTTTGTGTTTTTCCATTCTTCATATTTAGCTAAATTTAAACTAGACAGACAACAAACAAAACTATGAGACTCATCGGTGTGCAATGTTATCTCGCTGCATATGTTTGTCATATGTACTTTTAGGGCATTTTCTTTATATGCCTGTGGGTTATTTTTATTAACGTTTCCTTTAAACATAATATAAGGTTCTCCAGTTGCCTTTCTTTTCTGAAGTAGTTTACCCCATTTTTTTCTAGCATCTTTATCTCCTTGTTCTAGCTTACGCATAAACTTATCTCCAACTATAGCACACTGATGTAAGTTTAGAGACTGTCTATTAATATCACCCTTAGGTTCTCTAATTTCCAACCATTCATCAAAATCAGGGTGATCAATATTAATATTAACAGACGCAGCGCCTCTTCTTACAGATCCTTGGTTTGTAGCTAATATAGTTGAGTCGTATATTTTACAGAAAGGTACTACACCATCTGATGTACCGTTTCCAGTAATGTTTGCACCTGCAGGTCTTATCATATTTATACCAACACCTACTCCTCCACCGTGCTTAGCTAACAACATCATTTCTAGGTTTTTAGCTCCTATATCTTGTATTGAATCTGCTACGTCAATACCAAAACAACTAATAGGTAAACCTCTGTCTGTACCGGTATTAGACAATACAGGGCTAGCTAAACATAACCAACCATTCCATATGTAATCATAAAATATATCCGCCATCTCTGGTCTATACAAACGCTTAGCTACAGTTGATGCAACTCTTCTATACGCGTCTGCAGGTGTTTCGTTTTCTAGTAAATAACTTCCACCTATAGTTTTTTTATAAACCTCTGTATCACCCCACTTAGGGTAATCAACTCCTTTTTTCCATTCATTGTTCCAACTCATTATCTCTCTTTTCTTTGTTATATAATTCTTCTACTATTTGTTTCCAGACATCTTCACCAATGTGGAGTTGGAAAGCAGTTAAAGTTCCTTCAGCAAGAGTAGTTGTATTTTGAAGTTCGTTTATTAATTGCTTAACAACATTGGTTAGTGCTTGTACTTTTTTCTGTAAGACTTCTATCTTACTTTGTTTTTGTCCTTTCATTTTTATAATCTATTATAAAACCAGCCAAAACAATTATATTCATTCCAACGCTACATATTATTTCATACAAATCATGAAAAGTATGTATTGACAAATGGATATGACCAACAACCCAAAAGGGTATTGCTAGGTTTTGACTGATCCATATTAATGTGTATTTTAAAAAATGCCTCATATAATTTTATAAAACATAACAACAACTGTTCTTTGATCTTTAAACTCATTAGGGTATTTGCTGTGAAAATAATTACAAGGATAAGACAGTAGTCTGTTATCTCTATAACCAATAACTGAATTTAATTTCCATTTTGATTTATCGTTTGAATCTTCTAATAACATTCTATTAAACTCTTCTTCACTATCGTTGTCATAGGTATAACCATAATCTTTATGCTCCCAAAAAGCAGTACCATTTAATTCGTCTTCATTAGCGTTAACAAATAAAACTATAGCTCTGTCAGGCTGCTGACCTTCTATTATTGTATCGTTGTGTATACGCCAATCATCATCTTGTTTTTGTTTTGCTTCTCTAGCAAAGCATAATATACTCTTTACTTTATTACCTTCTATTTTTTCTATAGATGTTTCTATATAACTAATTAAAGTATCTGGTAACTCTTTAACCCAAAAAGATTTCTCAGGGTATTTTACTTCTTTAAAATCTTGTTCGCAAAAGTTAACAAGTTCTTTGTATAGATTTTTTGGTAAGAAATTATCTTTTATATATATCATTGTGAAAAATAAAGTATTGAGTAGGCTATAGCTACGTTTAAATTTACAGCAACCAAGTTCCATTGCTTAGCTACAAACACTTGAGGTATTGATATTACACCAGCTATAATGTAAGTGATCATACCTGTTTGGTCAGGTAAGATATGAGGGGACGTCATCATAAATGCTGTCCCCATATATCCTAATCTATTGGCTAATCTTTCTATTGGCTTTAGTCTTCTCTGTCTTACTAAAGCTTTTAATAAATTTCTCTTTGTTACCATACGTCTTCAAAGTCTTCACCTTCATTAGCTTTAGAATAATCTGTCGACCGTATCGCAAAGAAATCGGTATGAGTATGCCCGCCGGTAAGATGATAGAACCAATCAAGATTACTCGCTGCGTCTTTGTCATACGGGAAATACGATCCCAAGTCGACATAACCAAGTTCCACAAGTTTTTCATTTGTTCTTTTCTTAATAAAGTGTTTAAGGTCATTTGATTTAATTCCTTCTATATCACCCATCTCAAACATCTTGTTGATATAATTAGTCTCTAGTGATACCATAGTTTCAGCAGCTTTTATTATGTCTTCTCGACACAAACCTAATAGCTGATTGTTCTCTTCACACATATCTCTAAACAACTTACAACCCATTTTGCTATGTAAGCTTTCATCTCTTACAGACCATTTCATTTGTTGACCTATACCTTTTAATAAGTTTCTTAATTGAAAGCTATATAGTACAGCGAAAGCAGAATAAAGGCTAACCCCTTCAGCAAAGGCTGAAAATACAGCCAAGCTTTTACCAATACCAATAGGATCGTTACCCTTGTAAGCAACAAGGTTATCAAACCTTGCTGACGTATTAGGCTCATGTAAAAACGCTTCATAGTCTTCTAGTTTTAATGTTTCATTTAAGTAGCTATATGCTACAGCATGTACAGTCTCTTGCGAGCCGAACATCATCGCCATTTGTTTAATCTCGTGTTTAGGAAACCACGATACGACGTTCTGGGTCCAATAGTCTGAAACAGCGCATTCGGTTTGCGCGAATCCAAGAAGTATGTTCCCGACAAGGTGCTTTTCTTTTTCGTTAAGTTTTTCATTCCAATCTTTTATATCGCTTTGCATAGATATCTCAGTGTGTAACCAAAATGCCTGTGCTTGTTTTAACCAACCTTCAGTATAATACTCAGGATATTCAAACGGTTTATACGCTACGCGCTCATCAAACAATCCCATTATTTATCTACTTCATAAGCTAAGTCAACAAGAGGTAAATACAACACGTGTATATCTCTATCTTTTTCTTCGTACGTTCTAAAACCAATTAGAATTCCAGGGTAAAAGCCTATAGATAGGCTCCAGCTTTTTTCGTCTTTATCCATAACATTTTATATTATATTTATCTTGTAGTTTTATTATATCTTTAATTTTAACGTAACCTTTAACCTCCCAAGACCACTTGACAAACTTATCTATTTGTCTTTCAGCATATTTTCTTTGTGCTGTTAGCTTCGAGAGTTTAGGATTAACCTTATTGTATCGTCGCATTCTTTTTGATTTTGTGGTTTATATAATGTGAAAGGTCCTATCTTGTTTTCAGTTATTAGTCTTTTAAACATCTTCCACCTGAGTGGAAACGATTCGTTAGCTCGGCCTTTAGTTTCTATAATAAAACCTTTACCAACGAAATCAGGTGTATACTTTATATTGAGTATCTTTTTGTTACCTCTATTTTTATATTCACCCTTACCGTTTCCACATCTCTCATATGATTCAAATGGAAAATCAAAAGCCTCTTGTAACTCAAATGTTTCACCCTCGTATAATGCTTTTATCTTAGCTTTCTTTAGTGCCATATACATATAGCGTTCTAATCCTGAAGCAAAGTTAATACCATCGTAAGAGATCTTCCTTGATTGTACTGGACCTTTTTTTCTTTTATAAGATTTCTTCTTCATTTACTTGTATTTGGTTTATCATTGCTTCTTCAATTTCATTTTGTAAGCAATGACGCGCTGATTCTAGATACAGTATTGCATCCATTAATTCTTCTTGAACATCAACTATAAACCTTGACAAGTCTTTCTTTTGACCTTCAATCTCTTGCATCATCGTAGCTCCATATTTCTTTTGACCTATTAAACTACGTTCGTCCATCTTCCTTAGTACATCTTGTACTATCTTATCTTGTGTTTTAATCTGCATCTTTTACGAATGTTCCGTTAATCATTTTACCTGTACGCTTGCTAATAACCTTGTAAGCGTCATCAATACAATACTCTATTTCTGTTCCATGTAAATGTGCTAGGTTTGTTAACACAACAACCATATCACCTATTGCATCATTTACTTCATCATAATCATTTTGTAATAATGCTTTAGCTAATTCACCAGCTTCTTCTTGAAGCTTTACATATTGAGTATGAGTATTACCTTTTTCATATAAACCTCTATCCATAGCCCATTCACGTATTAGGTCAAACCTATCTGTTGATATAGGGTTTGATGCTTTATTAGCAGATTCGTAAAAAGCTTTGTTGTAAATATAACACCTGTTTTCATTATACATAGAAGGCTTTACATTCTTCATTATCCACGGAATGTTTTGTTTGGTTATTTCAAACTGGCCAAAGTCCGGTACTTGCCACGTCAAACCTACGTTGTCACTTAGTCTACCTTTAAGTTTAGTTACTGGTACAGGGAATGTTGAGGTTTGTTCTGTTGGGTTTATCTTCATATTATTAAATAAGTTTTTATATAATTTTCTATCTTTCTTATAGCCATAAGACTGTTGAAGTTCTATTTCGCGATCTGAGATATAATCTATATCTTCTGACTGCTCAAGAACTTCGTACTCTCCCTCCTTATAGCCTTGCACAAGGGTAACTCTCTTATTAAGATCACATGTTACCCCTATCTTTTTACCTGGTATGTGGTATAAATAATATATCATTTTAAAGTTTATTGTTATACAAATGCATGTTATGCGCGTGGTGGTAATACCAACCTGTTTCAATAGACAGCATGTCTGCAATCATCTCTTGCAATGATGCAAATTGATACTGGTCATTACAGAAACCGTACCAGACGTCATTAGAACGCATATAGACGGACATACAAAGCTTATTGTTTATAATACTAAACTGTACCGCGTAGGTACAAGGCGTATCTTTGTCATATCTATCGTGTTCTTTTGCATCGTATATACTTATAGCAGCGTGTCTAGTATCTGGATTGTCTCTTAGTTTATTAACCACGTAACCTAACTGGTTGTTTCTTTGCCATTGATAACCATAGTTAGAATTAACTTGACCATATTTATCAGCCATGCGCTCCCATATAGGTGGTACTTTACCGTAAAGCTCAGCTAGCTTATCTACAGTGGGATCACCAGACAGATACCAAGACCACTCAGCAGCCGCGTATTTTTTGTTCCATTTACGCTGTGCGTTTGTTATTGCTTTATCTGAAGGATTGTCTATATAAAAGCCACAGTTAAATATAGCTTTAGTATCACCAAAGTCTATGCCATGCTGTAGTATTTCGTCTAGCACAGCTTCATAAGCTTCATTTGCGTTATTAAATCTTTTTTTCATATTTGTCGTAATAGTATTTATAAAATTCGTATAGCTTAATCCATATGTCTGTTTTACCATATGTTTCAGGTGATCTATTTGTCTTGCCACCAATGGATATCTCTATGTACCAACTCGCTTTCCCAGTCGCGGATGGGGATATATATATTCCATTGTTTATACACCACTGATACGCCTTTGTCTCTTTCGAGGTAGGCATATAAGTCCCCATCATTGTTGATTTTGCTTTTCCCATCTATTCCCACGGCATTGGATCATCATTAATAGCTATAGACTCGTGTGGTATAAAGCAACCTGACTTTGGCTCCCATTTAAAATGGGCTTCAGCTTGGTTTTCACCGAGGTTTTGGAACTTGACCTTAAGTACTTTACATTTAACAGTCTTCTCCTCATAATTTCTGTGCACCAGTAAACCGTGATAGCTAGCATCATACCACTCACCACCACCTTTAATACTATACATAGTAGGTTCTTCAATTTTTCCATCTTTATCTTTATACATTTTAGTTGGATGCGCTACTACAAATACAAGTACATCGTACTTTTTAGCAAACGTTTCTATTTTAGTTAGATACTCCATTGTATAACGGTTAACATCTTCTGTCTTACAATCTACATCTCTAACCTTATTAAATGGATCTATTACTAAACACTTGATACCCTTACGCTTAACAAGCTCAGCACCTTTTCTTAGTACCGACTCTAGCGTATAACGCTCCATGTCAATGTGAAAGTAATTAGTGTTACAATGATCTGCTATTTGATTCCATTTATCACTGTTTATATCTGCCGACGTTGGCATACCTTGCCAAGTCTTACGCATTAGTTTATGAGCGTGAAGATACGTTGGTACATTTTCCGGCGAAGCAAACGCCGTTTTCCAGCCATAGTTCTGGTTATAGCCAATAACCATTTGGTCGACAAAATCACTTTTGCCGGAAGACGGAATACCAGTGACAGTAATAAATTGACCGGTATAAGTAGAAAAGATGTTATCAAAATTCTCAAGGCCAATTTGAAATCCAGGCTTAAAGCCATTACGAACAAAGTCCGTAACTTCATCTTCGATATCCCTGAACGTTGTAACATTCTCCAGCGGTACTGGCTTTGATCTTGAAATACGCTCTGATAATTTTTCTTTTCCATACTTTAATAAATATTCATTTGCATCTTTACAATCATCAAACGTAGCTATAAAACATACTTCTGATCCTAGTCTACGAATAAGCTCGGCTTGTAATGCTTGACCTGCTTCGTCTGAGTCTACAGCTAAAATAACTTTTTCTTTGTCTTCGAAATAATCTATACAATTATCTAAATAATCTAAGTTATTAGTGTTTAACGTGGCTCCGTTTGGTACTGATATAGAATTTGGTATACCAGCTTCATGCAAAGCTAACACATCCATTTCTCCTTCGGTTATAATACAATACTCATAACCTACTATACTATTTATATTATAGAATACTTTTTCAGCACCCTTATATAATTTAAAGTTCTTTCTTCCATCGCGATACTTAACATTAATAAGTTGATCGCCCATGAAGTAATTGAACTTTATAGTGTTCTCGGGTTTACCGGTCTGTGGCATGTACTCAGAACCTTCACTGACTTCTAAATCAATCAAGGTCTGAGATCCTATACCTCTTGTTTTAAACCACTCAATTACTTTGTCACTTAAAAACTCAGGATGTTCTTTAGAATTAGGAGGACCTGGTGGTCTTACATATTCTTTTTCACTAGATCCTTTACGTTGATAAGTGTGTAACTGGAATGATGTATTACAGTTATGACAAGTACCGAGACCACGTTCCCAATCATAAGACGCACACTTGGCCTTTTGATTTTTGGGTTTCCTGTTGTGAGAGCATAATGGGCATACGCCCTGTTTCTTGCCCTCTTCAAGCTTATGTTGATTGAACTCGTCAATCAAAAATCCATTGATCTCTATCTCTTGCATTCAATTTAATTTAATTGTTAATCTCCGTCTCTGCAGTCAGGGCATATGTCACAAAAATCTATTTCTTCTTGAGACATGCTAGCATGACAACACTGACACGCTAGCTCTCCATTATTCCTATACATTAAAACGGTAGATCATCTGCAGGTGCAGCTACTAGTTCGCGGCTTGTTTGCTGCTCATCTCTTGGAGCTGCAGCTACGTTTTCACCATTAGTCCATACTACAGAGACATTACCTAAGTAAGTCTTTGCTACTTTAGCCTCTCGTTCTTCTTTAGACTGAGCTACAACAATAGGTCCTTGATTACCAAACTGGTCTGGCTCATCATTTATAGTTATTGTTATAGGTAAATACTTACCTTTTTTACCCTCGATAATCTTTGATTTATCGATATTATTAAGGTTGATACTTGCTTTAATTATACTTGCCATATTTACTGATTTATTAAGTTTACTAAATTTCTTACTTGATTT
>Ga0181373_1000223_pt1 | contig 14046 bp, 15 predicted proteins | sample LowvirmetaG_3_FD_130159 | JGI IMG/M metagenome (GOLD analysis project Ga0181373, IMG submission 130159) | Marine viral communities from the Subarctic Pacific Ocean - Lowphox_09 viral metaG | ecosystem: Environmental > Aquatic > Marine > Oceanic | place: Subarctic Pacific Ocean | collected... | reverse complement strand
TGCAAAAGTAAAATCCACACTACCATCACTTGGTAATACAGAATATACCTTTGTGGCTTTTTGTCCGCTTGGTATTAATGCTAAAATAGGGTTACTCATTCTTCTTCTTTTTTATCTCTTGCTTTTTTAAAGTTTCAAGAATATATTTTTTTAGTTTACTAAGGTTTGTTTCTTTGACCTTGTATCTCATAGTACCCAGCCTTTAAAGGTTGTGTCTGTGTCTGGATCAATGTCCTCGTTTGTGTTAGTGTTGTACTCTGGAAACAAGTTATCGTTAAAACTTAGGTAATCAACTAATCTTGTAGAGTAATAGTTGGCATATTCCCTTGCTTTTGCTACTAAGTAATCTACTTCGTTTTTATCTACGTTCTGCGCTGTTTCGCTTGAGTGCTTAAAGACACCGCCATTTTTTATCTGGTAAGCCGCGAATGGTATATAGTTCATTTGTGCGAACCATATTAAAGTAGGTTGAACATAAGTATTAACTAAGGTTAAGTAATTACCAGTTAAACCAGTACCACCAGCAGCACCAGCAGCTATATCTGTACCTATTTTATTGTAAAGGTCTGTGCCTAACAAGTTCTGGATGTCAATTTGTTGCGCCACCTTGATAAATTGTATAAACTTATCTGTATCTACATTGCCATCAATGATAGAGTTTTTAACTAAGTCCGTTCTGTTTATAAATAATACTGTTGCCATTAGTTCTTAAATCCTATTTTGTTCCAATATTCAGCGGTATAACCTTTATACTTCATATCCTTTGGTGCTACTGGTACTTTTTGGGCGTTTGCCTCTGGCTTAAAACCTCTTGACCTTGCTTCTGTTGTTGTGATCGCATCGCCTAAGCCTTTAGCACCATCCTTGCGTACATACGTCTTACGAAGCCATTTGTGTTGGCATCTTGCACCGCCCTTATACAACCATATTGAATAAGTATCGCTTCCACCTTTACCAAAACCAGCATTAACTACCTTTGTGTCCATTGAGATAATATCTTCTTTTCGATAAACCTTTTTAGCATCTACCATCTTTTTACAGAATGGTCGTGAGTTTGCGCTGTATCTTTGTGGCGAATACATATACCTGACTAAAAAAGTATTACCTTCTTCCGCTTCTTGTCTGCTTTCTCCATCTTGTTCGCTCTCTCTAAAAGGCTTTGCGCTTCCAGTACTTACAAACTCCCAGATTTTAGCAAGTGTGCTTTTTTCTTTTGGTTTGTTTAAGTCCGTAATAACCTCGTCTAAGCCATCTTCTTCGTCATAGTTTACTTCGCGCTCATCCATTACGTCAAAGTCGCTTAAAAGGTCTGATTCGTCCTCTCCTAAGTCAATTAAGGCATCTGCTATATCGCTTCCTAACTCCTTTGGTAAGTCTTTGGCTAATTTTACGCCAGTTTCTTCTTCTCTTGTTTCTTCATCCTCTACGTTTTCTAAGTCTGTAAATTCAAGTGGTTGTAAGGTCTTAAAATATAGTTTTAAAGAGATATTATTAAAAGCTAATATACTATCAAAGGCATCTATTAAAAGGTGCTGAAATGGTCTAATAACTGTGTTATCCATTAAGACTGATGCAGTTTGTAGTTCGTCCGCATTGTTACCTAAACCAGTACTGTCTTTAATTCCTAAAAGCATAGGACTTACAACTCGGTGCGCCACCATAATCTTTTTGCCACTCTCATCGCTTAAGAATTGGTATTGGTTATGTGCATCACTTAATTGTATTGGCTCTATTGTAGCTTGGCTCTCTGCGTTATCATTAAACGCAAGTATAAACTTACCAGCGTTACTTGAGCCACTAAATTTAGAGTATATGCGGTTTTCTAAGGCTTGACGTTCTTCAGCGTTTGGTGTGCCATTGTTAAAGTTAATAAGCATCGATGGTGCAAGACCATTAAGGATGTTGTTTAAGTGATAGTTAGATATTTCTTCCTCTAACTCTGCGTATTGCAAACCACCCTGGTAATCTGGACTTGAATAGTACTTATAACCAGCTCTGTAAGGTTTGATGTAAATAATCTCAATACTTTCGTTTGAATAGCCAAAAGCTGGTATGCGTTTTAGTTCTGTTCTTGGTTTTACCTTAGACCAATCATCACTATAATAGTAGCCAGTTATTTCGCCTTTTTCGTTACACTTCTCAGCTCTTAAATTCTCAACTGGGATGTGTTCTACTTGTGCGATTGTTTTTCTATCCTTAGAGTAAATGACTTGTATTGAGCATTGACCCATAAGTTTTAAATCGTAACACAACTTACGCACACAATCCTTTTTAAATAAAGTAATCATTTTAGCGTAAGCCTCTGGCTTTTTATTGCTGTCTAAAGCATCTAAGCCTTTTCCGTAAATCATTTGGCTAACACCATTGATTATGGCGTTGTTAGTAGGACTTCCGTTGTAGCGGTCTATTAGGTATTGGAAGTAATTATTGTCGCTTCCATACGCTACCCATTGTTTGTTAGACTTCTCTACAATCTCTGGACTTGTGTAACTGCTTAAATTAACTATTCTTAAATCGTTCATAAAATAATATAATCGTTATCAAAGCTATTCTCTGTGGTGTATTCGCCATCATTTACAGAATAGTAATCGTTGTTAGCTTGGTTTATAGTTTGATCTGTGCAAAATACTTTGTCTTTGTAAATTACAGCAGCACCAGTCTTTACCTCAAGCATATAAAAATCGCCTTCAGTTAATGTACCGAAAGCTGCTACAAATGACATATAATTGCCATCTGCTGAAGCGGTAGGAGTTTTATTTATAGTTGCGCCAGTACTTTCACTTGTTAGGTTTATAGTAATTGCACCATTAATAAATTGACGTGGTATAACCTTAAAAGTTTTATCGCCATTAGTTCCTATAATCTTCATATTAATATATAAACAAAACTAATTTATTTTGTATTGTAGGGCATAAAAAACCCCCATATTTCTATGAGGGTCTTAGTTTGTTTTATTGTTATTAATTTAAAATGTATAATTAGGGTCTATTTTTCTTCTTAATTGTAAACCGTAAACATTATCGTCAATAATTAGGTACATATCAATGTTGTCTAACTCGTTATATTTTTTAGCCAACTTAAGAATTTTGTTTTCTATTTTATTGTACTCCTTTTCTGTTCTTACTAAACTTTTCTTATCTTGTAATCTTTCTATTTGTTTTGTTATTAACATAGTTGCTTGTTTTTGTTTTACATTACAAATATACAACACTTTTATTGTTATAAACAAATAATTAACAAGTTTTTTTTAATTTTTTTTATTTCTTATCTGTTGAGCATAAAAAAAGCCTCTCTAAAAAGAAAGGCTAATTTTAAACATAAATAAACTACTATGCTGGTGTTATTGGAGTTGCACCCGCTACGTCCGGCGCAGTACAGAAGAACGGAGGAAAAACCTCTGTTGCTACTGCTGTTAAAGTGAAGCCTTGTAAATCTCCAGGAGCAGCACCAGTAACGATAGTGCCACCAGTAATCTCTGCGCCATTATCTCTACCCATAAGCAAACGCTTAGTATTACCAGCACCATCTGGGTACATTTCTACAACGTAATGAGCGCGACCTCTATTCAAGAGTTTAATTTCTTCTTGTGTCGCAACGTCTAACAGTTGAAAAGTAACATTTAAAGTACTTTCGTAAAAAGTAGTTCCATTCTCTCTACTTGATGTTACAGTAGTTTCTAAAGAACTTAAACCGCCCTTTACTTCAAACTGAAAGAACTCAGCAGAGTTGTCCGTTGGTAGTGTTATAGTACCACTACTATCGCCTAAAGCAGCAATGGCAGCACTATAATCTAAGATGTAAATATTTTTAATTCCAGCAAAGGCGGTCTTACATCCAACCCCTCTACCTTTTGTTATTGCACAAGCCATATTTTTTTTGATTTAATAAAAAAGGGTAGGCAGTTTTGCCCACCCCAATTTATGTTGATTAATTTAATTTATTAAGAATAAAGTACGATATCGCCTCTAACTCCGTATTGTACCCCAGCAGTATATCTCATTACTACTCGGACGTTTTGAGAACCATCGATATCAGCCATATCGATTACTTTAACCTCGTTTCTATCATCTAAAAGACCAGTTCCAAAGAACAAGTTAGACTTCTGCCCTAAAATAGCTTTATTGTTTGCCATTCCTTTTGCTACAAAGATGTTGATACCTTCAAAAGATAACTCGCCACCGTTGTACCAAGTTGTACCTTTGTTATCTACACCATTTGCACCGATAGTAGCAACAAAGCCACCTAAAGCGCGAATGTATGCTCTTGCAATGTTTGAAGAAACGTAAAGCGTTAAATCTTCTTTCCCTAAGATAGTTGAAGGTGCAGCATCTACAATCTTCCCTAATTCAGTAATTACGTTTGTACTTGTAACAGTAGCTTCTGGTACATCAGCACCACCATCAGCAGTTAGTAAAGCATCAAAGCCATCAAAGTTCCCTTCTCCAGAAGCACCACTCCAGATAGAAGTTTCAGTTGCGTTGGCAACCTCAGCAGCTACTCTTGAAATAACATAGTCAGAAAATAAAGGAGGCAATTGGTCAAAGGCACTAAAACCCATTTGAGCAGCTTCCCAATCTGAATGTAACTCTTTCTTACAGATTTGTAGGTTTACTTGTAGTTCAGTTGGTGTTAATACTTTCTCAGTCAAAGTCATACCAGATGAAGTATAAAAATCACAATCAGCAGAACGTACCAAGTCTGAAAAAGTTCCTACTTTCATAGCAGCTTTATACTTGATGTTCGGTAAGATTGTTACAGCACCAGCGTCAAGCGTTGATGCAGATAATAGGGCAGCACCTAAGTACTTCCCAGCAAATTCTCCAGCATAACTGGAGGATGTAATTGTTGGATTAGCCATTTAATTTAATTTTAGTTGTTAATTATTTTGTTCATTACTCTATCAAGTGTGCTTAGTTTTCTTTTTGTAGCAAACTTGAAATTTTGTTTTGTTTGTACCTCTGGGTTAGCCTTAATTGGCTCAGCAGCTGGTTGGTTAAGTTCCTCTTGTACTTCTTCTGGTACTTCGCTTAACTCTGTTTTTTCGTGTTTAGCAAGTTCCTCAGTCATAAGGTTTCCAAGATCATCTGAACTCATTTCTTCCTTTGGCTCAAGCATAGCTTTGATTTCTTCTATCATTTCTTTAACCTCTGCAAGTTCTCTTTTAGTAGCGTACATTTCTTCTTTTTCTTCTTCAAGTTCTTCTTGCGCTTCTACTTCTTCTTCTTCTTCTTTTTCCTCAGCTTTTATCTCGCCAATAATACCCTCATCAGCTACTACTAAAATACGCCCATCTTCCATTTGGTACTCCCCTACTGGTACAGCTACTTTTTCATCATCTGTAACGATAAAGATTTCTTTACCAGCTTCAAACGCTTCTGCCTCGAGTACAGTTCCGTTTTCTAACGTTTGTTGTGCCAACTTAACTTCTTCAGATAAGCCTACAACTTCTTTGATTTTTGATATCATATCATTTGTATTCATATTAATATATAAGTGTTTAAAATTAATTTTGCATTTTCAGACATTACCTACACCTTGCGCCCTTAAACTTCCATCACAACATTTGGTTTTGTAAGTGTTATCTTCACACAAACAACCGCCTCTGCGACTTCCCTTTGGACTTGTTTTACTTGGTGTTATAAATCTTTTAATTCTTCTTAGCATTATTTCTTATCGCTTTTTGGGTGTCCTTTAGGTAAAAGGTCATTATCGCCTTTGTACTTTGCGTTTTGTGGTCTGCCATTCTTTACTAAGTATAAAAAAGCATTGACCCTTGCAAACGCCCATTGTGAAGCAGAACTTACTCTTGGACTGCGTGAAACATTAAAAGCACCTAAGCCTCTTTGGAATACTGTTTTAAGCATTCCTACATTTACGCCATAGCCTAACTTGTCTTTGTATCTTTCGTTAAAGTCATCCGACTTTTTTTTAAGTGTAGCTTCGTCTGCCTTAGAAACTTTAGCGCCCCTACTTGTAGAAGCATCGCCTTTAGCAGTTCCTTTGCCTTTTGGGTTTGGGTTTTTTGTGTCGCTCTTTGGTGCTTTCTTGCTTGGTCTTATACCACCCCTTTCGCCTACTTCAGCCATCCTTACACACTTGCCATTCTTCTTTTTAAATCCTTTAGGGCATTTGCCATACATATCTACGCTATGTTGTTCACAAGGCATATACCAAGTCTTACCCTCGTACTCGTGTGTGTGTATTCCCTCGCAGCCTATGTTAGCTGACATCTCTTTAGCTTTTTCTTCTGTTGAGTAAGCCAAGCGGTCATCTATAATAGCAAAGTCCTCATTTACAACCATAGATGCAAGGCTCAACTCTCCAAACTCTTTTAGTTTCTTAGCAGCGTATCGCTTACCAGCTAAACCACCCCACAATAAATAAGAGATAGTGCCACACGCTTCTTTATCGTTTTCGTCATAGTATTCTTCTGCTCTTGACAAGTAGGAATACATACGCTTAATTGTTTCTTCACTTATAGGCTTACCTTGTGCTAATTGTTGCGCTCTTATCTTACCGACTTCAGTAGCACACTTGTTGTTTACCTTTTTGTTGAGGTCTATGCCTCGTTTAGCGTTGTTCTTTACTGCATCTGGGTAGTCTGTGAAACTTTCTAAGGTTGTCTTTTTACCACTACTATATCTTTTGTCATTTTTAATTATTGCCTTAACTTGGCTTAGTAAATACTCTGCTTCAGCTTCTTCTATCTTAGCAAGTTCGTCTTTTATGCTTTCTTTAGGTCTTTCCATTTTGTCAGCAAAATAACCCTCTATGCTAAAACCTTTTACCTTGCCAGTCTTTACAAACTCATTCCAAATCTGATCGTTGTTTACTTTTACAGCACCTACCCAAGTTCCCAGGGGTAAGTCCATTCCGTACTTTACACTTTTGTCGTGTACCTTATCTTCCACAAGCCAACTCTCAACTAAACTAAGTCCGTTTAATTCGTATTGGTGTTCTAAGGTTGAGTTGTTTTGTTTACCTTGCATTAAGTACATTTGCGAGGCTTTTAAGACAGTATCTTTTGAGAAATATATGTAGTACTCATCTTCTCCGTTACGTCTGTATATTGGCTTGTTTGGTATAAGTAGCGCACCCATAAGTATTCGCTTCTCTTTATCTACCTCTGCAAGTTTAAACTCTTGTGATTTAAGGGCAATAAAATCTTCTTCGATTGCTGGGTTTTCAACTACGCTAATAGCTTCTATCCCTATTTCTTGATCTTCGTCTAAAATGAGTTCTACAATTCGCATATTAATATATAATAGTTTTTAATTTATTTTGTATTTACAATGTTGCACCCTCGACTATATTGTTTTCAAGGCTTTGTGCTGTTGTAACGTCATTGGCTACTACAAACGCTTGTACTGGTTGTTGTGTCTGTGAGCCTATCGCTCCAGCAAGTTGGCTTGTTTCAGTTGCACCTACTATGTTAAAAGATGGGGGTTGTGTTTCCGCAGCGCCAGTTCCAGCCCCACCTAAACTACCAGCAGAACCACCACCTTTTCCGCCACCAGATAAGCCTGGTATGGCTTGGGCAGCAATAGTGGCAATAGAAGTAGCAGCAGATAGTTTTGTAGCTAAAATTCCTTTAGCAGTCGCAACCGCTTGGACTGCATACATTGGATTTGGAACTGGCCCTAAAGCTGCTGGGGTTGCTGCTAAATTAGCTTTTGCTTGTGCTATTGATTTCGCAGCGTTTGATATTACTTGTGCTATTGCTAAACCTTTTTCCACCACTAAAAGACCAGCAGACAAAGCCTTTGACTTACCAGCCAATTGACTAATAACTTGTAAGCCACCTTGTATTGCGTTAGCTTTGGCTTGTTGTAAATTTACTTCTGCTTGTGATAGTTCCTCGTTTATTCTTTTTTGTTCCTCTAAAATCCTTTGATTTCTTTCTTTGTCTTCAAGTTCTTTTAAATCTTCTCTTTCTTTATCTTGTGCAGCTTTTTCATCCGCTATTGCTTTAAGTGCTGCGGCTTCCTCAGCTTTAAAAGCTATAATCTGCGATGTAACTTCTTTCTGTTTAGTAAGTTTCGCAGTTTCTAATTGTATAAGTTGCGCCTCAAGTTGTGCCTCTGCTTCTTTATCTTCTTTTCTTGATTTGCCTAAAGCATTTTCGGCTTGTTGTGCTTCAAGTCTTTTTGCTGCTGCTTCTATTTCTTGGTTTGTAATCTTTTCTTCTAACGCTGCTGCTTCTTCCAAAAAGCCTATTCTTTCAGCTACTGTAAACTTTTCTTTGTTTACGGACTTCTCTAAAAGCGTTGCTCTATCTCTGTCTGCCTTTGCTCTATCTACAATAAGTTTCCTATCAAGCCTATCTGCTTCCGCTCTTAGGTCTGCTATCCTTGCTGCGTTTTCAGCATCTTTAGCTACCTCTACCCCAAACTCCTTTACTTTTTCTATTGCTTCCCCAACACTATCTGTAATACTATCTACTCCAAGTGTAACTTTACCAACTGCATCAGCAGCCACTTTACCAGCCGCACTAAACTCCCCTTTAAACAAAAGACCAACAGCCTTACCAAGTTTTGGTACAAGTTCAAGTAAACCTTCAAACCTATTTACTATGTTTTCTTTAATTAATTTAGCAAAATCCTTTAAGGCTTGTTTTGGGTTTTCAAATACAGATATGATATTTTCTCCTAAGTCTGCAAATAGGTCTAATAGGTTTGCAACAGCACTACCAATAACACCAAGTATTTTAGCAAATTTGTTTTGTCCTTCTTCGCTTCTTGTAAATGCTTGACCTAAGGAAGTAACCGCTATTAGTAAAGCGCCAATACCAGTACTAATTATAGCAACCCTTAGTCTTTTAAAGCTATTTATAACGCCTTTTAAACCATTTTTTAAACCATTAAACTTAGTAATAGCACCACCAGTAGCGCTGTCGAGCGCATTACCCATTTGCTCTGCTGATGAACTGGTTTCTTTTACTTCTGCGTTTACACTTTCTACCGCTTTCTCTAAGTTCTTAACTTCTTTTTGTGCGCCCTTAGTATTTACATTTAAGTTAATTGTTTTCTCTATCGCCATTGTATCTCTTGTTTAAGTGCTTTATATCCCTCTTTTAGTGTTGTAGGTAGTTTGTGTTTACCTTGTGCTATACGGATCGTTTCTGTTTCTCCGTTTGCGTGTTTTAAAAGTTCAAGTATTTGTTTTATCATTAGTCTGTTGTTGCAAAAACTATTCTATCTTCTGAGAACACCACACTGCTGTCAATGGTGTATCTTGTTCTAATAGCTAATTTATAAGTTATACCGCTGTCTAAACCAGTAAGTGTTCTACCACTTATGTCGTTCCCTAAAGTTTCTACAAATTCGTCATCTTTATAAACGTCATATCCAGTAACATTGTCTGTGTTCAATGCACCCGCTGGAATCCAACCCAAAGTAACGCTTGAACTTGAGGTAGCTGTAACATTCAAAGCAGATAATCTTTGTACAAAACCAAACTGGCTAATTGATACATTTCTTACGCTTTGGTTTAAAGTGTATAATTCTAAAGAACTTTTATTAGTTAATAGATTGCTTTTTATTGAGTTTATTCTGTAAGACTTGTTTCCTATAATAAACTTATCGTTGAGGTTGTAGTTTAATAGTATGTGCAAAGGTAAATAAGCCTCTACCTTTTTAATTCTACCTTGTCTGTTGTATATGCTTACTAAATAATCTGCGTAATATTTAGAGAATAAATTAATACCTTTTACCTCTCTAAAAAATTCGTCTATCTCAATACCAAAGTTTAAAGAACTTGATGAAACCCCAACAGAACCACTTGCATTCACAAATATTTGGCTTGGTCTGTTATATGTTGCTATATCCTCAACCGCACCAGCAGTACCATTTCGTAATTTGAAGTTAGGTGTTGCAGTTTGATTTTTTATGTATAAAAGCAATGGCTCTCCTATCGTAGCGTTAAAGTCTTTGTCTAACATAGCGCCCTGACAAATAGTTGATAACGCACCAGTATTTGAGTTTGATAATCTTTCGTAAAGCATTTTCTCAAAGTCTAACTCTACTTTAAATTCTCCGCCATCCCATTCATTATCATTAGAAGCTGGGTAGCTTTCTCCAGCAAAATCATTACCTAATAGTTCTTCTTGCTTTTGTATTAAAAAACTCTTTTTACTTTTAAAGCCAAACTTAATACTCTTGTATTTTAAAACTTTCTCTATTGTGCTTTTAGAGGTGTCAACATATTGTGTAATGTCATAGGTTGAGCCTTGTGCGTTAAAATCATTAAAGGGCAATGCTTGTATTTGATTGTCCTCTTTGTAAGCCACAAGATTAAACATTTTAAATAAGTTTGTTAAAAAGTCTATAACTTTCATCTTAGGCATTTGCCTTGATATTATCACTTGGTTTGATGTGGTTAAAGCAGAAAAATTATAGACTCCAGAAGCAACATTTCCAAAGGTAATAAAGCCATCATAAAGTTGTTGTGTTGCCGTTACTTGTATTGCTGTTAGTGTTAAAGTACTTGCTGTTGTAATAACAATTTTTACATCAACAATACCTTGACCATAAGCAACATCAAAATTATCAGACTCGGCAAAAATTATATCTTCGTTTATTGGACCAGTATAATCTTCATTAAACAGCACGTCGTTGTTAGAACTTCTTAAAATTGTTAAGTTAAATTCATCAGTAACAGCAACAGTTACAACAAAATTTAATTTTAATCTATAACCAGCTGCGCCACCAAAAAGACTTGTAAAAAGAGGACTTATTATGGCTGGTCTAATATCCGTGCCACTACTAAAAGTTAAACCAGCATCAGTAGTTTCGTGAAACCTTGCTTCTAAAATTTGCAACGCTCCGCCCTCGTCTGAATTACTCATAAACCCTTTTTCTCTGTGCATCCACATATAGAGGTTATTGAATTGTGTAGAGTTAAAGAAGTCGTTTGATAGATCTATGTCGTAAGTAGTTTCTATTGCCTCTATTATTGCTCTTACTTTTATGGCTGGTTTAATATCAAACTGGTTTAAAAAATCCCCAGCTGTGCTTTTATACCCAGCATTTGTAAGTCGCATATTTTTACTGTGAGTAATAAGTGGAAAGCAAACATCGGAAGGTGTGTCTTTTAACTTATCTCTTATATTATCATAAGTGTAATCGAAATTCAAACTGGTTGGGAACTCAAGCCTACTTAAATCATCTTCGCCTAAGATGTCTTTTAGTTCTATTGTTTCGCCAAAGAAAACCAACTTGTAAGCGTGTGCCTTGTTGTCTTTCATTGTAACGCTGTTAAGCCTTAGCTTACCTTTTTTGTAGTCTGTTCCGTTTAACTTTATTAAGGCATCAACTCTAAATCTTGCATCGAAGCTATTTACAACATCATTGTCCTCATAGTGTCTAAAGAGTTTTGAGTTATGCTTTGAAGCTGGTACATTAAACTGTTGAGAAAATGCAGTAAACACTTTAGAAATGTCCTTAGTGTTCTTTATACTATCTGTGATTGTAACGCTTTCGTCTTTAAATAAATCAAGCCTAATAAAATCGCTTTTAATTTGGTATAAATCTCCAGCAGTAAAGAAATTGCTACCATCCGTTGAAGCAGACAACACTAAAGTCGTTGCGTTTGTTATCGCTGTAACTTTTGCTGTTTTGTTAGTTGTTTTATTAAACACAACATAGCCTACCTTAACGCCACTTGTAAAGTCAGCAGTAGCATCTACTAAATTGTTTGTTGAGGTGCTTGTGGCTGCGCTTGTGCCAAACTCTGGGTACTTTATTCCATCCCTTATGTATAACTCAATTATCTGCATTTAGCGTATGTTGTTTATTGTGTCAAAAGCAAACTCTATTTCTATTGTGTAGTTTATGATCTTATCATTAAGTTGTGTCTTGTAAGCAAATGAACTACTTGTAACTTGTATCGGTAAGGTCTTAGAATCTATCTCTATCCAACAATCCTCGCTTAGTTGCATCTCTTTAAATACCTCGTTGTAAGCCTCTGGGTAATAACCAGTATTTAGTGTTAGTTTCTCTTTACCATTTTTAGTTAGTGTCTTATCCTGGTGGTTGCTTATGCTGTAACTTGCACCGCTAATTATATTCTTTTTAAACTTTTCTGTTTTGGTTGTTAGCGTTTCGTTAGTTCGCTTGAAAAACCAAATGTCTTGTAGCGTTCCGTACTTGTTTATAAACGTAATCTTGTATGGCGTAAACTTACACTCGCTTTCGTTTGTTACTGTTAGCTTAGTAACACCAGTAGAACTGTCAACTAATATTGTATCAAAGTTAAATAGTGTGTATTCGCCTTCAAAGTCTGTAAGGCAGTCGCTACCCTCAAAAGTACCGCCATCTTGTATAACTCTATCTTCAAACTCATCAGAGCCATTTACACCGCTTGTAACATATTCTATTTGCTCATCATTTTCAGCACTTGTGGTTATTGCCTTAGTATAAACTTGCGTTCCGTTATTTAAGTATGTTACTTGTGTTGCTAAAGACCTATCTACTGCTATTACTGCTGGTGCATCATCTAACTTAACTATCTTAGTGTTTGATTGTAGTACCGCTTGGCTGTTAGTTGGGTTTACACCATCTTCAAATAAACCATAACCAAAAAACGCTTTTAACTGTGTGTAACCACTTGTGGTTTGCGCTACGCCTTGAACAAATTGTGTTGTTCTATAATCTACCCAAAAAATGTCTGTTGCATAATCGCCATCAAATACATTAGTAAAGTAATCCCTTACAAGCTCTGCTATTTCAAAAGTACAGACATTATCAACTGCAAACGAATTTAAAAGATAAGTTCGTGTCGTTGGTCTGTCGGTTGTTTGTGTATCTGGGTAGATATACAACTCAAGCTGTGTACTTGTTAGGTTTGTTACTGTGCCAGTAGTTATGTAGTACGGACTTCTTACGTTTATCTTGCTCATTTCTTGTTTATGTTTACTTGTATTTGTTTCTCTAAGCCTATTGAGTAAGCCTCTACTAACTCGTCTGGTAATCTTTTGAAAGCAGCTTCAAATGGTTTGGTAAAAAACAAACTTGGTCTTATACCTCTCTTTTTTATCGACTTTGCTATTGCAAACTTTATTCCCTCACGCTTTGCAAACTGACCGCCAGACCCTCTTGGTGCTATTCCCTTTCTAACTACCCAACTGTCTAAAGACTTTGTAGGCGGCATCTTGTTAGTGTACTTGTAGGGCGTGTTGTATTTCTTTTGTGTTCCGCTTACCCCTTTGTCTTGGAACTTGCCATAGTCAGCCATATTAAAGGCTAAGGACGTTGTTTGTGCGCTTTGTGATACTTGATAACCCAAAGAGTTATAAAGTTCCTTAGAAGCGTTCTTTTTGCCCTTAGTTAAGTTGCTTCGTGATTGTTGTATAACATACTTAGCAAACTTGTTTAGTTCATCCCTTAAAAACTTGTCTGCTAACATATAGTAATATCGTTATGTATTATTACGTCCATTGTTGCAGCGTACCCAGCAAGTCTGTTATCAAACCTTTCATAAAATGGCTCAAGTGATGCATCGCCTTCAAGCTGGAATTTTTCTTCATATAGTTTGCCCCTTCTAAGTAGCATTACCAATTTATTAAGAACTGCTAACTGTGTGTTAAGTACATCTTGCTCATTGTTGTTACCTATGAAGATATCAGTAGTAGCATCCTTGCTTTCATCTACAATATCCATAGCCATAACAGTTATGTTAAAAGAGATCACTTGCTCTTGTAGTGTAACAGAGTTTACAATAATATGCGCTAAAGGAAATATGCTTTGCTTAGATAAGTCAATGTCGAAGATATCGCCAGTTGTAACTGTGTTTACATTCACATCGCTTAAAAGTGAATCTTTTATTGTTTCTGTTATTTGGTAAAACCCTCTTATTCCTTGTTGGCTCATTTGAATTTGTTTTTAATCTGTGCTGCTTCTATATCGTTTTTTTCTTTTGTGTATTCCAAATACGTTAAGCACTGGTGTACGTTTAGTTCAGTGATATTTTTAAATCTTGTAATATCGCCTTGAGCGATTGCATAGAGTGAATTGAACCATCCACATTTGGCTGTGAAATTAGATGCTG
>Ga0181373_1000222_pt1 | contig 14056 bp, 14 predicted proteins | sample LowvirmetaG_3_FD_130159 | JGI IMG/M metagenome (GOLD analysis project Ga0181373, IMG submission 130159) | Marine viral communities from the Subarctic Pacific Ocean - Lowphox_09 viral metaG | ecosystem: Environmental > Aquatic > Marine > Oceanic | place: Subarctic Pacific Ocean | collected... | reverse complement strand
TATCTGTAACAAACTTTCTAATATATTCGGTAAGAAGTTTGATGTACTTTGATTTGTCTCTTTCTTCGTAGACGACGCATTCTCCATTTTCACAAGCCATAATGATTACAAATTTTTTGACCGGAATACCAGTCATTTCATACAACATACATCCATATGCCGCACATTGTACGAAATAGTTTTCGATCCAATTTCTTGGTTTCGGTTTTTTAGAAGTCTTAAAGTCAATTATTGCTAATTCACCCTCGTATTCTGCAATACAATCGACGGTTCCAGCAATACCCAACTGCTTACTATATAGGGAAGTTTCCAGAGCATGAATATTATCAATGTTCTTTAAAGTACCCTTAGAAATCTTAAATAAGAACTCAGAGATGGGAGGAACTTTTGGCAACTCTATATTTTTTAAGTGACACTCGGTAAGAGTGTGCATATCAGTCCCACGACGTGTTGCCGCCTTTGTGACTCGATCTGCTTCTTCATTACCAACCTTCTTACGCCATTTAACAAAAATCTCCTTATTAAAATGACTGGTCACAGAAGTGATTGAGACCAGTCTTAAGAGTTGTTCTTCATCAGGAACAGAATAATATCTGACTCCATCAATAGTCTCCCTCTCAAGTTGAGGAAGATTTAAATCAACATGATTAAACATTAAAAACCTGCTTCTGTTTTTGCTACGATATACTCTTTGACTAGACCAGATCGAACAATATCGTCGGTTCCAAACTCAATTATATCAAAAGAAGGCATTTTACGCAAGATGTTCATAAAGTCAACAATACCATTTCTTTCATTTGCCTTATTCAAATCTGATTGACTTGAGTCACCACAGAAACAAATTTTTGTATTCTCACCAACACGAGTGATAATACTATCAAGTTCATGAAAATTTAGGTTCTGAAATTCATCGACAATCACAATCGAATTGTCAAGTGTGGTTCCACGAAGGAATGATGTACTCCAGAATTTAATTGATTCCTGCGATTTAAGATTGCCATACAACATCTCAAAATCAGCATCAGAAGGCATCTGGAACATATACTTCACCATGTTCTTATATGGTATTTGATAGATGTCTGCCTTATCTTCATGAGAACCAGGAAGAAACCCAATCTCTCTGGTTGCTACAAGAGACCTCACAAGGTATATTCTCTCATAAGGAGTGTTCTCATCTAATACATCTTTAAGTGCGTTAAAGAGGGTTATAAAGGTCTTTCCTGTTCCTGCACAACCATATGCAATAAGATGCTTTCCTTCTTTATAAGAATCAAACAGTCTTTTTTGATTATCATTAAGTGGGTCTATATCCACTAAGTATCCAGAACTTAATGGTTTCTTTCTTTTCATCTGCTTTGTCGTAAGACCAACTCCAATGGGTTGATCATTCGCAGCTGCTCTTTTTCTTCTTGCCATTAGATTTTAGTTACTCTCGAACCTGGTGCTTTTGATGCCTTGTTTAAAACTTCATTCCATCCAGGATTTCTTGCCACAAGTTTATCTCTCCATTCACCAACTTCTGCTGGTCTAGGGCAAGTAGATGGGTCTGACCAATCACGAATCCAATCACTATTTTCTTCGCACCACTTTGGCCATTCATGAATACTCAGAACCACTTCCTTCTGTTCACCAGTTTCTTTATTAATAATCGGATACGTTGCCATTTTATCAATTCAGTATAAAAATATTTAGATCCATTCTAGAGCTTCTGCTACTGTTGGAAATTGCTCTACAAAAACATTCTTACATGCTTCTGCAATATCCATGTGCTCTTTTTGAGTTCCATGAGCAGAACGCAAATCTATATAATGAATCCATGAACGACATGAGCCACTCATATAAATTCTGGTTGGTACTGCCAAAGGAAGCACAAATCTTGAACATTCCTTTGCAATTCCAGCAGCAAGCATTTCTTGATACAATTGCATAGCATCATCAAAGTGCTTTTGAATCTTAATTTCAAAATTTTGACGAGTATGAGGGTTGATATCATCAATAGAATTTTGACGATTCTTTGTATCTTGTCTTCTTAGATCAAACAAAGGAATAGTATCGGCAAGCATTGATGAATCTGCATACCTCTGAGAAAATTCTTGGAATGTAAAACTCCGATGACGCAAGATTTGAGCCGCAAGTCCTCTTGTAGTCTCAATCTCAAGGGTCATAAATGACTGCTCAAAGACACTCCAGTGCTGATGTTTGACGCAATACTTAAGAAGACCAGCAACCTTTGGATTCTCTTGATTGGAGGGATTAGACACTCGTGCCACATATCCCATCATTTTCTCTGCATCAGGTGTAACACTGATCAATTTTACATTCATGCTCCAAATCCTTTTGAGTTCTTTTTATCTATATCAGCAATTTGTTGTTTTACCGAACGCAATTGTGATTTCATTTCTTTGATACTTTCTTCACTATAGAGGTAATCTTTCTCTATCAGTCTTTCAAGCAATTTTACCAGTTCTTTTGCTTTTTTTGTTTCAGTCATTTTCCTCCTCAAAGACTTCATCGTAATCTTCAATATATTCACTATAAGGATTATACTCTACCTTATCATCTCTATCAGAATTTACTTCTGCCTTTAGAGAATCTAAAAGAAGTTCCAAATTACGAATAATCAAATTAACTCTTTCCTTTTCCATATACCATATTACTTCGATATCATTATAGCATAAAAAAAGAGGGTCTTGCAACCCTCAGGAAAGTTAAGTGCGTTAATTATCAACTTTTAGATGCAAACTTGCGTTCGATTTTGATACCACGATACATGAGATTGTGGTTACGAGTTGCGGTTTGCTCTGCCAACACAGCAGCTTTATATGCTTCTGGGTTGTACTTAACACCACGATAAGTGATAGTAGACATAATTTTACTCCTAAAGTAATTGGATTTTTAGGTCCGTTCCTTTAGTCGTTTGCGTCCCAATAACAATTAGGATTTGATTCCTTCATTGTCTCAACTAACTCAACCCTAAACTCATCACTAATATTTTCATTTGTCTGCATTCGCAGTATGATAGCATCAGTTTGAGCACAGGTGAGAGTTGTATAGAATAATAGTTCTAACATGGGATCAACGGAACCGTTGCGCGACTTACTTGCGTCCGATCTCTCGGATGAACGTTAGGTCTATTATAGACCTTATACTGTATTTAGTCAAGAGGTTTCTAAAAATCCCTACAGACCAAAAAATTGCCGGGATTTTTTTCCGACTTTTTTTGAATTATTTCCGCTTTTTGGTTGGGGGTGGTGGTTCCAGTCCCCATAGTTTTGGATTGGTTTTTCCCATACCAAAACCAATACCCTTCAAATTCTCACGGAACTTATCCCAGTACATGTTAAAGATACGAACTTCTTTTTGACTACGAGTCAAATCATATCTCGTTTCTCCATCAACCACATAAGTGATTATCATGGCATCATAAGGACAATCTTTAGTAGATACTTGTTCCCAAGTTCCATTTTCTATCAGTATATCACATCCATATACGGATTTAGAATTTTCTTTTTCTGATGATGTCCATGAAGTCATAGACTGTTCCTCTTCTGTTTTAGTGGGAGCATCTCCCAATTGATTTGCCATAATTATGAACGATTTCCCCAAGTAATGTCTGGATATGCTTCACTCACAATTTCCTTTGTAATCTTATATCTGTCCGAAAGTTTTTTATCCTTACACAGACAAACAACTTCTGCCTCTAATGGATGAAGTCCCTCAAGAATATTAATGAACATCGTTTCACGACGAACACTATTCATACTATCATTACCACCCTTAATGAAGTGATAGAAGTTTTTAAACTCTCTACGAATTGTGGTATGTCCATTCTTATCACTCGAACCCATTGAAAATGAGTCGGTTTCATGCATTCTACGAACCTCTTCTGAGATTTTAGTAGTCAGAGTTCCATTTGATGATGCCTGATCTTCAAATCCCGAATAAGGAACCTCACCTTCAGGAAGCATAGAAATTATACTCTCATCAAAGTTCCAAATTAATGTTGCCTTCAAAGAAATATGCTCATACTTCTTCAGAACTTCAATCTTCTTTGCCTTGCTTCTCTGTTTGGAAACAAGATCCAAAACCTCAAAAACAAATGGATTTTTTGGAAGTTCCAGTGATACTGCCTTAGTCGTTGTCGTTTTCTTCTTCGTTGCTGTCGTCATAGTTTTCAAAATTAAATGCGATTACTTCATCTGGAATTAGATTTCCTTGCTCATCAAACATTTCGGGATGATACCTAGGTACTTCCCGATAATTCATCATATATTCTCTGGCAGTCCAACCAATCATCAATCCCACCATAAGAAATAAAACAATTAGAAATGAACCAAATACTAAACTAGTTGCTAACATTTTCCTTACTCCGGGAGATTACTTCTCTTTTTCTTGTGCCGATAGAAAATTCGAAATAGATAGTTACTTCCCGTCTCAGAAAGCAGACCATCTTTTCAAAGATAATATGAAATGGTTTTGTCTGCTTTCTCTTACCCCCATTAAGTAGGAAATCAACACCACGATTTATGTGGTCTTCATTTTTATTTATGTTAAGACTTGATGACTTGGTGTTCTCTGAGGAATTTGATTGTGTCAACACAGCCTCCCAATTTTTTATTGTCACATACTACCTGCGGAAAAGTAGAACCTTTACCAAATTTAGCATAGAATTCTTCCCTTGTAAAGTCCTCTTCAAGTTTATAAGATTCAAAATCTGTACCGGTCAATTCCAATACTTGTTTAATCTTATAACAATGAGGACAATTTTCTTTTGTGTATACAATAAAGTTCATTTTAATTATTAATTTTTTTAATTTTTAGAATCGTAAAACATTCAAATATTATAACAACTTTTAGTCGAGTTGTCAAAAATCAAACAACATCAACTCCATATTTTTGAGATAAATTGCGATTAATTTCATCTAAACTTGGTAAACCTTTTACCGTAGCCCAACATACAATACTGTATCTCTTTCCTTTTGTCACTGGTTCTACTCCATGCATATAATAATGACTCGAAGGAAAACAAACCATCATACCAGGTTCTGGTCTGACACGAATATGATGTTCTGGGAAAACAAAATCTCCACCCTCAAAATCATCATTTAAATAAAATACCATAGAGAGATCCCTATCTACGGATTTTTTCCAAATCTTTTCACCTCTTGGTGTGACCCAAATACCCTCACCATCAACATGAGGTTTGTAGTGTCCACCAACTTCATAAGAAAGAATCTGTGGAATTTCACTACTAATTACTTCAATACCATAAAAAGGATTAATGACTTTTTTTACGGTGTGACGGAGCAGTTCTTCAATTTTGGGAAATAAATTTTCCATAGGAACAATTTGTGTGTCTCTTGCACTCTTATCAACCTGCCATGATTTCTCACCTGTTCTATTCGTTGTCTGAGGATCAAACACAGACAGATCTTCACAAGTAGATTTTTTAATGTGTTCGACTATCTCTCGAATACCTTTAGGAGAAATTATGTTGGGTCTAATTAGAATATTTGTTAATGGATTATCAATCATATCAACTTTCTAATTTCTTTTGATCCTCTTCTGGAGAACTAGAAATCATACCCAAATTTTCACCAGTAACTTCCTGAATACCATCTAAGACTTTCTTCTGAAGATCATTTAGAAATTGCATTTTACCTTGAGGACCTTCAAGAACTTTATTCAAAGATACATAACCTTCTGGCAACTCATTTCTCTTGTCTACAATCGCAGGTGCAGAGGCACGACGCATACTATGCAAATTACCAATTGAAATACCAGTTTGTGCCGAAATCACTTCATCCATAGACTGATCAGCAAAACGACGTTCCCAATACTTTCCATTAGATTCAAGGAATTGTTCTCTGGTGACTGGTTTGCCTCCATTTTGTTCAATCAGTTTATCAAGGATTTTATCCATATGTTCCATCTGATGAAGACGATCACGAATCTCAAGTTCACAAGATTTTAGATAATTAGTTAGCGACAGTTCCTCTAAATCAAACCAACATAATCTTCTAGATTCTCCTTCACCCCAAAAAATTGGTTGAGTTCTATCTTTATCCGACCACTTATAATCAAACTCACGAACTCTACTTTTCATTTCAATAAGTTTATGCATATAACCCTCTGCCATTTGACGACGAGATTTTATAATATGCTCATAAGCAACGGGAAGAGTGTGAGTATCAAGTAGTATAAATTTTTCTATTTGAAAGTTAGTTCTTCCCTGTGCAAGTTCCTTATCACTCTCTTCCCACCTTAAAACATTCGCAAATGCTTTCTGAAGATATTCATCATCCATCACTGCCTGCTCAGAAGTAATAGGAGTATAAGACAATTCAGTATTTTCTATAGTCATGGGTTCTCCACTTTTAATTTTAGTAATCAGTTTTTTCCACTGGTGTGCAATTTTTTTCCAGTCACACTTCTGCAAAATATGATTAGAAAGAGACCTTGAGATTTGGTTATAATATATTTTATTCTCTTCAAAATAATCTAAAGCAGTGCAACAAAACTCTGCAAAGGTATTTAGAAAGTCCTCAGTAACTTTATATCCCCTAGTTGTTCGGGTTCCATTTAAAGAAACAACCGAAGCAAAATTTTCTCCTGCTACTTCTGAGAGTGCTCCAATATTAGTAATGATAGGATATGCACCACACCTCATTGCCTCTGCCATTGATACACAAAAAGTTTCTTCCCAAATGTTTGGATGAATAAAAAATGCAGCATCTTGATAATGTTCTACAAGTTCTTCTTGATTCACTGCCGCAGAATATTCTACATTAGGAAGTTTTTTTAGTTCATCATACAGTTCAATATATGGATCATTTTGCTGACCATATAAAGACATTGATGAAAAGATTTTAAACTTTGCATCAGGATGTTTTGTATGAATTCTTCTGATAATAGAAGGCATCAATTCTAAACCTTTATATGGAATAGAAGTATGAATAAAAGTCTTAGTTTTATTTCCAGAATAGGTGAAGATATCATTCACTCCATTTGAAATAACAGTAATTTTATTTTCTGGAACATGATGAAACTTAATCAGTTGCTCCTTTGCCCAATGAGAGGGAGTTACAATATGATTTACAATCTCATGATTAAAATTTAAAAATACAGGTTGATCATATGCATGATGTGCCCATAAGATTTTATATGTTTTATTAGATTTTTTCAGTTCCTCTGGAAGATGAGATACTTCTACATCTTCGGGAAATTTATAATATTGTGAAAGATAATGAAATGAACTTTCAGTTGCTCCAGACTTCATAATTATTCAGAAAAAACATGTGAACCAACGTGTCTCAATTTGATTGTAGTATCTAGCCAATGAGTATATCCTATCATTCTAGCACGATAAAAGAAACTTTTATCTTCTGATGCAAAACTATCTCCAATCTTTTCTTCCATGAAAAAATGATACGAATTATTCATCTCTGCTTCGGTTGGTGGATAATTACTATCCTTAGTTGATGGTGTATATTTAAGATACGGAAACTTCTGAGCAATATCAATAAAGACATTGCGTCGTATCATCACAAACCCCATACCATTTCCACCAACCTTAAGTAAATTACCTTTGCGTTCTTCTGGTTTAAGAACATCAACACAATACCGAATGGGTATTGTCTTCATTGGATATGTACCAGAAACAAGATCCTCATTATGACTCAATAATTTTAGCACATCTTCTGGATTAAATCCAATATCACTATCAAGAAAAAACAGATATTCATGGTCTGTATTATTAATAAAAAAATTAGCACACTTTGACCTTCCATGAGTAATCAAGGAAGAGTTTGCCTGTGTCAAAAGACCATGAGGAACATTATTTCTTACTAAGAGTTTGCCTAGATTAAACAAACTCATAGTTGTTGCCTCATTCACAATTCCCCCATGACAAGGAAGTGCAATCATTATACCCATATTATATAATCAATCTTTTGTTTATTATAGCACTAATTATTATGTAGCACCATTTGCGGCCGCATTAAATGCCGCTGCGTAACGACTATTTCCCAATGTTTCGTTTAATATATTACTTTCAACCTCAACAGTATCATTGGCAAAATCCATACGGTGTACGAAACTATTATTGCTTCCAAACGCATTGATAGAATGTATTGTTCCTCCTGCAATCCACCCATAACTAGAATTTGATGTCCCTGCTGCATCAATTAACTCTTCAGATAAGTTTCCTTTAGTAACAATACTACCAGTACCACTACTATAATCCAGACGTTGTACATCAGACCGAGGATCAGGAGGAAAAGCAGAAAACTCACCTCCACAAAAATAACCATAACTGCCATTACCCACTGTTGCCATACTCGACTTACTATCAGATAATTCTGAACTTATAGTTGAGGGATCAGTAGTATCGTTAGAAAAATCATATCTCTCTATACTAGAAAACTTAGTATTGCCGTCACCGAGACCCCCACCAATATATCCAAAAGATTGATTACTCACGGCACCATGCTCTCTCCTATATTCATTCATATTGGCCACAACTGTAGCATCGTTAGTATCATTAGAAAAATCTATTCTATCTATCCGCGAAAGACTATCTTCGGTAAAATCTTCGTCATCCTTTCCCCCAGTCCAATACCCAAAGTTAATATTACCCATTGCTCCAGAATAAGCTGTACGTTCTGATAGATGTAAAGAAGGTGTCAGAAAGGCAGTATCATTACTATAATTAATGCGTCCTATAGAACTTATGTAGTCGTTATCGTCGTTATATCCACCGGCTATATACGCAAAAAGAGCATTTCCAGTTGCTGCAGCACCCGCTGTCCGAAATAGAGGTTCTGGTGCGGAAGCAATTTGTCTCATAGCAGTATTATTACTATAATTAAATTTATATAAATTTTCTCCACTGGATTGATTGCCACTAGTCCAATAAGCAAATGTACGAACTATGGTTGGAACTGGAACTGGTGCTAATGGATTAGGATCAGAAATAAAATTTCTTACGGCAGAAAATGCCGAAAGACGAGGAACCGAATTAGGCAATGCATTTGAAATTGTCGAAAATGTTTCACTAGAAAAATCAAATTTAAATACATCATCATTATTCGGATCTCCTGCTATATCACCACCTGCCCAATAACCAGAAGAAGCATTACCCGTTGCTGCTCCACTACTTTGAGTCTGAGGCAAAGTAGGTATATCAGCAGGACTACTTACAATAGTATCACTAGAATAATCAATACGATCTAATGTTGATACATTAGGAGAACCACCACCAAAGTATCCAAAGTTATCATTACCTGTTGCTGCTAAAGAGTTTCTAGCAACACTTAACCCAGGACTAACAGTTGATGTATCCGTAGTATCATTAGAATAATCAAAACGATCTACTGCATCACCACCACTACTACCACCAGCAAAATAACCAAAATTCTTATTACCTGTTGCTGCAAGAAAACTTTTTTCTCCTGATATATCAGCAGTTGTATCTGATGTAGTATCATTGGAAAAATCTATGCGTTCTATATCTGATTTATAAGTAGTGGGTATATTACTAAAACGACCACCTCCAAAGTAACCAAAATTCTTATTACTCAGACTAGCACCCGATGATCTTCCAGGAGCAGGTCCAAGAGTTGCTGATACTGGAGATACAGTATCACTACTAAAATCCAATTTAGATATACTACTTTTGGGGGAAAGAATATTCCCTCCGGCATAATAACCACTAGTAGGACTACTTACAGTTTGTCCCGATTCTGCTCGACCTTCCCCGATATTATCTGACACATTTGTAATAGTATCACTAGAATAATCAAGCCGTCTTATATATGTACTCTCACCACTATCATAACCTGCTACAAAGTACCCGACTAAACTTGCCCCAGTTCCATAATTATAAGTTGCAGTATCATTAAATGTACCGAAATCAAATAAGAATCTATCTGTTGATGCATTAGTAGTTGGATTAGAAATAGTTATGGTAGTAGTTCCAATACCAGTAACTGTTGTTCCTGCCGAAACTACATTAGATCTTACTGCCTGTCCAATAACAATCGATCCTGTTGAAATACCAATTGTGCTTGCCGAACCCACTACAGATCCAATTCGGTCATCAATTACTGAAGTAAAAGTGGGTTGTATCCACACTTCATCTTTAGTAGTCCATGACCCCTCTATCTGAAGTTTATAAACTTCATTCAACCCAAAAATATTTTTACGAGTACTCATTTTCTAATTCTCCTAGGCGTGCTCTTTACCTGAAATAATAACATCTATCGTATTTGTAGTTCCGGCTGATACTTTAATTATATCACCACTAAGAACAACTAATTGACGATCTAGAAGTTCAATTGCTCCGTATTTTGGAACAACTAAATCTTTCACAATATGTGATGTTGTAGATCCGGTTACGATGGATACAGTTACTGGATAATCTCCACTATCAGTTCTATTCGCAATATTAATTGATTCTAACGTTGCATTGGCAGTAAAGGTTTTAACACTAGTAGTATCTGAGGAAATTCCGGCAGATTTTGTTGAAAAATACCTACTATTGGGATCATCTTTAGTGCTATAACTAATATAAACATTTGTGGCAGTCTGGATTCCAACATATCCAGTATTTGTGTTCCACATTTTTATAACATCACTTGGTCCGGCAACTATTGCCTGCTCTATAAGTTCAAGAGTACCACCATTATTAATTGGAATATTATATGCAATGTAAGTATCATTTAATGATACAATAATATTTACAGTTGTTCCTATACCAACAGAAGTATCAACATTCGCAACTCTAATACTTTCAATTATATATGCCTTATCACTTGTAGATGGGAAAGTAAGAGCGGTATCCTCTGCAGGTCCTGGTACATAATGTAAACGATCCGTCATACCAGAATTAAACTGATTATCAACATTAGTTAATTCAGAACCATCACCAAAGTAACTTCCAGTAATAGAAATATCATTAGTACTACTATTGAGAGTAATACCAGTTCCTACATTTAATCTAGTCCCACTAAATGTTAAGTTTGAATCATCCTCAAGTTGTTTGCTTGATCCAGCAATAACAACACGATTATTGGTCAAATTAGAAACATGTAATGTATTGACCGTCGAAACACCAGAAGAAGCATTAATGTTTGATGTGATTAAATCTGGTAATCTAGCATCATTAATAGTTCCAGACGATATATTTGTAGCATTAAGTGTAGTAAGTGAAGCACCCGAACCAGAGAATGTATTTGCAGTTATAATTCCAGTAGGAGCATTAATACCAGAGGAATTTATTGTTACTGCCGAACCAACAGTAATTGATGATCCACTATTCCCAATGTAAATCTTTCCACCCATGCCGGAATGAGATGTGCATTGATAATATAATTCATCAGGAGTATCAAACTGAACATCCCAATCAATATTTCCAGATGCTGCCCCATTACGGGTTACACCATCATTATATGCAGATCCATTATAATTATATCTAATTTCGAAAGGATGTGATCCACCAGAATTATTTACAAATCTATATTTTTGACCTCTTACAAGATAAAGTGAAGGATCATTTTCGGCACCGGTAAATCCGGGTCCACTAAACGTATAATGATTTGTTCCATCGGCACCCAATACCCATTGGGAAATCGCAGCATCCAAAGAAGATGCCGTTATCATACCCGTAACATTAGCATCACCAACTACATGAAGATTTGATATTGGAGTGCCTGTTCCTATACCAAGTCTTTTAGTTGATGGGTTAAATACAAAACTTTGTGTCGAAACACCAGAAATATCAGTAGTTGCGGTAGAAACCTGGAAAGGAATAAACTGAGATTGATTATCAGTATTTTCTATAAAGGAGGTTCCGGCAGAAACTCCGGTCAATCCGGCACCATTACCGTAAAACTCTAAAGCAGTTATAATACCCGTAACTTTAGCATCACCAACAACATGAAGTTTAGAAGTTGGAGTAGTTGTTCCGATACCTAATCTAATATTTGTTGCATCATAAGATAATGATTCGGTAGTTGCGGCACTAGTCATTGTTCCACTAGTGAGATTAGTAACAACTAATCTTTGTACTCCAGATGTAGCACTAAGTGTTGCACCAGTATTAGTAAGATTGGCACCATCACCATAGTAGGAGTTTGCAGTAACAATACCGGCATGAACTATACTTGTATTACTCGCAAGAACGGCACCCGATGCATTTGTTGTCCCTACTCCAACATTACCATCAACAGTAATTGATTGTCCACTATTTCCAATGTAAATCTTACCTCCCATACCACCATGTCCACCGGTAGTACATTGATAATAAAGAACACTAGGAGAATCAAACTGAACATTCCACAAAAGAGTTGTTCCGTCTCCAGCAGGATTATTATCTATTCCATCAGTATATGCTACTCCTGCCGATCCATTTGGAGTGCTCTGAATTTGAAATGGATGTCCACCAGTATTGTTAGTGAACTTATATTGCTCTCCTCTTGTCACATAGAAAGTAGGATCATTTTCAGTACCTGTTAATCCAGGTCCACTAATTCCATAATCACTTCCATCTCCACTTTCAAGAATCCACTCTGCAGTATAAGTTGCTATACCGGCCTTAGTAGCATTTGATGCGGTTCCACTTAAACCACCGTCAAAAGTAGTTGCCGTTATAATACCGGCAGACATTGCAATTGATGTACCGACTTTAAATTCATTTACCGTCGATACACCAGAAGAGGCATTAATGTTTGATGTAATTAAATCTGGTAGTCTAGCATTATCAATAGTTCCTGTAGTAATACCAGTAGCATTTGCTAGATTAGTGGCAGTTGTAGCAGTTCCACTTAAAGTACCACTAAAAGTAGTAGCAGTGACAATTCCAGTAACATTAATTCCACCAGTTCCGGTTATGTCATTACTATTAAGGTTTAAGTTGCCACCTAATTCTGGACTTGCGTCTCCTACAATACTTGTACTGATTCCGGATAAGTTATTATAAAGATAATTAGTAGAATTAGTTAAGTCAAATGCTGGTTGTGCTACACTGCTACCAAGAGATACGGTTACTCCACCATAACTAACACTATCATTTACTAACTTAGTATTATCAATAGAACCAGCAAGTTGAGCATTAGTAATCGTTCCACTGAGATCTGTTGTTTCTAAAGTACCACTAAAAGTAGTTGCCGTTACAATACCGGCAGACATTGTAATTGCTGTACCGACTTTAAGTTCGGTAAAAGTAGAAACACCAGAAGAAGCATTAATGTTTGATGTGATTAAATCTGGTAATCTATCATCATCAATAGTTCCTGTAGTAATATTAGCACCACTTGCCAAATTAGTTGCTGTAGTTGCGGTTCCAGTTACGTCTCCAGTAAGAGCACCTTTAAAAGTAAGGGCAGTAACAATACCAGAGGCATTAATATTTTCTACAACAGATAAATCATTTTCAGTAAATTGAACTGAACCTACAGCAAGTCTTGTTCCTTCTGGAAATTGTGTGCTTCCAATACCAACACCATAATTAATCAACCAAGCATCAGTACCAAGTCCGGCAAATGAACCTGACTTAAACCACATAATCTTTTTATATGTGGCAGGAAGTGTTTCACCAGCACCGATAAGACTAATTAAAGGAGTTCCTTCTGTTGATGCAATAGAAATACCACCATGATTTGCCGTGGTATCATTCGAAATATCATTACCAACCCCATCAGTTCTGACTCCAAGAACAAGATCAGCATCTGCTACCTGTAAAGTTTGAGTAACTAATGCATTAGAAGTACCACCAATAGTAATATTGCCATTAACATTTATATTACGATCAACTTGTAAGTCTCTTGTTATTGTTACGTCTTGAGGTGCAGTTAATTGATTCGGTATACTAAGTGTTGGTGTTGAACCTTCCCCATTACTAGATACTATTATTTGATTTGCGGTTCCAGTGATGGACTCAACATAATCACCAGTCGTGTCAGTTCCTAATTCAACACTATTAGGTTGAATAGTTGCCGCTAAAGATACATTGCCAGTACCATCAAAACTAATTTGAGAAGCAACAACATCTCCTGTT
>Ga0181373_1000221_pt1 | contig 14059 bp, 22 predicted proteins | sample LowvirmetaG_3_FD_130159 | JGI IMG/M metagenome (GOLD analysis project Ga0181373, IMG submission 130159) | Marine viral communities from the Subarctic Pacific Ocean - Lowphox_09 viral metaG | ecosystem: Environmental > Aquatic > Marine > Oceanic | place: Subarctic Pacific Ocean | collected... | reverse complement strand
TAGCACAATATGATAGAGGCAGACAGCAAGGCAATGACTATACTACGCAGCGTTATTTTTTAAGATATCTTGGAAAGCACTGGATGTTTAAGGCGGAAATGTTTAATCAAGGTCTTGTTAATTTGGATTATACGCAGATTGAAACTAGAGCCAGGCTACACGTTGGTCAGGTTGATTTAAGCATTGGAGTTGCGGGAAGACGCCATAAAGCATATGGCTATAATCCTATTGCTGAATATTTAGTAAATAACCAATGGTGGGATTTAGTACGCGATATGGGATATGAAGATATCTTTTACGGTATCGACTATGATAACGACGATGAGATTGATGATTTCGATTGGTATTGGTTGGATCCCGAAGGCGTAAGAATTGCAGACACTGACGAAGACTTTAGAAAATATATATATGGTGATATTGTTAATGCCTATAACACTGAGCAGCTTTCACAGATCGGCATATTAGGCTCTCTATCGGCTATTATGGGCGTAGACTATTATTACTACTCAGAAAACTTTTGGACTCATGCATGGGCAAATATGTTGCCGTGGCATATGCATATTGTAGGAGATCACATGTATTCGTACGAGCAATTTGCAGATCAACTAGAAAATACAAACCACTTTATTCCCGGTCAGTGGATTGACTACAGCTTTGGCGGCGTAGTTGGTTATAAGATTGGTTTAAACTGGGGTATATTTGCGGAGGGTGAATATATGAAATATTGGGACAGAGAAATATTTGAAATTAAAGCAGGAATAAACTATCAATTTAGATAATTATGAAAATGAAAGGCAAAAGCCCAATAATGAAAGCATTAGTGGGTAATCAAGAAAACCTTAACGAAGGGCTAAAAGCCGCAATAAAAGCTGCTCCGGGTAAAGTAATGGAAAAGACTCCTATGAATATGAAAATGGAGGCTGCGGTAAAAATGGGTATGGCTAAAAAGCCAGCACCTATTAAAATTGCTAAGCCGGATTTTCCGGACGTAGACGGTGATGGTAATAGAAAAGAATCTATTTCAAAAGCGTCGGCTGATAAGAAAGCTTCTGCAGCTAAAATTAAAACAGAAGTAGAAGACGCTAAAAAAAGAGCTCGTAAAGAAAAAAGAGACCATAATAAGGCTGCACGCAAAACAGAAGGCACTAAGCTTATGCAAGCTGCTCGCCGTAAATTTGGCAAAAACAAAGCTAAGTAAAATGGCATTTAAAATGAAGCCCGCTCCTTTTAAGATTAAAAAATTAGAAAAGGTTGTTGACCAATTAAAAGGGGCCTCGAAAATGCACGCTGGTCAGGCTAAGACTTTACAGTCTTATATAGATGACCAAGAAGACTCACCAGTTAAAAAGAAAGGAACAAAAGACGCATGTTATTACAAAGTAAAAAGAGCAGTCAAAGTTTGGCCAAGTGCTTATGCATCTGGTCAACTTGTCCAATGCCGGAAGCGTGGTGCTGCAAACTACGGAAATAAATCTAAAAAGTAATGTTTAAAGATTTTAATATAGCTCCTTTGAAAAAAATGAAACCAAGAGGTGACAATAGTTTTGACACTAGAATGGAAATTAAAGAGCTTGCTAAAATACCTTTAAATAAAAAGTTTGTTAAAGAGAACGACGATATTGAATCTGCATTTAAAAAAACCGCAGAAAAAAATAACGTTAAAGATTATGATCCTACAATAGTATCATCTCTAATTAAAAAATCTGCACCGGTTATATTAAAATTAAAAGATTATTTTAATAGACCAAGACCAAAAGTATTAGCTAAAAAGATGAATATAAAGATGGAAGACATAGAAATGGATTCTATGAAAACACCTTCGTATCCATCAGGGCATTCCGTACAGGGCAGATTAATATCAAAAGTATTAGCAGATGCATATCCCAAGGCAGCGCAAGCTTTTAAGAAAACAGGGGACGATATATCTTATAGCCGGCGTGTAGCCCGCGCTCATTACAAATCAGACAGTAAAATGGGCGAGAAAATGGGCGATATGATGTACGAACATATTAAAAATAAAATATAATGTCATTTGATCTTCCTAATTCAGCATTAAAAAATTTAAGACGTTGGTTTCAAGAAGACTGGCGTACACCTAGCGGTAGTAAAACCTATACTAAAGGAGACAGCGGCATATTTAGACCTACTAAAAAAGTAAGTAAAGATACGCCTAAAACATATAGTGAGCTTAGTAAAGCTGATATAGCTAAAGCTAGAAAAGAAAGAAGAGAAAAAGGAAGAGTATCTAAATTTGGTAAAAAAAATAAATAATGGCAACATTAACAGTAACACATACAGAATCGCTCGTGTTAGACGGTAGAGACAGAAGCGCTTCAAAAACATTTACAGTTTCTGATATAGCAGAAATTTACGAAAGAACGCTAACCGTTCCTACTACAGAAACAGTATTAGTTGCGTTTGATAGTACCGTTGAAGGCGCTGCCGTAGAATTGCCTACAGCAAATGCTAAATACATAAGAATTACAAATGTGCATGCGAGCAACTCCGTAGAGCTTGGCGTTATTGGCGCGGCGACTAACTATCAGGTTACATTAGTAGCCGGGCAGTCGCACATTCTTGGAGCGGCGGCAGCTTTAATGCTTGCAGAAGCAGATACAGATCCTTCTTTTGGGACAATGAGTGATGTTTCTTCTATAGAAGCAAAAGCAATATCTTCAGCTGCAACTGTTGAGGTTTATGTAGCGTCTATATCGTCTTAATTAAAAAAGCAAAAAATAATAAATAAAAATGAAAAAAGGAATTGGACCACTAGGTTTAGGGTCGCCAAATAAGATGTTAAAAAAAGGAGCACCTGGCTCTATGGCGTTACTGGGCAAAAAGAAAAAGCGTAAAGCAACAATGTCTGATGCTGACAAAGCAAGGAAAGAAAGATTAGCAGCTGTTAGAGAAAACTCTAAAGCTATGAAGGAAGAGCGCGCGCTAATAGCTAAGCGTAAAAGAAATTCTAAGCTGGGGCTGAGCATGGAAGAGATAGCTGTTACTGACCGCCTGCAAAAGGAAGGCCGAACTAAGGATATTAAAAAGACATAATAAATAAAAAGGGGCATTAGCCCCTTTCTTTATTTAGTGTAGATGGTCACTCTCTTAAAACCAAACCCTCTACTACTAACGTATTCAAATACGTCGTCTTCACGTACAACGAAAAGTAAAGTACCCTCTCGGTCTACTTCTACAACTTTCATTTTTCTCATTCTCTTCTTTAAAGTGTTGTAGTCATCTTCTACAATAAACACTTCAAACATCTCCCCATCCTCTGTTGGGATTTCAGTTCTGTCGTAATCCAAGTCTTGAATAACTTCTGGAACTTCTTGCGCAAACAGTTGGCTACTCAACATTATCGCGGCAATTACAATTATTTTTTTCATAATATTTTATTTTTATCCATCACATGCAATACAATCGTTCATTGCATCAGCGGCAATATCGCCGCGTAGTACCGATTCGGTGCGCATATAATACAATGTTTTAACACCTTTCTTCCATGCATCCATATGGACTTTATTAATCCACTTAGGTGGTGCTTCAGACGGAAAAGCTAAATTTAAACTAACCGACTGATCAATGTACTGCTGGCGTATACCGGCTTGATTAACTAGTTCGAGTTGGTTAATCTCTTTAAAAGTCTTAAAAACATTCTTAATAGGCTCTTCCCATTCACCAACAGTAATACTATCAAGAGCGTCGACGCCTTGAATAGAACCACCGTCTCTAAGGATGTGTTCCCATATATTTGGTGTATTAAGTCCATTCTCTTCTAGTACTTTTTCAAGTACAGCGTTTCGGCGAATGAAAGTGCCTTTTGCGCTTTGTTCTGTAAAAACGTTTGCAGCCCACGGTTCAATTCCAGGACTGACGTTACCAGCCAATTTACTATTACTAACGGTAGGCGCAATAGCGCGAAGATGGCTATTCCGCATGCCAGTACCGTTGCACCAAAGAGGTTCACCGTATACCTCAGCAAGAGCGCGGGAAGCTCGCTCACTTTCAATTTTAAGTTGACTAAATATTTTTCGTGTTTCATACTGTGCAGATAATCCTTCAAAAGGAATTCCTTTAGATTGTAAATATGTATGCCAACCAAGTACGCCAAGACCTAATGGACGTCCCTTTGTAGCTGATCGTACGGCATTTTCAAATCCGCGTAATCCTTTAGCACGTTGAATAAACTCTTCCATAACGCCATCTAAAAACCAGATAGCATCGTAAATAAGGTTAGTGTCTTTCCATTCATCGTACTTCGCTAGATTGACACTACTAAGACAACATACAAAGCTATGGTTTTCATCTGTGTGCAAAGTAATCTCTGAACAGATATTAGTCATATGAACTTTCAAACCGTTTTCTTTATATGTTTCCGGATTCTGTTTATTAACATTACCCTTGTACATAATATAAGGTTCGCCTGTAGCTTTACGCTTTTGTAATAGCTTACCCCATTTACGACGTGCCTCAGCATCGCCGCTTTCTAGCTTACGCATAAACTTATCACCAACAACAGCACATTGATGCAGATTTAGTGACTGGCGGTTAACGTCACCTTTAGGCTCTCTAATTTCAAGCCACTCTTCAAAATCATCGTGATCGATATTAATGTTAACCGATGCAGCACCACGTCGAACAGCACCTTGGTTTGTGGCCAAGATAGTTGAATCGTAAATCTTACAGAACGGTACAACTCCATCAGAAGTACCGTTGCCTGTAATCCTAGCTCCTGCAGGGCGGATCTGGTTGATACCAATACCAACACCGCCGCCGTGCTTTGCCAATAGCATCATCTCAAGGTTCTTCTGACCAATGTCTTGAATGCTATCAGCTACGTCAATACCGAAACACGAGATTGGCAATCCGCGATCTGTTCCGGTGTTAGACAAAACTGGAGAAGCTAGGTTTAACCAGCCCCTCCAAATGTAATCAAAAAATACGTCAGCGAGTTCAGGCTTGTATAATCTTCTAGCCACTGCTGTTGAAACTCTTTTGTACGCATCCTTCGGCGTCTCACCCTGTAGTAAGTATCCGCCGGCAATCGTTTTCTTATATACATCGGTATCACCCCACTCCGGGTAGTCGATACCTTTTACCCATTCGCTATTCCACATTGTTCAATACGTTTTTACCTAAAAATAAAGGACTACCATCCTTGTAACTAATTTGCCACGCGTGTTCTTTTTCAACCACGATAAGGTCTTTGCCTTTAAACAGCTTTGGGTATTTATCTAATACGTATTCTTTTATTTTATCTTCCATTACCAAATATCTTCAAAGTCCTCTCCTTCATTTGCTTTAGAGTAATCAGTAGATCTCATAGCAAAGAAATCTGTATGTGTTACTCCGCCTGTAAGATGGTAAAACCAATCTAGCTTTGCAGCACTTTCGGGCACATAAGGAAAGTATAATTCTAAATCTAAATATCCTAGCTCAACAAGCTTTTCGTTTGTACGCTTTCTAATAAAGTTTTTAAGGTCAATAGCAGCGATACCTTCGATATCGCCAGCTTCAAACATTTTATTAATATACTGAAACTCTAGCTTAAGCATTGTGTTAGCCGCCTCAATAATATCTTTGCGGCAGTCTTCAAGCAATTCGGGAGTTTCCTGGCACATATGGCGGAAAAGCTGGCACCCCATTTTAGAGTGCAGCGACTCGTCACGCACAGACCATTTCATTTGCTGGCCAATACCTTTTAGTTTGTTTCGTAATTGAAACGAATACAATACAGAAAACGCTGAATATAAGCTAACACCTTCTGCAAACGCACTAAATACCGCTAATGATTTAGCAATGCCAATAGGATCGCTACCGTCGTATGCGACAAGATTATCAAATCTTGCGGCTGTTGCTTCGTCATGCAAAAAGGCTTCATAATCTTCTAGCCCAAGTGTTTCGTTTAAATAACTATAGGCTACAGCGTGAACAGTTTCTTGTGAGCCAAACATCATTGCCATTTGCTGTATTTCATGCTTAGGAAACCATTTAGTTACTTTCTGTGTCCAGTAATCGGATACGGCACATTCTGTTTGAGCAAAGCCTAGCAGGATGTTTCCCACTAAGCTTTTTTCAACGTCTGTTAAGTTTTCGTTCCAGTCTTTTACATCTCCTTGCATTGGTATTTCTGTATGCAGCCAGAATGCCTGCGCTTGTTTTAACCAACCTTCATTATAGTATATTGGATACTCAAAAGGTTTGTATGCAATTCTTTCGTCAAACAATCCCATTATTCATACATAAATTGGAGTGCGATATCAAAGAATGGTACGTACAATACGTGTGAAGTTAATGCGTCTGAATAATAGCTGCGCATACCTATTAAAACACCTGGATAAAATCCGACAGACACTGCCCAGTTTGAATTATTTTTGCTCATATTTATTTATTTGTTCTATTAGTTGTTTATAAATTATTCTACCACGCACTCGCCATGACCAATCAACCCACTTTTTTATTTGACGCTCTGCGTACTTTTTCCTGGCCAAAGCTTTTGCTTCTCCAGAATCAGTCTTATTGTTTCGTCGCATTGTTTTTGATTTTGTGGTTTATACAATGTAAAAGGCTCTAGTTTGTTTTCCGCAATATACTTTTTAAATAGCTTCCATCGCATTGGGAAAGATTCATTAGCCCTGCCTTTACACTCAATTATAAAATGTTTTCCTACAAAGTCTGGTGTGTATTTAATGTTAAGGATTTTTTTATTTCCTCTATTAATAAATTCGCCTTTACCGTTCCCCTGGCATTCGTAACTTTCAAAGGGTAAATCGAAAGCGGGCTGTAACTCGAATGTTTCACCTTCATATATTGCTGGAATTTTTGCTTTCTTCAAAGCAAGATACATATACTTTTCAAGACCAGAAGCAAAGTTGATGCCATCAATCGACACCTTCTTTGATCTTACTGGTCCTCTTTTTTTACTATATTTCTTTCTCATACTACTCCTTGGAGCTCTGTGCTTCATACTTTTCTTTAGCTTTTTGCAAATACAAGACGGCATCCATAAGCTCTTCTTGTAAATGATTTAGCCATTCAAGCATTTCGCTTGGGTCATCTTCGAGCGTAACGCCGTATTTTTCATAACCTACGTCTGATCGGTCTTGAAATCGTTTACACACACGTTCAACTACCGGGTCTCTAAATTGCATTGGAACTATTTTCATAATGTAGCGGTTTTAGATGCTAAGAATTTTGCAATAGTTTCGCCGGGGTGGCCTTCGTCTTTAACGAATGTACCGTTCTGCATTTTACCTTTGCGTGTTGATATTTGTGTCCACGCTGCTTGAATACACTCTTCAATAGAATAGCCGCCTAAGTGCGCTAGATTAGTTAGAACTACAACGCAATCGCCAATAGCGTCTACAAACTCAATGTCGTCTTCATTTAGAATAGCCTTAGCTAGTTCGCCAACTTCTTCTACAAGTTTTGAAAATTGTGTTTTAACATCGCCTTTAGCATATATACCGCGTTCGTCAGCCCACTGTCTAATGTTATCAAACTGTTGGTATTCGCCAATTGGCTGCAACATCACTCCGGAAGCTTGTTCTTTTTTGAAACGCTGCTGCTCGAATTCATAAAACGCCTTATTATATACGTAAGTGCGTTCGGGATTAAAGTTTGAAATTCTTGCATTATCCATAATCCATCGGATATTTACTTTATCAATTGTAAATCGATAACCCTGTGGTGTAACCCAGCTCATGCCTATATTGTCCATAAGCCTGCCTTTAAGTTTTTCAACTGGTACAGGGAAAGTTGTTGTTTGGTTTGTTGGGTTTACTCTCATAATTTTTGGTTTAAATAAATCTTTATATAATTTGTTGTCAACGCGATAGCCATAAGACTTTTGAAGTTCTATCTCTAGCCTTGATACCTCATCGATATCTTCACCCTCAAATAGAACTTCATATTCACCTTCAGCATATCCTTGTTGCTGAGTTACTCTCTTATTAAGATTACGCGTTACGCCTATTTTTTGACCAGGAATGTGATAAATATAATATGTCATTTTGTCTTATGTTCCCACTGATAATGGTGCTGGTATTGCAGGGTGTGGGTCGTAGTTTAAAACTGCAATGTTATACTTAGTTGGTATCTCTAGTTGGCCCTTGTAATAACGAATACCTTTATTTAATGCAAGCGTTGGTAACTTAGCTTCTTTTATTCTGCCAATGTACTTAATGGCTTGATCTCGGTGGTTATTATATAAATGACAGTCGCCAAGCTGAGCAATAAGTTCACCCGGTTCAAGGTCGGCGCCTTTAGCAAGCAGCTCAAGAAGTAAACCATACATTGCAATGTCGTAAGGTAAGCCTAAGAACACGTCAGCAGAACGTTGTTGCCACATTAAGTCAAGCTTACCGTCATTAACGAACACTTGAAAGCCGTAATGGCACGGAGGCAACACCATATCAGGTATATCGGCAGGGTTCCATGCATTAACCATTAAGCGGCGCGACGTAGGATTTTTCTTAATTTCGTACACTAAGTTTGCTAACTGGTCTACACCATTGAATGAACGCCATTGGTGTCCATAAACTGGCCCTAAATTGCCGTCAGTGCGGCCTGAACGTTTATAGTCTGCATCCCAATAAGTAATTTTATTGTCGTGCAAGTACTTCATATCGGTGCGGCCGTTTAGAATCCAAAGCAATTCGCCTATGGCTGAATTATGATAGATACGCTTGCCCGTAAGAAGAGGAAAGCCATTACACATGCTGTGGCGTAAAGTACGACCAAATACAGCGCGAGTTCCAGTTCCTGTACGGTCATCTTTTTTAGGCGCTGTAAGAAGTTCGAGAAGTAGTTTTTCATATTGATCCTCGATATTTGTCATAATAATATTTATAATATTTGTAAATTTGTTTCCACGTTTCTTTTGCTGGGAAGCTTTCAGGTGATTTGTTTTTTTCACCTCGAATAGTTATCTCAATAAAATAGTTTGACGGGTTTGCTTTACCTTTTTCTGCCGCAAGCGGGCCGACGGTAATGCCGTTCTTTATACACCATCGCATTGCTTCAAACTCTTCTTCCGATCTATAAAAGTCGCCCCAGTCCGTTTTCTTTTCTTTCTTTTTATTCCATACTGCCATTACGTTTCCCAAGGCATTGGTTCGTCGTGTATAGCATTTGGATTTTCGATCGGTAAAAATCCGCCTGAGCGTGGCTCCCATCGGAAGTGAGCTTCAGCACCATTCTCTCCTAAGTTTTGAAATTTAACTTTAAGTACCTTAGCTTTAACGGTTCTAGCCTCGTAGTCTCTATGAACTAGCAAGCCATGATATGAAGCGTCGTACCATTCGCCGCCGCCTTTAATGTTATACATATTGGGCTCTTCAACTTTTCCATCCGCGCCTTTATACATTTTAGTTGGGTGTGCTACAATGATTACAAGAACATCAAACTTTTTAGCAAAGATATCAATCTTTTCAAGATATTCCAGTGTGTATTGGTTTACATCACCAGTCGCGTCTGGAGAACGTACTTTATTATACGGATCAATAACAAGACACTTGATACCTTTACGCTTAACAAGTTCCGCGCCCTTCTTTAATACATGCTCAAGCGTATACTTTTCCATATCAATATGAAAGAAGCTGTCATTGCAATGTTCTGCAACTTGGTTCCAACGTTGACCATTAATATCTTCAACCGCTGGCATGTCTCCCCATATTTTGCGCATTAGTTTGTGCGCATGTAAATATGTAGGCTGGTTCTCAGGGGAAGCAAACGCGGTCTTCCAACCATATAAGCGATTATAGCCAACAATCATTTGATCTACAAAGTCTGACTTACCACTGGAAGGTATACCCGTAACAGTAATAAACTGCCCAGTATAAGTGCTGAAAATATCGTCGAAATTACTAAGGCCAATTTGAAAGCCAGGCTTGAAGCCATTACGTACAAAGTCAGTAACTTCTCCCTCAATGTCTCTGAAGGTTGTAACATTTTCAAGTGGCACCGGCTTTGCCGCGGTAATACGCGACGTAAGGCTTTCTTTACCATATTTTAATAAATATTCGTTAGCATCCTTACAGTCATCAAATGTAGCTAAGTAACATACTTCGGAACCTAAGCGGCGGATAAGCTCTGCTTGAAGGGCTTGCCCAGCGGGGTCGGAGTCAACAGCAAGAATAATTTTTTCCTTATCTTCTAAATAGTCAATACATGCATCTAGATAGTCAAGGTTGTTGGTATTTAGTGTTGCACCATTCGGTACAGATATTACATTAGTAATACCCGCTTCATGCAATGCTAAGGCATCCATCTCGCCTTCAACAAGTACGCAGTATTCAAACCCTACTATACTATTTATATTGTAGAATATCTTTTCTGCGCCTTTAAATAATTTAAAGTTCTTTCTTCCATCGCGGTACTTAATGTTGATTAAGTCGTCGCCCATAAAATAATTGAACTTTATAACATTCTCGGATTTACCGGTCTGCGGCATAAACTCTTGACCAACCGTTACTTTCAGTTCGTCAAGAGTGTTTTTTGATATGCCGCGAGTTTTAAACCACTCTATGACTTTATCACCCGCTTGCTCCAGCACAAAAGGGGCGGGCTTAACATATGTCTTGCTCGCTTTCCCTTTGCGTTGGTATGTATGCAATTGAAATGTTTTGTCACAATTGTGGCAAGTACCGAGACCACGTTCCCAATCTAAAGAAGCACATTTATGTTTCTTATTCTCAGGTTTCCTGTCATGCGAACACAAAGGACAAGTGCTTTGCGATTTGCCTTCAGGCAGTCCGTGCTGATTGTGTTTATCAATCACGAATCCATTGATCTCTGTTTGCATTAAATTTAATTTTAGTCTTCTATAAAAGTTATATTACCATCTTTGTCGTAATCAATTGACAAATAATCATCATCATACATATGATTAAAATGGTAAATCGTCAACGGGGGCCGCTTGGGGTGGTTGCATTCCTGGTGCGTTTCCTCCTCGGGCGTCATCTCGTGGCGCTGTTTCAACGTTTTGTCCATTAGTCCACACTACTTTAACATTACCTAAATAAACCTTAGCTACTTTAGCCTCGCGTTCTTCCTTAGACTGCTCAACAATACAAGGCCCTTGATTACCGAACTGGTCGACCTCATCGTTGAGGGTAATAGTTATTGGTAAGTATTTACCTTTTTTGCCGTTGATTATTTTGTCTTTGGGTATTGCATTAAGATTAATGCTTGTTTTAATAATACTAGCCATTAGTACGTTTGCATTTGGTTAAACATATGTTTTAGTTGCTGCTTCGTTGCACCTGTTGCGCGGCGTAAATTATCAACCGCTTTGGTATGTGATTGTTTTGCGTAGAAGTTTTCGTTACTTGTGCGAATACCGGTTACGTCGCACACTCGTGAATTTTTTTTGGTTAATCTCATTTGTTTAAAGAGTTTCGTTAATAAAATGGTTTCTAGGTTCAAAATTTTCATTATTATAAAATAGTTCGTACGCCTCAATGGCTTTCATTACTTTTTCCCGTCCTCGTTCTAAAAACTGTGGCGAGCAATCAAATATACCTATTTGATGTGTTTGTTTGTCAACTGCAATAAAGATCATATCATAACCAAATATATGCTGGTAGATATAAGCTTGACTATCATAGTTGTATTTACTAGCTGACCAACGGAATCCGTCGAGATCTGCAGTTGTTTTCAAGTCAACTATAAGTTTATCATCATGGTTAATTATATCAGCTTTGCCTTTCCATTTGACACCGTTGATTTCAGTTATACCTGGTAATTCATACTCATATTTGCTGGGTTGTATCAAGCCTTTGCATACATCGTTATTAATTACTTTATCGATTAACACTTCAATCTTATCGACCTCATGTTGCAGCAAACACATTTCGCCACCCGATATTTCTTTGTACTTTTTTGTATTACGTGTAGTACATTCAATAACTTTGTAATTCTTAAGCTTGTCAGGTTCTAATATAGCGGTATGAAAATAACCGCCAACTAAGAACGCTGGGTTCATTGCGCGCTTTTGACCTAGCGCAAGGGGATTCTTAAGAAGCACGGAGATGTCGCTATTACTTAAATATTGTTTACCAAAATCGCCGTAGTAGTGTTCATCTTCACGTAACTTCTCAATTACCGCATCTTTATTCATTTAGTTAATAATTTTTCAACATCAGCCGATATATCGTACTTCAGTTTGATTTTAGCCACAGTGCCACCACCCTCAACATAAGCTAATGCTTTTTTAAACTCGTTAGAGTCTGCAATTAACTTAGGCTTCTTTGCTGTTGCTTTACCGTGTGTATTTGCAGCATCAGCATCCTGGGTGTCATCAATCAAGAAAAGATTGCCTAGCGCATACTTTTTGCCATAGCTAGATGCTGAGCCAAACTTTTGAGGCATTTGCATACCTTTCTGGTCTAGATCAATACCAACCATAGCTGTAGCTGAGATAGTGTTTTCACCGTCTGAAATACATGCAGTTGTTTCCATAATGGGAAACGGATTTGCAGAAACGATTTGCTCACTAACTGTTACTGATACTCCTAACTCTAATAGAAAGGGTTTTGTTGCTTCTAGGATATCTTCGGCTGATCGGAAATAGTATTTGCCGAATGAATTGTAACGCGACTTCTTTGATTTGAACTTGGTTTGTATCGTCGCAAGTTTATTATTTAAGGTCATAAGGTGTTTGGTTTACATTAATATAATTACACATTTACTTTATTTTTTAATTAGTATTTATACCTAATTTACAGGAAATCAAGTACTTGCGAAGGTTCGGTGTTTTTAATTAATACGTCAATCGCGTCTTTTTTAATTTGCGAAATGCGAACGTTTGCAGTAGCTACATTGATTTTAAGTTGCTTCGCAATTTCAGACGCTGCCCACTTTTTATCTTGGTCTAAGCCGTAAGATAATCTAAGTACATCATACTGCAAAGGCGTTAGGTGTTTACTCATAAGGTTAAGCAAGTATGAATTTATTAAATCTAAATTATACTTTTCTGAAGTATCAGGAACCTGTATGTAAGGGTTTTCTTCATTAAGAGATGGCAAGTCTATTGAAGAAAATATGCTGTTGAAAAACATTGCAACCATTTGCTCGTCTTCAGGGTTTTTGCGAATCTCATTAAGCTTATGCTCAGGTATACGTACGTCACCTCTATTCATGTCTATGCCTCGTCGTATAGCTCCTTTGATTCTTTTAGATAGGAATGACTTTAAAGTTTTTTCCGGGTCGTCAGAATCATTTATTTTGTTCCAATCAATTTTATTTACCGCAGCTACTAAGCCGTATGCACCTTCTTGAATGAGGTCGTTAATACTCATAACTCCGGATGCTTGATCAGATGTACTAAACTTTCGCGCAAGATTTTCCACAAGCGGCAACCAGGTTACTATAAATTTATCGTTACTCATCACGTGTTCGGGGTTTTCTTTTTCCCATTTTTCAATACTTTTAAGCGATTGCTCTAAATCGTTTTTGTATCGAACGTAGTTTTGTACGTTGTATTTTTTCATTGTAGTTCTTTATTAAGTAGTTCTTTCTCTTTCTTTAGTTCAACACTCATGTTACGATGCACAGTACGTGTTGAGCAGTTTAAGCTTTCTGCTAGCTTTGTTATCGTAATACGTTCGTGTTCATCATGTAAGAGCAACATCGCATCGTAAATTTCACTTTCAGACAGCCTACGCTTGCCTACCATTCGCCCTACAATTTGTAGTTTTTCTTTAGTAGTTAACCCGCTATTGTCTTTAAAAATTATTTTACGTAACTTATTCTTCGGCGGCCGTTCAAGATCTTGTATACTTACATCGTATATAATCTTTTCTAGCAGCTGAGGTGATACAAAGAATGTTACGAAGCCGTTTTCTTTATCGCTAATGTACGATGCAAGTTCATCAAATTCATCTTGATCCATATGATCGTTGAGGTACCAAAGTACCAGTAGATGCCATTTTAGCGACTTATACGTATTTATCTTAGCTTTTGATTGAAACAGCGCATAACATTCGTGTGTACCGCTTTCATAAAAGTCACCCCATTTGTAGCTAGCAGTTGGCTTGTCAGAGATTGGGTTACGTCG
>Ga0181373_1000220_pt1 | contig 14129 bp, 25 predicted proteins | sample LowvirmetaG_3_FD_130159 | JGI IMG/M metagenome (GOLD analysis project Ga0181373, IMG submission 130159) | Marine viral communities from the Subarctic Pacific Ocean - Lowphox_09 viral metaG | ecosystem: Environmental > Aquatic > Marine > Oceanic | place: Subarctic Pacific Ocean | collected... | reverse complement strand
GTCTTTATCTTGTCTTTTTCTAATTTTGGCCAACTTAATCATGCTAACAAACGCCTACTTCTCTTATAACGCAAGAAATCATTCTATCAATATCTGAATCATCAATTAAATTTAAATCCATAGATATTTTATTATCAATATAATCATTCAAAAAAGTTTTTAAACTTTGCCTTACAGATGGATCTAAATACTTCCAATAAATTTGACAAAAATCTATTTTAATATTACATATATCTTCTACTTCGTTTTCAGAAAAATCTTGAGGCTTTTGATCCTCAACAACTTCTTCAGAACAAAAGCAGTCTATTGCTGAAGATATTTTATCCTCTGTAATATATTCTTTTACAAACTTTTTAATTTCATCTGTATTTATAAACTTCTGATCATCACAGTCAGAAAAGTCATCTATTATGCTATGCAAGTGATCTACAATTTCAGAAGACACTTCTGACTTATTAGACTCATCTTCAAAATATTTGCAAAGGCTTGACTCTAAAAATTCTTTTCCCATTTCTCTAAGCTTAGATGGATCTTCTATAATTTCTACAGTTTTTTCTATATCTAAATTCTTAAGAACATCAGTTCCGCCTTCCACAAGAGACTTCAAAATATCATCTAACGCCGCAGCTTCTTTTCTGAAGCCACGAACGTCTAATGTATTTGCAAGATTTACGAGTTTATCTACCATAAGTCTTTACGGATGTATTTCTAGAGAAAAGTGTGAATTCGTTTTTAAGATCTTTAAATGAAGCTTCTTTCTTGATAGAAGCTTTTGAAGATTCTTCTTTAATGATTCCCGACTCTTCTTTAATAGAAGTAGGTATTGATTCGAAAGTTTCAGGGGCTAACTCTTTTAACAAAGGCAAAACTTCTGAAAACTTAGCAGGATCTTCTTGTCTAAGCTCTTCAAGCATCTCATTTGTTTCGTCTTTAGATATTTGATCGAGAAAGCCTCTAAGGTGTACTTCAATCAAATCTTTAGCCATTCTGTTTACTTCGCTGCTACTTGAAAAAGGAATTGACTCTTCCAAATCTCTTGCTGCCATAAACAAATCAGTTTTTCTCTCTCCGCCTTTTATACCATTCGCAACTGTCTTTGCAGAAAGAAGCGGTGGGTAATATCTTCCGTAAAGTCTGTTTGTAATTTGACTTGGAACTTCTTTCTTATCGTTAAATTCTTTTATAGCCATGAGATTCCCAATTGCCTGACCAATTCTTTCCTGGGTATTTCTTGGATCTAGGGCGATAATTGAAGCGTCAACAAAGCTTTCCTCTTCTTTGTCTGAAAGCCCAGTATACTCTTCTCCAGAAGAAAGCTCCACTTCTCCGTTTTCTGCAACCTTTTTAAATTCTTTAATTAACACATAAGCTTCTTTTGCAAGATCAAATTCTTGCTTTTCCAGAAGAGATGCGTATACTGCTTTTAAATTTTTTAACATTTTTTTACTCCCGTAAACGTTTAAATTACTTGACTTTGTTAAGTTCTCTTTTAACATATTTTTAATAATAGCAGGAAGCCCTTCCCGGTAAGCTCTGTAAAACTCTTGAGCTTCTCTGTCCTCTTGAGCCTTAGTCTCACCCTCCCCCAGAAATCCTCCTCCTGACTTCTGTCCTTCAAGATGAATTTGCTCATGCCTAAATATTCTAAAAAACTTTAAAAGAAAGTTTATGTAGTCTGTTATGTCATCTTCAAAACCATCATAAAGCTCTATGTTTTCTGATGCATTTTGAGCTTTAGCTATAAATTCTTCTACCTTTCTTGACTTTTCTTGAGAGAATGAAGACAAATCTTCATTTACCTTTGCAACATTTATTCTAATTACATCCACGATTCCATCATCATTTACATCTTCCGTGGATACATGTGCCAAAGAAGAGCTATCTATACCAGGATCATCAGATGCAAATATTTTATCTTTTGCAGGAAGATCTCCCACGGAAGAATAAGCTTTGTGGCTGGTTATATAATCATAAACAGAATGCAATATAGGAAATCTAGAGAAGATTGACTCTCGCCTTCTTTCTTGTGAAACTTTTTTCATTTTAATCTCTTTAAAACATACATAAAACTTTTTAATATTAATATAAAAAAGAGCGGCTAAGCCGCTCTATTGTAATAAAAGATATTGTTACATCTTATCTGCTATAGATATTAGGTTTCCCGGAATGTCATCACTTTCGCTGACCTCCTCTCCAGAATCTTCGTCATCTACTTCTGGCATAATACATTCTGAGGATAGCCAAAGAATAAAGTTTAAGGCGCAGATCTTTTCTTCTTCTGAGCAAAATAAAGATCTAAAGTACCCTTCTCCTCTTTCTCCGTCTAATTCGCTAGTAATAAGATATTTTGCATTGTCGGCCAAAAACACAAGAAAGTATTCGTTATTAACTATTTGCATCAATGAAGATCTTAGCTCCATTTCAAATCTATATACTGAGTTTTGAACTTCTACTCTTACGTCTGATATATTTGGCATAATGCCACCGTCATAATAATCATCTACATCTAGACAAAAAAGGAAGTAAATTGCCTTTCCTGCATTGCAAATATAATCGATGGGATCTGTTGTATCTGGATCAAAATCAAGCATCGCCTCCTCCCATAGTTATTGCAACCTCAGTTGTCATAAGAATTCCACTAGCAGAAGAAGAATTACTTAATGCCGCCTTCGTAACTTTTACAGGATCTATTACTCCTGCCTGAATCATATCCTCCTCCCACTTCAAAGTTAAAGCGTTATAGCCACAAAGACTATTTTTAGACTCTATAATTTTATCCATAATTAGATGATAGTCTGCTCCGGCATTTAGCATAATTTGTATAAATGGAGCCTTTATTGCAGAAAGCACTATGTCAAACCCCGCAGACTCTTCTGAGGTTAGAGATAAGGAGTTCTTATATTTAATCAAAGGTTTTACCAAGTGCAAAAGAGAAGACCCTCCTCCGCTGACAATTCCATCGTCTAAGGCTGCCTTAACTGCATTTACCGCATCTTCAATTCTATCTCTAGTCTCCCTTACCTCAGCATCTGAAAGACCTCCTGCTTTGATAATTGCCACACCTCCAGTAAGGCTTGATATTCTTTGCTTTATGGAATAAAACTCATGATCGAAATTATCTGAAAGTGATAATTGATGCTTCAAATTATCAACCCTCTCTGAAACTTTCTCATCCGAACCTGCGCCATCTATAATCTTAGTTTCGCTTCGTGAGCAAATTATTTTTCTTGCAAACCCTAGACTTTCTACGGAAAAATTTCCAAAATCTGTTATATCTGCCGAAGAAAACAATGTACCTCCAGTTAAAACTGCCACATCTTTCATCATGTCAGTACAAACATCTCCAAATCCAGGAGATTTAATTACAGCACACTTTAAAGCTCCACTGGAATTATTGTGAACAAAAGTATTAAGACACTGTTCAGAATAACCTCTTGCTATGAACAAGACGGGCTTTCTTTCTTCTGAAATTATTTGCAAAGCAGAAATAAGCCCCTGAGTCAACTCCAAAGATCCATTGTAAAGAAATACAAAACAATCAGAAAAATCAGAAGATAAGGATTGATTGTTGGTAATAAACGAAGGATCTATGAGTCCTCTATCTAGGCTAAACCCAGAAGAATACTCAACCGTAGTCTTTCCAGCACCATTCTCTACATTAATAAGCCCATCCTCTCCGACAGCGGAGACCACTTGAGCTATTAGTTGTCCAAGATCTTGATCATTGTTTGCAGAAATAGTTGCAACGCTTTTTATTGATTCAATATCGTCAATCTTTACAGATAAGTTATCTAGCTCTGAAATGGCAAAAGAAACTGCGGTGTCAATTCCTTTTTTCAAAAGAATTGGATTATACCCCAACTCTATCATTCTATAGCCCTCCGAGTATATAGCTTGAGCCAAAACTGTAGCAGTCGTAGTTCCATCTCCAGCCACAGAATTTGTTCTTGAGGCTACAGATTTTACTAGCTGTGCGCCCATGTTTTCTATCCTATCTTCAAGCAAAATAGACCTTGCAACAGTTACTCCATCTTTTGTTATCAAAGGAACTCCATACCCCCCTTCAATAGAAGCATTTCTGCCTCTAGGCCCCAAAGTCGCCTTTACTGCGTTGGCCAAAGTATCAACACCTTTTTTTATTTTGACTCTAGCATCGCCAGAAAAAACAACATTTCTATACATTTTATTAGACATCGACTTCACCTCTATTTTTAACATTTAATTTTTTCATTCTAGAATTTGCCTTTTCTAGGCAAAAAATAATTTCGTCTTCTCTTAAACTATAGCCTTCAAAGATTGCATTAGGTATGCACAACTCTCTACTTCTTAGTTTAGTCAAAAGCAATTCTTGCTCAGACTTCAATTTATTATACTCATTTACAATAGTCAAAACATTGCAAAATGAAGTTACTACAGACAAAGACTCTGATTTTTTTATCATATCTATAAAATTGTGAGCATTCTTGTAATTATGAATTTTCATCTGAAGCCCCGAAAAGAACTGTGTACGCTAGAGATAAAGGAACTTTTTTGCTACAATAATAATAATCTTTGTCCGGACTAACCTTTAGCTTTCCAGAATAATCTACTTCGCTTTCTTTTGTATAATATTCAGAGAACCTCTTTGCTACAAATGAGGCAACCAGATCTTCCTCTTCTTCTTTTGACAGATCTAAATCTTCAATAAATTCAAACAAAACATCAACGTATTTACTTATATTACTTTTAACACTCATAGTCTACCCCTCCCATCACTCTTCTATTTGATTAGATGCAAATCTAACTGCAGAGTCAACATATAAACCCTCAGAGAATTTAACGTATTCATCTACAGAGGGAAATATTATTGTAGAAACAATGCTCCCTTCTTTTAGTTTTCCTACGCAAATAGTTAAAATGGGGAACTCGGTACTTTTGTTTCCGGTTACTGCAATAAACCCAGACATCTTATCTATAGGAGAGCCAAATGGTATGGTGAAAAACATTTTGGATCCCATATCCCGAAGTTCTTTCCACAGCTCTTGAGGAGTTGTTTTGTGTTTTGAAGAAATAGACATCATTTACCTCCGTGTAATGATAGATACTTCTTAACAGCCAGCTCTTTCTTTTTAGCTTCAACCATTATATGTACATTGTTTTCAAAAGTATCTATATAATTATACACGTAATCTGAGTGAGCGTTAGCTCTACAGTTAATTTTTTTCTCTAAAGATCTAGACTCACTATAATGAACAACAGGCACTTCTTCATACCAAGTATCTATTGCCATAGCTAAAGCCTCCTTTGCAGACAGGCCATCGTCATGAAACTTATGATGATGAAAATCCATAACGATAGGAATTCCAGACTCTTTATAAATAAGATTATAAATTTCTTTAACAGAATAAAGACTGTTATTGTCATCATTTTCCAAAGTTAATCTATCATAAACAGAGGAACTCAGTCTTTCAGAATTTTTAAGAAAAACGCTTGCCGTTCTTACCTTATCTCCATATGCCCCTCCAATATGTATATTTATTTTATTATAATGAGTTTTTGTAAGCCCCATAAGGTCAAAAATCTTTCCATGCAGCTCTAGGTTTTTCAAAGTGTTGTTAACAATTTTTTCATTTGAAGAGCATAGTTTATTAAAAGGACCTGGGTGAAAAGTAATTCTGTGTTTATGTTTTTTCGCATAATCACCAGCATATTTTAAATTTTTGCAAATTTGATCATAGTCTTTTAACTGCTCAAGATTATACTCTGATGCCCACGGGAAAATATTTGAAGACATTCTGAAGAATCTAAAACCATTCTCCTCATTCCATTTAAATATTTTTAAGATATCTTCAGTGTTTTTTAAAGCAAGATCTGATGAGTAGTCTATCCCTTTTTTATCAAAAGTTCTTCTAATCATAGTTCTGTTAGTAGTTACACCTTTCTCATTTAGCTCTGTATTTATACAAGCATAACCCAACATATACCCTCCTATTTGTTAAAGAAGCTAGATTTATTGACACCGAAGTCAGACTCCAAAGACTTTCTTAGAGATAATAATATTTTTTGTTCACGATATTTTACCGCTTGATGAGTAATATTAAGCTCTTTAGCAATCTCTTTTAAAGAGATGACATCCTCTGATAAAAATCTACCTTCCAATATACACTTGTCTTCTTTGGTCAACTTATTTTTAACCACAAGGCTTATTTTATTTTTAAAGAACTTAAGAAGTTCTGACTTCTCAAAGGCTTCATGAGAATCAGGGTTGGCGTTACTTTCAATCAACGCTCTATCTCTAGACTCCGCAAAAACATCAATGCTCTTATCATTTTTTGATAAAATGTTTCTTATTTGACAAACATCTTTTCTTGAAACACCCAACTCGCTAGATACTACTTGCACCTTTTCCTCTTCTGTGGCATTTTCTAGACCAGAAACTGCAATGACTTTTGCCATAGAAGAAAATATTTTTCTAGAATCGTTTGTAGTACCTAATCTTACAATTGATCTGTTATTGACTACAAACTTCTTCATACGCTTTCTAATCCATAGCAAAGCATAGGGGATAAATACGTTACACTTGTTGGAGTCATACTTCTCAACCGCAGTGTGAAGCCCCATCAGACCTTCCTGGATCAAGTCCTCCTCTTCTATGCCGCCGTTAATCTTGCAAAGCTTAGAGGCTTCTTTTCGTATAAGATTCATATTTGATGTAATCATAAGCTCAAGAGCTGAACGATTTCCTTCGTTTTTCCATTTTGCGATAAGTCTCTTTTGTTCTTCGTTTGTGAAATGATTCATGGTATCTCCATTGTTGTTTTTTGTTTCCCGTCTTGATGACATAATCATTATAGCACGGACTATTTCCCTATGCAAACTTTTTTTTAAAAAAAATAAAAAAAATGCACCCCTCGCAAAAAGCAGGGGTGCAGGTAGCTCTAGAGGCCTCTTATTTTCTCATGCCAATCATATTTTCTCAAGCACTCTTTCGTTATTCGCGAGAAAACTTCATTGTAGGCATCTGGTTTGTTAAATAAATTATGAGAATACAATAGACTAAAATAATAAATTTGAGTTAAAGCATCAGGCTTTGGCAATTGCATAAAATCATCATTAGACAAATATTCTTCGCAAAAAGAACTTACTGCTGTACTATATATCAAATCAACATATTCTTGCTCAGAATTTGACAAAGAATACAGCCAGTACAAAATACCACCAGAAAAGGCAACAAACCAAAGTTTAAATCTATAAATCATTCAAAATATATCCATTCTATAGCATTACCATACTCGTCTTTCAGATAAATGTAACTAGAATTATCACTATGTTTTTTTACCTTGTCAAAATCAGGCATATCATTAAGACTTTTTACTTCAAAAGCAATATGCGTTGGATGCTTTGTTCCCTCTGTAAAGCAAATCTCTACCCCATTATAAAGCAAACAGGCTCTTGAGTCTGTGCAGAACAAAACCTCAACATCTATCTTTTCTTTATAAAAAGAAACCGTCTTTCTTACATCACCTACGTTAAAGGCAATATGATGCAAATTAGAACGCTCAATAGAATAAAGCCTTTCTAATTCTAAAATCAACTCTTCCTTTGAATAAGAGTCACCCTTTTTTATTTTATCCAATATACTCATAGCTTCCACCAGCAGTCTATTTCTTCTAAGTCTAGCATGCTATAAATCCAATCCGGCAAAGATGGAAATGCTTCGTAAGAAAACCACTCGCCTTTAAAATTACCCAGCCTAAAAGACTTAAGCGTCTCATGAAGATTCTTTTCCAAATAAGACTTTTCCTTTAATATTAAAATCATCTTTAACCTATAAGGAGAGCCGGTCTGAAGCTGACTAAGTCTCTTATTTGGATCTTTAGAAATCCCAACCTTAAAAGCTCCGTTGTTACTGCTCTGTATAATATATAGATCCTTTATCATATATATATTATACTTTTTTTCAAGAAGTTTTTACCCTTCTTTTTAAAAGATATATATTATTTTCAGACTCGCTATGTATCTTTGGAATAAAGTCCTCTAGCCCCAAGGTAATCATTTTTGATTCAGAAAGCTTTGTGTAGAACTCTACTGTTTTTTCCAAAAAACAAACCATTATAAAAAGAGCATATTCTGCAAGTTGATCTGGATCCAAGTCACTACTATAATTAGGTATTAAATTTTTATACAGCTCTGACTTTAAGGAGCATATAGTATGAGGATTTACCGAAGCTTCACCTGAAAGAGCTACAGACTTTTCGGCTAGTTCGTCAATATTTCCGCTTAATGATTCGTAAATTCTTTGATATAAAAGATGATCGCTGTAGTAAACAGATCCTTTTGAAATCCAATGAATATTTTGAATTACTTCTGAGCAAAATATCATCAAAGCAAGATACTTTGTCATGTACTCTGGTTTTATGCTTATTTTTTGAGATACTTCTTTTATATTGGACTTATCAAATTCCATGCAACACCCTTTGCTTTTATATTAATTTAAAAAATATTAGTTGTAATTTAAAAAATATTAGTTGTAATTTAAAAGACCTAGGATGTTTAAATGTATGAAAAAACAAGAGTTCTTTTCGACGGGAACGACAGAGTAACTATATTGACCGTTTTAGATCAAATGAATCACAACGCGAATAACCCAGAAACAATTATAGATCCAAGCACTCTAAAAAATGCAATACCTGGGTTTTCAGACTTCAGACTTACATTTCTTAGTGCAGAATGGTGCTTTGACGTAGAAGTAATACTAGTGTTTTTAGATTCGGTAGCACTAAACTCATCTAGTATAATTGCATTAAACAATTGCGGATCTTTATCGGCAAAAATTCATAACGATACAGCCTCGCCTAATGATGGAAAAATTGCCTATCATACGCATGGTGGCACAGCCCATGGATTCTTGGTGGCAACATTTTTAAAAGATACAGGGTTTGACTTTGCTGGAAAAAGGTATAGAAAAGTAAACCAACCAAACCCATATTTAACGAATAGTTAAAATAAAAAAAAGGAATAAGTCATGGCAGAAACAATAAGAATATTGCAAGATAACTTAAACGAAATAACAGTGCAAGTGATTATGGATGGAGCCTCTCATGCAGCAGGTTCTCCTCAAACAATTATAGATGCCTCCACGCTAAGAAATGCAATACCTGGATTTACTGCAACAGATTTTAGACTTACATTTAAATCAGTAAAGTGGAGTGTTGATAAAAATGTAACATTGGTATTTTTAGATACAACTCCTGCGGACTCAGAAAGAATTATTGTTTTATCAGAAAACACATCTTCCAGCGTAGCTTTTTTGCTTGAAAATGACACTACAAGCACTGAAGATGGAGATATAGCTTATCATACGGATAACGGAACTACTTACGGATTCTTTTTGGTAACCTTTAAAAAAGAAAGAGGGTATGACTTTACTGGAAAAAGATATAAAAAAGCAACACAGCCAAACCCATATTTAACTAAGTCTTAATTTCAAGAAAAACTTTTTTCAGAGAGAGCTTTTAAAAATATTGAAAGCTCTCTCTTTTTATCTCCATAAGAAACATTCACAAACTTAAAGCCATCTCTTTCGGCTATAAAATCAAAAACCCTAGCTTCACCAGAAGTAAAAGAGTACCTCATGTCCGATATTTTAATTATGGACATCCCATGAAATCTAGATACTCTTGTTGATATAGACTTTATAAAATCATCTATAAAGTTTAAATCAAGATTTAAATTTATGCCATCTGAAAATACCAAACTTGCAAAAGATGTCATATCAAAAGAATTAATTCTCACATTTTCCAAACTCATAAAACCTCCTATTTATAACCACATTTCTTCTGACTCATCATCAGAGTCTTCGCCTTTGCTTTCAGAATCACTATCGTCCCGCTTCTCGTCATTAACTTCTTCGTCTTTTACAGAATCAGCAATAGCTCTTAATTCTTTTAAAAAAGATAAGGTTGACATTATTACGGACATAATATCGTCTTTTATAAGAGGGAAAAAGAATTCTGGATCTTCAAAACGCTCTTTAACGAAAATTAAAGTACCGTTATCAATAACTATTTTCATTACAATAATTCCATTCTTTCCTTCTACGCTAAGCTCAGACTTACCACTCTTATAAGCCCATAACGCAGAGTTAGTTGCCTCTTGCATATAAGTAGAAAGATGGTTTAAAAACTGAGGAACATCTTCTGAAAAATCCTCTACATCAATTCCATGCTCTAACATTCTCATATATTTTTCTTTAATGCTCATAATTAACTCCCAAACCTTTCATCAAAAATTTTAACTACATTGTAGATATCAAACACCTTTAAAGCCTCTCTAACGACAGAAGGGTCTTCTGACGCAAAACACCAAAACAAATTTTCTTCCACGCTTTCAAACAAAGAATGATCTCTCTGCCAATCATATACCGAAAAAACACTCTCATCATCTAAAACAACTTTCCAATAGGCTGTAACATTTGAGCTTTTACTATTTATAGATATTGGACTTCCAAAAGATTGATATATTTTATAAAATGGAATTCCAACTTTCACAATAGGCCTAAACTTATCTGTTGATATCTCTTTTTCATTTACCTTGTAAATTCTCTTTATCATTTGCACAGCTCAGACTCAATACCATGCTTACAAGCATAAGATATAACGTCTTCTTTTGCATAAGAATACAAAGGAGAAAAGAAAGATAAAGACTGCATGGCTTCTAACTCAGTTGTATGCCTATTCTCAAGATTTGCAATGCTAGAGCTAACTCCAACTGGTCTGCCATCTTGATCAAAAGCAACAGAGCCGCTAGACCCGAACCAACTATAAATATTTAAAACATACCTAGGATTATAAGACAAAACTTCTCCTCCAACCAAATCCCCTCTAAAAGAACACTTGTTAAAAGAATCAGGATATCCTGAGTAAACCATAGAGTCTCCTATAGAAGAAGGACTTGCTGGATTATACTCGGTCAAATTATCTTTAGGGTGGCCTTTCACATAGGAGAAAGAAACATCGGTGTATTTATGAGAATAAAAAACAGAAAAAGAATAATCCATAGAACCTTGAAAGACATACCCCTCTGAGTCGGTAACTCCTGTTACATGGGCAGCGGAAACTAGGATGACCATATCCCCTAGCAAAAACAGTCCCCCAGAGCCTTTCGATGCACTAGACTCAACCCTTACGGCCGAATTCCTAGATACCAGAAGATCTTTTTTTTGTTTTCCGAATTTTACAATATGATTTGCTCCTGGCCTTCCGGCATAGGATAGCAGAGTTGTGGTCAATAATAACAGCATATAGCCTCCGATGTTTTGCAAAAAATATTGCAACATCAGTATATCCGCATTTTTCACAAATTACAAAAAAAACTTTTATTTTTTACTATATTGATTTTGCCGGGTATTCTCTTCTAAACAAAAGAGATATATAAGATATATATACTATATAGATTATTATATACTAAACAAATTTAAAAGCATCTTTTACAGTATAACCAAGAGATAAAGCCTTTATGTCACACCATATCTTTCCCTTATTTACACCTGACAGGACAACTCTTTCTTTTTCTGGAGAGAATAGACACTCACAGTTTTTTATTCCTTGGTTTTCTATAATTGTGAAAACTTCCAACCCATTTGAATCCGACCTGAACCACACCTTTGTAAAGGGGTATGAGAAAGGTATTATTCTATAAGCCCAAGGGGTTAATATTTTTTTGTTACAGGATGCGGAATGCACTTTATCATCTCATCTTTATAGGTCAAACTTAGCCACAACATAAACTGAGAAGCGAGCAAATCCATTCGGTAAGAATCATCTGTATTTCTATTTTTCCTTGATATTTGACTTATAAATAATTCTGCAAGATCTAATATATCTTCTTCTTTTAAAAAGAATCCAATATTTTTTTTATATTCTACGACACAAAGGTATAGGTTCGAATTTGAAAATTCTATCTGTGATGGTCTGTAAGGAATGAAATCCAAATTAGAAGAACAATTTTTATTGTTTTTTACAATTTCTAATATTTTTTTGCTTAATGTCATTCTAAATTAATATTTAAGGCATATCTCTTCTTAAAAAACTCCTCCAAGAACTTAAACTTATACTTTACTTCTTTATCCTCCCACTTCCATACTGGGTTAGATTTAACTGTTCGGATATCTCTCGATATATTTTCTATCTTTTTATTAATCCTATCCTCATATATTTTTGAATCTACATTTATATCAAGCTCGGAGGCTATCGATAAAAGTTTTATAAAATCATCTTCTGCATAAGCTTCGTTTGTTTTTTTGACAAAGCTATCGAACAATTGGTTCCCTTTATTTTTATCGGGATGTATTTTTTTCATTATATCTCTAAATATCTTCTTCGATTCGTTAGAACTTCTAACATAAGAAATATCTTCTATATCTTTATTTATTTTTTTATTTGTGTTTTTTTTCGCTTCAATTTTTGGGATATATCCAAGATCTTTAAGCCTATTTAATATTTGGTTCTTATCTAATTCAAAATAAGAATTAGATTCGTTTAAAGCCTCTAGAGATTCCTCTAGTTCTAATTGGTAGTATCTGTATAGGGCTAGCTTCGCGCTGGACATATATGCTCCGTTTTGTTGACTTACTTATATAAAAAAACAAATGGATCTTCTAAGATTATATCATTAGAAGTCAAAACTATATCGCACCAAAAAATAGACCTATATATACTATCAAAAGTTTTAGTATAAGAAAAATGATGCTCCGACACAAAACAATTTGATACGGAGCAGAAATATTCTTTTTTATTTTCGTCAGAAATGCAAATCTCTACGATTCTTGCAATAGGATAATTGTTTTCTCCAAACAATCTTTCCCAGCAACTTAAACTACCAGATGAGTATTTTTTTATTTTAAAAGCCCAAGGTTTAGCTTTTATCTTCATCCTTTAAATCCTTCTTTATAAATTTAGAGGGATCTATCAAGCCATTCTTTATTCCAGAGTAAAACTCAATTTTAAAAACTTCCATGTTAAATGGTCTGCCTTGAGTTTTCTCATACCATTCAGCAAAGCCATCATTTACTTCTAGTTCAAGATTTATAACCTTATTTCCATCTTTCTCTAGCTCTTCTAGCTTCTTAATTGTTACTTGTGGTTTAAAAGACATAATTGATTCCTTAGTTTAATAAAATCATTTCGATTTTAATTTTTGAAGCAGGATTCATAGGACTCTCTTCAAAAATCTTATACTTGTTTCCTTTATCATCTGTAATATGAATTTCTTTTTCTGAATTCATATAAACGCATTGTTCGCTCAATATACATTGGGCTACACCTTGAGAAAAAGGCTCTTTTGTTTCAATAACATTATTATCAATTTCTACTGATTCTGGGCCAAAAAGAAAAGCTATAATATCATCTTTTGACATCTTTCTTTCTTCTGCCATTTTTGAAATAATTGCATCCAGCCTGTCTGCCTCTGCAGTTAAACCTCTAGCATCCATATCATTTGCCAATTTAATTAATTTATCTAACATTTTATTTTTCCTCTAGAGTTTCTAAAATAATATCTTCGATTCTGTCTGAAAAAGCTTTTTCATTTATACTGTCTAAATGATTGGAAAGCTTTACCAAATCATTTAAAATATTACCAGATGTTTTATCGTGAGCTTTACTATTCCATGTATCTTGATTATATCTTACATCTGTTGTATCAAACTCTCTTAAGTTCGGAGCCATTCTATCTAGATCTTTATAGCCTTTTACAATATATTTTTTTGCTAAGCTGTCTATAGCCATAGGATTTTTGTTTACGAGATCTGCAAAACCCATAAACAACCTACTTCTATCTTGTCTTTTAAATCCAGTTTTACAATATCTTCCTATAGACGGGGAAGCTTTTTCGTCTGAAAGATATTCGTACTCTTTTTTGCCAAGAAGTCTTCTTATTTCTTGAGCATCTTGTTTTACAAAAGCATTCATATAACCAGCAAGATCTTTAGACATATCTTCGATTATATTTAAATAAAATTTATTACTTCTAAGAAATGGAAAATCTAAACCTTTCTTTCTTTTTCTTAATAAATCTTTAAATTTATTTTTTAGCTTGTTTGGATTTAGAACTTGAGCGGTAAACCCCCTATTTTGACCTATATTTAAGCC
>Ga0181373_1000219_pt1 | contig 14152 bp, 16 predicted proteins | sample LowvirmetaG_3_FD_130159 | JGI IMG/M metagenome (GOLD analysis project Ga0181373, IMG submission 130159) | Marine viral communities from the Subarctic Pacific Ocean - Lowphox_09 viral metaG | ecosystem: Environmental > Aquatic > Marine > Oceanic | place: Subarctic Pacific Ocean | collected... | reverse complement strand
TTTTGTCAGACGCTTCTTAACACGCTTTGCATTCTTTTTCTCTTTGAGATCATCCACAAGAGAGGCGTAGTTTATTTGCTGATCTGTACACCAATCTTTAAAAGGTTTGATCCGAACAAAGAGTAGCTTCGTATCAGGTTCATACCGCGCAACAAGCTGACCTTTCGGCGATGCAGTTATAGGTACAAGCTGATCCAACCCATGATCGTTCCTACCACGTAGATCTTCCGTGCTATCGATCTTGAGGATGTTGTTGTAGTTCTCTGAAATATAGTTACCCACTGTCTCATCCACAGATGCACCAATATCATTTACAAAACTGTTTCGGCGTATCAGTTCGTTGACAATCCACTTATATATCTTGCCAGTATCGTAGTTTACCAGTCCAAGACTTTTAGCAATGATTAGCCCTGCAAGTATTACTGCGTTGCCGTTTGCCCAGAAGCGGTTCTCTGGCCCTAGTTTAGCAGCTTCGTCCAACCGTGCCTTGGCTTTCTGAACAATAGCACGAGCTTGATCTCTGTTTTCTATAATCCACTGGATATACTCTGGGCCGATGTGACCGTAGTGTAGTTTTAAATCCTCGTGCAACTCAGCAGTTAGCTTTGTGTCTTCCGCATCATAGATCATCTTAGGTACTTTAATCTCAAACAGCCTCTGCATCTCTGCTTTCGGCGTAGCTTTATCTCGGCTTAAAATCTCCCATGCGCTAGTATTACCTGAACTTAAAGCTAATAGCTTCCACGGCTTTCCACGTACTCGTTCTTCGTTACCATTAGCCGATAGCCTATTCTTCTGCCTGCCACCGGACACTTGGTAAACATACTCAGACATCTCTCCACTTGTGACGTTAGTCATCTCATCAGATATAAGAGGTAGACTGTGCATGACCTCACCACGGTTCATACGAGAGTTGTGAGTGTCCGACTGCTGTAGCGACAGTAATTCTGGATGACCCCAGATAGACATAGCAGCCATCTGTGCCGTTGTCTTCCCAACCCCTGTGCCACCAAATAAGTGTACAGCCATACTGTTTAGACCTGTCAGTGCCATAAGCGGTGAGCCGAAACCGACGCCAACCACGTACTGATGCAGCTCAAAACCTTCTCGGTTATAGAAGTCTAACATTTCTAAATTGCGTTCTCTGCTGCCCTTTGGCTCAAAGGCGTCCATGAACCCTGCGGTTTTTGACGATGGTGGGTTGTATGTAACCTTACCGCCCTCTACTAGCTTTTCTCCCAAAACAAATTCTTCCATATCATCATCGACCCAACCGAACTGGCGGTGCGCCTCTGATGCTGTTGAACTATTTTGTAATTCGTCTACCCATTTTGTTGTATATGTCATTAATTTATCCAATTGTTTGCCCCATGCGGTCACGCCTTCACGTGCCATGCTCTTACGAAACTCTTCTCTAGAAGTTACATGTGTAAGAGGTACAGTGAACTGACGCACACCGTCACGAGGTAAGTGTAATCTAAAGACGAGCGTTTCACCAAGCTCTTCGTCATGCAGACGACGAGTAACATAAATATCGTGATGGTAAATGCACTCTTCTTCTACCTCCCCATCGGCATTAGTGCCGCGTATAAATACGCCACCTGCAACCCCACGGAAGTAGGGTTTAGGGAACACAGGTATATCGAACTCTTTGTTTTCTTTCTTACCCTGCATAGGGGCAGACAATGTGATCTCACCCTCAGTTTCCCGAATCCGCTTACCCAGTACAATCGGCGATTTAATCTCGCCCCAAAGCGGGCAGTCCCGGCATACTCCCTCGTTCAACTCATCAAAAGTTGTACAGGTGTATGGGCCTTTGATCTCATCCAACTTTTTACGCATTGCTGCTTCGTTGTAATCAGGGTGTTTGTTTGATATTTTGTCTGCTGCCTTGTCACTATCGACACAAAACTTTGCAATCGACAGCCCTGCTCGCCACATCGGCTCGCTTACTTCGTGTTGTTTCGTGGCAATATATTCGAGTTGTTTACACCCTTTTCCTGCCATTGTCTTATCGACTATTGTTTTAAAAACGTTTTCAGAGTTTTCTGCGTAGGCTTCGTAAAGCGCATCAGTTCCTAGATCAAGCGTAGTAACTGGCATCGCTATGCCAAGCTTCTCAACAAACTCTGACAAAACGACAGATGTAGGCATCTCAACACCATACATCTCTACAGGTAGAGGCGGCTCGTCTTTATAGTTGTGCGTATTAGGCACACGTAAGATACGTGCAATATCCGCTGTGACCGCAGGGTCAGCGAGCAGGCCGTTATCGGCACAGGCTTTCTTTAATCTCTCTGCTGCGTCTACCCATTGCTCTGCCGAAACTGCTTCGGTAAGCGTCCAGTATACATGTACTCCTCTCCCGCTGTTAACCATCATAGGCTTAGGCAGAGAGAGTTGTTTACAGAAACCACGTAACGCTTCAATAGCTGCGGCTTGTGTAGGGTATTCTTTTGATGGCCCACAATCTAAATCAAGGAACAGAGATCTAAGTTCCTGTGCGTTGTCGGCTTTACGGCTAGTGGGTTCTTTAAACGTTGCGAGTGCAAAGTAAACGTCTAGGCCATCGTTGTTATATTTATTGGCTGCGCGTTCGACTTCTTCAATGGTGCTGTAGAACTTTTGTATTCTTATGTTGTCCTTGCTACGTGCTGCAAAAATGCAGTAGTGACCACTGTCGCTTAGTACCCCCTGTAAAAAAGTTGTTGTTTCCATTGCTGCTGCTCCAAAGTTAATCGTGGTGAGGCACGATAGAAGCCCACCTCACCACGATATTCTCTTGTTAATGTTAGGATAAGAAGTTCTCCCTTACCTTCTTAATCATCCCAGTCATCAACAAGAGCCGAAAGATCATCCTCTTCGTTAGAGGGAGCAGCTACCTCTTTCTTTTTGGCGACCTTTTTCGGTTCGGGGATCTCATCTGCCTCAACAGGTGCAGAGTCAACCACATCTTCAAACACGGCTGAAGCATCATCCTCTTCTACAGAGAAACCGTCTTGTGGTTCAAACGGAGAGTACTGTCTCTTCTCAGCAAGCTCTAATACTTGCACGGCTTTCACTCTCAGCGATACTCCGTGTGAACTCATACTATAAGGCACAAGAGTAACTCCAATGTTTATAGTGCTGCCATGAGTAAGCTTAAAAGACGGAGGTAACTTCCTGTTCTTTGCATCTACATGCAAAGGTGGATCTGTTACTTTGCCTTTATACTGACCTTTCAGTTGTACTGAACCAACGTAACCACCGTCCATATCTACCTCAAACACGTCTGTGTGCTTGGGCATAGCAGGCCAGTCGGCAGACGCTTGTTCTTTATATGCGGCTACCATAGCTTTATACAGCTCCTTTGCCTGTGCTTCGGTCATGCGAAAATCCATTTCGTACTTCGCATTCTCTTCTGTTGGGCCACAAGGCACGGTCTTACCCCTTGGTGGGATATCCCTGTCGTATCTGTAAGTCTGATCCAGACGTGGATACATAGCTGTAACGTTTTTAATTAAGTGCATAGGTTTGGCTTCTGCCATTAGTTTTCTCCTTTGTTATACTCAAACCCGTCTACTGCTGTAAACGGAGACTTATTTATAGCGTCCTCTTTTGGGAGCACTACGGTTTGTAGCGCAGCAATGCTTGCTGCATGGCTACTCTTCTGCTTCAAAGCTATCTGAAGCTCTTGCTCTTTAAGCGCACGAATAGCCTTAAAAAACAATTTGGGTGAATCTATGCTATCATCAAAACGCATCTGTGTCATCACAGCTATGGACTGTGTCTTGTGGTTATGAAGATATTTTGCATATGCCTGCATGCCCATATTACCATCTTTTGCATTACCAAAGATAGAGGTAGCAGGGATTCGTATTTGATAAATTGTGTCCATCTGCCCGTCCAGAAGGATAGCTAGGCGTTGAGAATACCTACAAGCGCGACCACCGCCGTCACTTGATCCTTTAATGTTTTGCGGACAGTCCATACATCGAGCAGCCTGTATTTGGTCTGTCGGCACATCAGCGGATGGTACTTGCGTATCTGGCGACCAACATGTCGGGGCAGATGGACTTTTTGGATCGTACTCATCTTTGTAATAGGTACGAGCCAACTTTGCGGCATTCACTATGATTACGTTTACTGGACTATCAATAGCACCAATAAACTCACCGTTAACAGACTTGTTAAAACGCTTCCCACCCAAGGTTATCTGGTTCACAGTGTCGTTAGCAAATGCCGTGTCAGACATTATTCAGCTTCTCCTGTCTTGGTTGCTTCTGATAGCGCGGACTCTACATCGTCTAATCTGAACCTATAGACCTCGCCGATTTTGATGTAGGCACTATTGGGTATGTACCCGTTGTTAACCCACTTACGGATGGTTGAAATAGATACTTGAAAATAGTCTGCAACCTTATTGATGTTGGTATATGGAGTTTCTTCGTTCATTTTTTCCTCACAGAGATGACGTACTCCGAGTCTACATTGAGACCTGAAGGAATTAACTCAGGGTTCTCTTCTATAAACTGTCGTACATTGGTTTGATTTAAACGCTTCTCAAAGAACTCAAGGAGATCATGTTTTGCAATAAAGCCATACATAGAATCCCAATCGCTTGTCCAGTAGCGTTGTTTGACAGTACGATAGAATAATCCCGCAGGAGTCCTCACACTGTCCACGCCTTGCTCTTTACAATACCCTAGCAAAGCGCGTTTAATCTTGTCTTGTTTTTCAGCAAGACCACCATCTTCTTCTTTGAATTTGGCAGACAACTCCGAACGCTTGTCACGTATTTTGATGTAGGCTTTTGTAAGCCTTTCGACTGATACCGCCATTTATGTTCTCCATTGTATACTTGTATATCTGACATATAGTAACTTATACTACTTAGTCAAGTATTTCTTTGTACAAATTTATCATTTCAGTGTGTATGTTGATACGATCATCTAACATGCGGTAAATACGTTTTTCTGCGGCAGAGCCTGCCAACTGTATTACGGTACACTTATGGGTCTGCCCCGAACGATGAACACGTGCATTTGCTTGTGCATATGTTTCAAGCGATGATGTTGGCCCCCACCATACAACTGTGTTTGCAGCGGTCAATGTAACACCGTGTGCTGCGGCTTGCGGCTGTATCACTAATACTTTCGGATCAGGGTCGTTCTGAAAGCGGGCGAATATGTCTGTACGTTTAGACGCAGGAACATCTCCTCGTATGATCTCGGACGTTACCCCGTCGCTGGTAAGCTTACCTATCAATAAATCTATCGTATGTTTGAATGGCACAAAGATCAGTACTTTCTTACTGCTCTCGTCTATAACTTCTCTAAGAACTTGGTAACGGTTCTTAATATCGAATTGCACCGTGTCACCGTCGTCGGTGTAAACAGCGCCTGCGCTTATCTGTAGAAGTTTGTTTAAGGCTATAGCTGCGTTAGCCGCAGTCACACCCTCACCTGCTACCTGCATGACAAGACGTTTACGCAAAGTCTCATAGTATTTCTTCTGCTGCCCAGTCATTTCGATAAAGCGTTTAGTATATACCATGTCAGGCAGATCAAGACACTCGTCTTTGGTAAATCGAATTGCAGGTTGCAGCGCACGAAACACAGTATCTTTAGCTGTCTCTTTTGGTTTCCACTTGAATTGTGTAACCTTCCACATTACCATGTCGCGCCACGAACCAAAAAATCTCGGCACTGCCATTGGGTTTACTAACTTAGCTAAACCATATGCATCTACTGGACTTTGTGCGGCAGGTGTACCTGTCATCATCCACAACCAATCGTGCTCACCGATTATTTTGTTTAGTGTCTTCCATCGTTTGGTCTGCGCGTTCTTGTAGTGTGTTGCTTCGTCTACGATAAACAAATCAAAACCACCGTTGATTATCTCATCTTTGACAATCTCTACGCCATCGTAGTTTATAATTATAAACTCAGCCCCACTATTTATAATTTTCTTGCGTTTCTCTTTACTACCATGTGCTACATCTACAGTTCGATGCATAGCAAATGAGAACAAGTCGTTACGCCATGCCGAATCCATTATAGATAGGGGGCAGACTACTAACACGCGCCTTACTTTACCTTGTGTCATTAGATAATCCGCAGCCCATATTGCAGATGCGGTTTTGCCTGTGCCCTGTTCGTTAAAACAAAAAGACTTTTTATTCATAGTCATAAACGACGATGTAGTCTTTTGATGATCGAACGGCTTATACTGACCAGGCCAGTTGTATCGTTTAGTAATAGGTGACGGTACGTTTATATTTAAACTCCGCAGAGTATGGGCTTCGTCAAGCCCCCAGTTCACGACGACTTCGTTCATAGACAACTCCTTACTTTTTGGTATGACCGCCGTTACTTGCTTTGGGTTTCTTACCTTTAGCAATAACGCCTTGCCATTAATGACCTGCATGTTGTTCTCCGTGGTAGTGTTAAACTACCGTTTCTTTTTAGGACTGCTCATCGCACCCCCTGCTGCACGATTCTTTTTGCGGCTTTGTACTTTTACACCGTCTTTATTTTTTCCGCCTTTACTTAGCGGTTTCTTGTGGGCAATGTCCTTGCCTTCTCGTTTATCGGCTTTACCGTTTTTATTCTTATCTACGCCTTTCTTGTCCATTTTACGTCTAGCACGTTGACGTTCCATACGATCTTCGTGTTCACCACGCTTCTTTTGTTGCTCGTATTCTTTTTTATATGGACGTTTCTTTTTAGTATAGGGCATCAGTTTCTCCCATTGTGAGCACATTCAAGCACTGGACAGTGGCGTTTACACAACCCAGATGGGCGTGGATTCCATACTTCTGCCTCAAATGCTTTTTCCATCTTACCATATATTCCTAACCATTTCTCCCAAAGATTTGGTTCTGAGTCAATTTCATACTCAGCTTTTATTAAACCCTTTGCTACTACAAAAAGAAGCCCTGCTTTGACCTTCGTTACTTGTGGGTAGTGTTTAAATATAATTAAAGCCATCAGTTCTAACTGTCCTTTGTCAGCGTACTTGGATGACTTGCCTGTCTTGTAGTCTATCACCCATGCAACACCTGCCAACACGTCTAGGATTACTAGGTCAGCTATACCTCGAAACCATACACGTTTATCAAAGAACCCACACGGCTCTAGGTCAGCGGTCAAACCTAGCTTCTGTTCACAAATTTTAACACCGCGTTTGTTGTTAAGAGCATCAAGAGTTGACTGTATAAAATAAAACTTTTTAGGAAGAGGTACTTCTGATTTTATATAATCTTCGCAAGCTTTATGGAAATCTGTGCCATACCGCATGGCATCTGTCTCTTTAACAGGATACTGCTTCAAGATCTTTTCGTGGTAAAACTGTTTGGGACATTGTTCAAACGCTTTTGCTTTACTAAACGACCAAGGAGCAATACTCATTGTTTTGTGTGTTCCGTCACCATACCACTGCTTTTCAGCTCATCTACAAGTTTCGTAACACCTGCATTCCAACCTACATGTACGCCTTGCCCAAAAACCTTGAAACAAATTTTTTTGTTCGCTTCTATAACTTCTAAATCTTCTGGAGCGTTTTCTTTGACCATATCTAATACTTTCGCCCAATGCATTTCGCACATGGCATCAAAAGTTTCTTTCATATCAATACTCATTCGCAGTCTCCGTATGACTTTGCCGTGCCGCTTTCGCAGTCCACTGGCAGACCTGTTGCCCAATCGGGTGTTTCTCTCATACAACTCTCCACGTATGCCTGTGCTTCTGCTACCTGGGCATCGGGTACGTTGCATACAATCGAGTCATGTACGGTCAACACCACTTTATATTTCTTATTAATTCTTAGCATTTGTTCGCCTATAATGCAACGAGCTATCGCTTGACACACGTTCTCTATTACCTTGCCACCGTATATTCTAGTGCGACCTCTGCGTGTTTTATAGCTATGCTCCAAACCCTTTTCGGCTTGCTCTGCATACAAGTTTTCGTACAAAATACTAAGACCGTTTGGTAGTACTAAACCTTGGCTTCGCGCATCTACTTTAATAATATCCTTGCGACCAAACATTACTTCTCTGTTGTTAGCAAGCTGCTGTATCATAAAGTTAGCATCACGCCACACCTTACTTATTTTATAATTAGCGTCACGATAGATCTGTATAATACGCCGTGCTTCGTCTGGTGCTACTTCAAACCCAAACGTCTTTAGCTGCATGCCAAACTTTTCAGCACCCATGCCGTACCCTGCGCCAAGGATCGTGGTCTTACCAACAAAGCGTTGGTCTTTCGTTACGTCCTCTTCTTCACAGTTGTATATACGTGCAGCCATTTTAACATATACATCCTCGCCATTGGCAAACGCAGCAGTCAAATCGTCTTGCCCTGCAAACCACGCGAGCACTCGCGCTTCGATCTGTGAACTGTCAGCCTCGACAATTGTGTGTCCTTCGGGTGCGATGATTGCTTTCTTTAACTTCTTACCGTTCGGTCCTCGACTCGGTAGGTTTTGCAAGTTGATTTTGTCAGCCCCACCCCATCTACCTGTGTGTGCAGCGTAGTATCTAACTGGAACCGGAAGAAGACCACGTTTAGATATACCTATAAACCTCTCTGTACGTGTCTCCTCAAGGGTACTTTTGTTACCCAAACGCGCAGCTACTAGCGATTGCACTCTGTCGTCATCATGTTCCTGCAAGGCTTTGAAGTCCTCATCAGACTTCGCAAAGGCGTAGGTCTGCTTGTCTGTTGTCGGACTAATTTTCATGGGCGGCTCTACGTCAAGATCTCGTAGCATGTCTGCAAACTTCTGATTAGACATCAAGTCTTTCTTGTCAGTGACGTTTGCATCACGTAACAACTTGTCCTTACGATCTCTCGTATCCTCAAGGTGCTGCTCTAACAGTCCAAGATCCAGATCAAGTGTAGGCTCAATAAACATACGTAGGGTCAGATCTATCAACTTTAGTTCGCTACGTGGGAACTTAGCCCCCATCAGCTTAAACAATTTATAAGCCAGATCCACATCGTTCTTGGCATACTCACCGTACCGTGTGGTCTCCTCCGCAGTGAAATCGGCACGGCGTTTACCCTTGGCGTTGTGAACCTCGTTGCCTTTGACACCCACACCGTAACGTTCGGCTACTGCTTTAAGTGATGCACTTGTCTCCACACCATGTAGGGCACGTGCCATACACATTGTATCAAACCATACCTTTGGCTTTATGCCGTAGTGCCAACTAAGTATAGCTCCATCGAACATAGTATTATGGCAGAGTATAGCACAGTCAGAGAAGTCTATGTGTGATAATAGACGTTTGATTAGCCCTGGGTCACTTACATACTTTGTAGCTTTGTTGTTCTTCTTTATGGCAAGACCAATAACTTCAAACTGTTTGTCACGCACATACTCTTCAGTTGTCATCTTCGACAGCGAGTAATCTTGAGCGTAGTAAGTCTCAAAGTCTAAAGTATAAACGTCCATTACTTACTGACGACCTCGCCACCACAAGCTAGATACCCACAAGCATCTACCCAGTTGTCCATGTGTGTGGGGTTAGAATGTATGCGAGCAATCTTGAGTAACGCCATCATCGCTGCAACATCCTCTGTCTTTATAAAATCAACTAGTCCAAGGTGTGCGTTCCAGTACAAGGCGATGCGCTGAAAGTTGTCTTCCATGTCGCCATGATCTGCTGCACGATCTTTCGTGACGTAACCTTTAGCTGTGTCCAACACTTTTGCACGATCCCACGTTGGCGTTATAGACACTTCTTCTCTCCAGTTTTCTGAACTGATCCGCGATATAAGATTTTTCACAAAGTGTATGTCAACGTCACACGCGTTTGCTACCTCGGCGTTTTCTGCTTGTCTGTTCTTCAGAAGATAATCCCATACCTTCTCTTCCTTCTTCGTCATGTTTGTCATGCTGTTCTCCCTCTGCCCACGGTGCTTTTGATAACGACACCTTCATATTGTTGTATGCTAGTTTGCGTTTGTATCCTAACCATTCTTTTTCAGCAGTTGTGAAACGCTTCATATTTTGACTCCGTTCGTTCTAAGTTTAGAGACAAACGATTTTAACTCTTCTCGCGCACGATACAAGTCCTGTTGTATATTTGGTCTGGCATCGTACCTATATCGCTCTTCTTCCAACGTGTTTACCTGTTGTTTTAAAAAACGATACTCAAACTTTTGAGCAGGGCTTAGTGATTCGTCACCCATCACGGTCTTGCCCTTGGCTTAACAAGTTCGTTAGATGCAACTTCTGTACCCTTGCAATGTATCAACACCGAATCATGTTGGTTTTCCATGATAGCATACATAGCTTCTTTGCTATAACTACAAGCGTCATAGCTAGGAAACAATATGTTGTGTGTCGTTTGTTCGCCTTGAACAAAGTAACTTAGTACCATGAACGTAAAATATTTAATCATCTAAATAACTCCTCCACTATATTAATATTATCTTCGTTAACAACTAGGGAGACGCCCCCTGCTGCTTGAATATCTGACAAGTTCTTTTCCTGTAATGGTGTAGGCTTGTTGCTACCAGCCTTACATTCGATACCAATGAACCGTCCATCGTGACATGCAATAACATCAGGCACACCGCTGCGCCCATACCCACCTGTCACTGGATAAAAGTAATACGCTTTATGCTGCTTGAGCACGGCGACCACTTTCTTTTTTACTTTTGCTTCTGGTGTCATAAACCCTCCGTAGGAACTGGCATCGACAGAGGCAGCGAACCGCCTCTGTTAAACTTGTAGTTATAAACTACCTAATCGTTGTATACCCAGTAAGTGTCTTTGTCTCTGCGCCGACCCACCCCATCAACATTTTTGGACGGTGGGTCTAACAACATCAACGTAGCGACCTTTCTCTGCAACCACTTCGGTGTCTCTCGTATGTTTATATATTGCCCTGTTACTGACGTGTCAAGACATTCCATACCAAAACATACAATCTCTACATTTTCTTTACCGTCAGAGAACTTTACACGATAGACTGTATGGTCACGTATGCTCACGTTATATGTCTCGCAGATAGAATACGCCCTCGCCTGCACGATAGCCAACACCCTCAACGTAGCCATCTTTATCAAGCATAGAAAGAACGGACAGCTTACCTGCCAGCTCCCCAGGCAACTCTTCTTGTGTGTACACAGAGATGTCTTCCTGCCTTACCCCATCACTGAGATAGTTTACCTTCGCATTGAGTGCTACACGAAAGGTCTGTCGCCCTGTCACAGTCTTGAGTGCTTCGACAAAGATAAACGTATCCTTGTTTGCAGACCTAGCCATATCTAGTTCTTTCAAAGATGCAAACGATGTGCGTAGTTGTTCACCAAGAGTTTTGTCTAAGAACTCATAGCCTGTCTCTATCATATGCCTCAACTCTTTCTGCAACGCATTGTCTCCACCGCGAGAACTTAGGAAGTCCTTTTTGATTAGCTCCGCGCCGTGAGAAAATTCGTCCGCTGCTTCATGCACGACTTCATTCGCTTTTCTCCTGCAATCATCTTTGGACAAGGCAATCGTTTGCTCAACAGATAGTGGACGCAGATACCTCATGGCGTTTGCTACACCTTTGCTTCTGTGAAGTGCTTCTGCCATGTACATCTGTGCACCGTGTCCGTACCTACCGTTGTTAATGTTAGGAGACCACACAGTATATCTGTGTGTGCCATCTTTGTTGTCACGAAATTCACCAAAGCCAATGTAACCCATCACGTAGTTGTCACCCTCTCGGTATACCCACTGCGTTTTGCCGTCACGATCCTTGAACTTGATACCTTTCATTTTCTTACCAATGTCATAAGCAAAGTCTTGCAATCCAATCGGCTGATCCCAAGTATCTTTAGATGCTTCGATGTCGCTCACTAATTTTAGTTCTTTAAACATTATTTGTTCTCCATTTGTGTAGTTATTAACTACAAGGTTTGTTGATAAACCCTGCATTGTTGTTGATAAACGAGTTGTATCTTGAACGAACTTGCTTGAGATCATCAGGTGTCTCAACTTGTTTTACCAAGTAGTTCTCATTCCAACCCCATCCATCGGTGCATGAGCTTGCGAACATAACCCAATACTGTACTCGCATCGGGTGGTTCTCGCTACGCAATATCTCACGTGCATACTTAGGTAGCCACGCATCGTACCGTTCTTCTGGGTGAAAGTGTTGAGCAATCTCCTTCATCTTGTCACTTCGATAGTCACGATCTTCTAGCGGTAACAATGGTGACATTGTCATACCCCACTCAAAGAAGTTCTTAATCGCCTCCTTGTACTTGGCTTTCAGTTCTTTGTTTACCTTTGCTCCTTCTGGCAACGACTTGCCAGTTGTCGGATCACGTAGCCAATTACATGTCCCTCGACTTGTCTTGATGAACACCAGTGCAGCATTGTCGTCCTTTCGTCGCTTCCACTGGTTGTATTTGTTCTCGCGATCTTTATTGAACATGCCAGACGGTACGGTCTTACACTTAGCTAGGAAGTGTGCGTCCACTGTTGTTAGTCCACTCAGAGAGATATACTGACGTGAGTTGCTACCCATCACAAAAGTCATGTCACGTGGTACATGTCTTTCTAGAAAAGCATACCTAGTTATCTCATACCCACTGTCACTACCAGTAAAGTTCTGTACGCGAACTGTCTCAGTACCATCTTTGTGCTTACGCCAGATAATCGGTGCATAGTATTCCATCTTGCCGATCATGGTTGTATCGACGGTTTTTACTTTGCCTTTGTTATCCCACGTTACTGTGCCCCAATATGGGAACTTGTCGTCACCCATATGATAGCCATCGCTCAGTGCATAGCAGTTTCGGCTTATCTTTACGATACGCTCTTGCTTGCGATTACGATCACCGATAGGTCTGATGTCGTCCTCACGTGTGTGCATTTTAGATACAAGCGGTTTGATACTTTCGTAGTGTTTAACTACCTCGTCGAATGACGAGAAGTTTGTCCATGTTAGTGCCATTAGTTGTTCTCCTTTTGTTATTACATGTCTCTCGACTTGATGTTTACAGTCTTGCCCACGTCTGGCTTGGCTCGGTCATTGTCCAAGATTGTCCAGAGCACAGGCATCGTCCACTGACCCCAACCACCGTACAAGTGACCATCGGTTAGCACGATAGCTGCTTGCGCGTTGATGTTGTGATCCCGAATGTAATCGGTGACGCATTGCACATCCGTACCACCACCGCCTTCGGGCTTGGTTGATGCTACTAGCTTATCGAGATCTTGTGAGTCATACTTCTCGTCACGACATATCTGTGTGTCCCAATACAAGACGCGAACCCCGTCGGGATGTACCGTGTCACATATCTCTTTGACCTCAGACAAGAACGCTGACAACTCACGACTGCCGATAGAACCTGACGTGTCGATAGCCACGATCAACTCACCGACTTGTTCGGTCACACCACTGGGCATGTAGATACCTGACGACAAGTACCGACGATTTGGTTTGCGGTATGTGCTGTAGTCTTTGCCTGCACACGTATCTTGGATGAACTCACGTAATGCTTCGCGCCAATCGACCTGTGGCTGTAGCAATTCTTCTAGGTCACGATCACCACCGCTGCCCATCTTGCCTGCAACCAACGCACCCTGACGGATAGCTTCGTCCAAGTCACGTGCTAGTTCACGCTTCTCGTCGGCTGTTAGTTCTTTCGCACCTTCCCAATCGTGATCGTCAAACGGCTGTTGACCTTGTAGTTTTGAACTACCAGAACCACCACTGCCACCTTCACCACCTTGCCCGCCCTGACCTTTGGGTTGTTGTTTACGTAGCAAGTTGTATACCTGTGCGCTGTCCATACCACGATACTTCTCGTCGAGACACCCATTCTCCAGTACGCCTGTCATGGTTGCGAACTTGTCGTCGTTGTCGTCAACGATCTTGATGTTGATAACATAGTCGTTCGCTCGGTTGGCTAGGTCTGGGTCTTCATCGTACAGATGCCGCCAGATATGTAGATGCTTGAACAGTTTGTGATACACCTCGTGCAATACAAGAAAGCGTAGTTCTGCATCGCTGAGTGAAGCCATGAACGCACGGTCATACATCTCGTCACGTCCGTTCGTGCAAGCGGTTGGGATCATTGGATCATCCGTTACCGTCCGATCACCGATCATCAACACGCCTGCCAGTGCTGTATACTTGGGGCTACCCATGATAGCA
>Ga0181373_1000218_pt1 | contig 14196 bp, 2 predicted proteins | sample LowvirmetaG_3_FD_130159 | JGI IMG/M metagenome (GOLD analysis project Ga0181373, IMG submission 130159) | Marine viral communities from the Subarctic Pacific Ocean - Lowphox_09 viral metaG | ecosystem: Environmental > Aquatic > Marine > Oceanic | place: Subarctic Pacific Ocean | collected 2015-12-05 | reverse complement strand
GTTAAAGTTGAAAAACTTATAGCTGATGGTAAAATAGAAATTGTACCTGTTTCATTTATGAGAGGTAGAACATTTTTGGATTCATGTGTTATTGTAGATGAGGCTCAAAACGTAACACACGAACAAATGGAAATGATAGTAACTCGTTTAGGATTACGGTCAAAAATGATGGTTTGTGGTGACGATTATCAAATAGATTTAAAGAAAAAAGCAGATTCAGGTTTTAAATATTTATACAAGGCATCTTATAAAGTTAAAAATCTTGAAGCAATTACACTTACCTCTAACCATAGAAATGAAATTGTTGAAGATTTAAGAAATTATTATGAAGATAATCCTATTTTTTAATATTTATAAATAAATTATTTCAACATGGCAAAAATTACTTGGGATAACAGAGCAGATTCTGGTTCAAATAGTGCTATAAGTGCTAGTATATTCAATGAAACTAAAGATTCAGTTAACGCTGTATATGATATTTTAGAAGCCCAAATAGGTACAACATCCACTAATCCAACTGCTAATTTAGTAGTTTCTGGAAACCTTTTCATCTCAGGTAATATTCTACCAGCGGTTGCTTCTGGTGAGACTACATCTTCTTTTAGTTTAGGAAGTCCAACAGCAGCTTGGAAAGATTTATATGTATCTACTGGGTCTATTAAATTTATTTCTCCTCAAGGTGCTATTACTTCTTTAGGTGCAAGTGATGTTACTAAAGTAAAAGAGGGTAAATTTCCTGTAACTTCTAGAACAGTAGGAGGAATAACTTTTGATTCTTGGGTTCAAAGTGATGCCATCTTTAGCTCTGCTACAGACAATACTAGGATTGATTTTAGTCAATCTGATAGAATATCTTTAATAGCAGGAGGTAATACTTATGTTGCTATTAATGATATTACTGATACAATTCAAATTGGAGCAGGTGCCGGTCCTATTAATACTACTACGTTTCTTAATGATACTACTATAGTCCCTTCAGATGCCGCAGCTACCGTTTCAGGATCTTTCTTTGTTAAAGGAACTAGAGCCCAAGCCCCACAACCTCCTTTAGGCCTCTATACAGGGGCTATGAATGGTTTAAATAATAATGGTTTTGGCTTAGTAAAAAAAATAAACGGAGAAAATGTTTATACACCAGCCCCAACTAATATTCCTGTAACCGATGTAGCTATTCCTATAGCATTTACGGAAGGAACCCCCCAGAGTTTTACAAACCCTGGCCCAGGTCGAGCGGAATATGATAGTGGAAAAGCCATTGATATTTTAGCTGATGCTCCTTTTAATACAGGATTTAGGATAACAGCTTCTTTTGATATTCCTTTTTCTTCAAGCTTAGCAAATTTCCAAAACGTAACAGTTCAATTAGTAGAACTTCCTAATGAAAATGATTATTATACTGATTCTGTAAGTCAACATCCTTTTGCTGAACAAGTATTTACTTTAAGACCCCAAGAATTTCCTAATGGCATAGTTACAGGAAGCTTTTCAGGAAAATTCAACTTAAAATCAGGAGGTGTTTTCCAACCTACAACATCCTCAGGCAATGGTATTCCCCTTTCAGTTCAAAGTAATAAACCTATAGCTTCTTACTTAGATTACCAAAGACCTATACAATTAAGGATTAAATCTACTAATATAGGATTACCTTATTATGAAGCTAGTGAGGCTTTTATTGTAGGAGAAGACCCTTCACTTCCTCATAATGGGGGTTCATCTACATTCGAAGATCCTGATGCACCTTTCCCAGCAATCCCTTATTTTGATAATTGGTGGAATCAACCTATACCTTTCTTAGGAGATACTACTAGACGTTTAGATGGAAACAATTGGTGGCAATTACAATACGCAGATTTCCCAGAAACTTATTCTCCAAGTTCTTATTTATATGATTCTTCTAGTAGTAGCAATACTTTAAACAGAGAATATGTTCTTCCTGTAACTCTTATAGAAGAAAACTTTAGATTTAACCTTACAGATTTTTCTCTTGCTGGATTTAGTGATATAAAAACTTATAAAACCCCAGTATTTGGAACATTTAACTTTAAAAATCCTGTCATTGACACATATGCTTGGACTTTAGGAAATTTTGAAGGATGGACTTATAACTTCCTCCAAGGACAGGGAAGTTTTGGAAATCAACTAGATGCTAGCCAAACTGATACTTATACATTAAAAATGAAAAAACTCTCTTCTTCAGGAGTAATTTCAGATGTAACAGATATCAATAATAAAGCATGTTCAGGAAGTGTAACATTTAGAAGAGATGAATATACACCCTTACTTCCTGGGTATAATGAATTAGGTACCTTAGCATTCTCAGATTCTCCTTTAATGAATGCTTATGGTCAAAGAGTAGTTAAAAATTTCCCAATATCTGCCCAATATTTTGATGATTTCCCTGATTTAGCTACAGAATTTTTAGAAGTAGACCTTAATGAAGGAGATGAAATATTTTTTACTTTAACAGCTAAACCTTATACTAACACCTCAGGAGGTACTCTTGATAAATATGGACTTATGTATTTAGGGGTTCAAAGTGAAGAAGCTCCTATTGCCATATATGAAGCTACCTATGATGAAAATTCTGAGGTAGCCATAGATGCAAGCCCCGCTACTGCAATAGCTCGTTTCCAACTCCAAAATGAAACATATCCTAACCAATCTCCTTTAGAATGTTATAGTGCTACCCCTGATTTAGGCATATCCCAAGCAGGTGCTACTATAGCTAATGGAGGATTTTTATGTGTAGGCCCCCTTTCAGGAGCTATTGATCCTTCATTTGGGGGACAACAAGGAAACTTTATTAGCTGCAGTGCAGATAATGTAATAGCAGTAGGTAAAAATAATGTAATTGGTAAAGATAATAGTGTAACAGTTGGATTTGGAAATGAAAGTAGAGACGATAATCAATTATTAGCAGGATTTCAAAACGTTGCTACTGCTTTAGGAGGTATAGCTTTTGGCCATTCTAATCTAGCCCAAGGTCCCTACTCTTTAGCCCAAGGATATAGATCAGCTACAAATGCACCTTATAGCCATGCTGAAGGTTCAGGAACTACAACTAATGCCCAAGCCTCTCATGCTGAGGGATTTAATACAGCTACTTATGGTCAGGCATCCCACGCTGAAGGAGGTTCTTCTGAAACATACGGAAACTATTCTCACGCTGAAGGTTATGCTACTAAAGCAAATGGTCAATCCTCCCATGCTGAAGGTATATATAGTTTTGCTTCGGGTCAATTTTCACATGCCGAGGGAGAAGGTACTATTACTATAGGAGATGCTTCCCATGCTGAAGGTAACCATACTATAACCCAAGCTAACTATTCTCATGCCGAAGGTTACTACACCACATCATCAGGCGTAGCATCACATGCTGAAGGTATATATACCCAAGCCCAAGGAGATTATTCTCATGCCGAAGGAACTTATACAACTTCTTCTGGTGTTTCTTCTCATACTGAAGGAAATTCTACTAGCGCAATAGGAAATTATTCTCATGCCGAGGGTTATTATACTAAAACCCAAGGAGCTAGTTCCCATGCTGAAGGTAATTATACCTTAGCCCAAGCTGATTATTCTCATGCCGAGGGTTATTATACCTCAGCATCGGGTGCATCATCTCATGCCGAAGGTAGTACTACAAAAGCTTCCTCCCCTTATTCTCATACAGAAGGATATAAGACTTTAACTCTTGGAAACTATTCCCACGCTGAAGGTAATTTCACTACAGCTTCGGGTCTAGCATCCCATGCTGAAGGAATCCAAACAACTACTATAGGAAACTATTCTCACACAGAAGGTTATAAAACTTTAACTGAGGGTCAATACTCACACGCTGAAGGATTTGCTACTACCGCTTCAGCCATTGCGGCTCATGCCGAAGGTTATTTTTCCCAAGCAAAAGGTTATTATTCCCATGCTGAAGGAAATACCACAATAGCAAATGGTACAGGATCTCACGCCGAAGGTAGTAATACTCAAGCTCTTGGAAACTATTCCCACGCTGAAGGTAATTTCACTACAGCCTCTGGTATAGGATCTCATGCTGAAGGTAATTTATCTAAAGCTCTTGGAAATTATTCTCACGCTGAAGGTTATGCTACTACAGCTTCAGGTGATTTTTCTCATGCCCAAGGTCAAAGTACTTGGGCTTTAGGATCTAGAGCTCATGCTGAAGGATATAAAACAACAGCCTCTGCATTCTTTTCCCACACAGAAGGTTATCAAACTTTAGCCAGTGGGTCATATTCACACGCTGAAGGATTTTATACTAAAACTATAGGAGATTATTCTCACACAGAAGGTTACTTAACCACAGCTTCAGGTTTATACTCACACGCTGAAGGTCACGGTTCCCAAGCAATAGGAATAGGTGCTCATTCCGAAGGATACTATACACAAGCCTCGGGTAGTTATACTCACGCTGGAGGTAAAAATACAATTTCTACAACTGATTATTCATCTGTTATAGGCCGTTTTAATTCTACTTCAAGCCTAAGTGGTCAATCCACTACAGATTTATTTGTAATTGGCAATGGTGCTGATGAAGCTAATAGAAGTAATTTAATTGAATTTGCTACTGATGGTATTTACATAAATACAGGTTCAATACCAACTTCCGACCCAGGAATACTCGGTAAGTTATATAGAACAGGTTCAAATTCTGACGAATTAAGAGTTTCATTAGGATCTTAATAACAGATAAAAGAATATTATGAGTAAAATTACATGGGACAACAGAAAAAACTCAGGATCTAAAAGTAGTTTAGATGCTGTAATTTTTAATGAAACTAAAACATCAACAAATGCTTTATATGACATAATAGAAGCTCGATTAGGTAATACTTCTTCTTTATCTCCTATTAATCTCACTCCTTCTGGTAATTTATTTATTTCTGGTAATTTACTTCCTAATGTTAGTAGTAATAACCCTACGTCTTCTTTTAATCTAGGGGGAGAAAATAACATTTGGGAAGAAGTATATATAGGTCCTACTACTATTAACTATGTAGATAATGAAGGAAATATTACTTCTTTAAGTCAAGATGATATTAAAGGGATAAAAGCAGGCAGTTTGCCTGTTTCTCCTAAAAATATTAGTGGAAGTACTTTTACAAATTGGGAAAGTGTTGAAGCTATTTTTAGTAAAGAAACTTTATATAAAAATATAGATCTTCAAACAGAAAATGAAATAAAATTTGTTCTTAGAAATAATCCTGGAGTAGGAGGTCCCGATAATCCATTTTTCCATATTGATGGTAATACTAATTCTATCCATATAGGTAATAAAAATGCTACTACTACCACATACCTATATGATACCACAAGATTCCCAGTATCCTCTTCTCTTTTAATCTCAGGAAATTTAGCTATAGAAGGTACTCGTGCTTTCCCCCCACCCCCAACCCCCGGATTCTACTCGGGATCTATGAGTGCCCTAGCTAATAATCAAATCCGTATAGTTACTTCATCATTTACTGGTAGTAATTTATTAAATGGATACAATGCACCTAATAGTGTATTCTTCCCAACTCCCTTAGTTAATAATTTTTACACTCCTCTATTTTTTGTTACCCCTGATGGGAGTTCTCAAGGATATAATTTTACTTCATCTCATTTTTCCAATCCTGGAGGAGAAAGTGTAAAAGTTTCTTATAAAGATGGTAGGGATATTTTAATACTTGAAGACCCCCCTTACAATGCAGGATATACTGCTACTTGTTCATTCTCTATCCCATTCTCAGCAAGTTCAGCAATTAACCAAAATTTTATTGTTCAACTCCACCAGCAAATAACAGCAGATTCATCTTTTCCCTTAATTGTTCCTGGAACTACTCGAGAATATTTATTAAAACCCGAAAATTTCCCCAATGGAATAGTCACAGGTAGTTTTGAAGGTGAGTATAGAATTGGGAAAACTAATATAGCTTTAGAATATACAAAATCAGTAAATGAAATAGGAAAACCTTATATTCAATACACAGACCAGATTCTACCTATTTTAGATTCTTCAGAAACTACTATAAACGAAGGAGGTATTCATTTAGCTGTATCTAGTTATGGGTTAACAGACGTATTTACTGGATACTACTCACCTGTTCAATATAGTAACCCTAATAATCTTCCAAACCCCCAAGTTCTTGAAAATGAAGGTTTCCACGAGTGGGAAATATTTATTCACCCTACTTGGAATATGACCCCTAATGATACCTCTGTCCCGGGGTATATTTCTCCTTTTAAAGCTTATAGTTATACTTTAAATCTAGGGTTTCCATATCCTTCAACATTCTGGTCCTGGGGCGATAATTTATCTAATCTAAGCCAACCTCTTCTATCGGCTACAATTTCAGGAAGTTCTATTTTTACAAATAATGGTATTGTAGAACAAAATCATACTATTTTTGGAGTAGATCAATATAACATTTTTAGGGTAGACAATAATGATTTTTATACAATAGATAATACTATTTCTCAAAGTATTTGGAATAATTTCCAAAAATCTATACCTGCTACAGATAATAAATTTCTTTATAAGAAATATTCTTGGTCAGAAACCCCAACAAATTTTAATACTTTTACTTTTCCTGAAATATCTTGGTCTGCTAATGCTCAAACCGGAGATGGAAGTGAAGATGTTTTCCATAGAGAATACGTTGTTCCCACAAATGTAACTCGACACAAAAATAATCCTTATTTAGATGCCGAAACTGGATATTTAGCATCTAATGATGATTATCCTCCTTATTATTCTATCCCATCAACTGCTTCTGGTTTAGTGGTATCTGACACAATCCACGCACCCCAACAGGATATAGAATTAGTTGTTTTTAAATCCCCTGGCAAAGGTACTTATGAAATTTGTGCTGAAGTTGATTTAGTAGCTTGGGCTGCTCTTCCTTCTACATGGAGAAAAACACTTACACCCTTTGAAAGTGACGTTGAAACTTTTCAAGCCGCTCGCAATGTTACAGACACTTTTACTTTTAAATTACATAAACAATCTTTAGGTGGAACTATAACTCCTTTAGAAATATCTACTGTTTCTAAAAATAGAAGAGATTATGAATCTGTAACAAGATATTCAAATGTTAATCCTGTTCCCTTTTTTGAAGGAGGGGGAATCTCATCAAATAATATAAATTTTGATCCTGTCTTCCAAGACGAAGGATTAGACTTTGGATTTACTCACATTAATAGTTTAATTACTGCCAATCCTGAATACGAGCAATACGAAGCAGAAAACCAAGTAGATTGGTGGCATTATCTCCATTGCTGGTCATATAATACGGGCCCTGTAGAATCCTTTAAAAATCGCCCCCTTTTATTTGCTATTAATTTAGCTATTCAACTTGATCAATTAGCCCAAACTACTTCTATTTTTGGAGTCTACGAAAGCGGAGGTCCTGATACTGTTACTTACCAAGGAAATTGGTCACAAACATCAACATTCACTGACGAATTTATTGAATATCAAGTCCTAACATCAGGTGAAGGTATTCCTTCAGAAATATGGGATTCAGTTCAACTCCCCGCCCCACCAGTATTATCTAGTAATCAAACAGCCGAAATATTTGCAATTAATACTAATGCAGCAGGTCAAATGACTGTTGTATGGAGAATTAGAACTTTTGCTGAAGGACCGTTTTGGGCAGGTATATCGGTAACAGAACATAATCCTTTTTGGTCTACACTTCCTAGTATAGGTTTAATAAGCTATTGGGCTTGGTTTTTAAATCCTTTTGCATATTTCCAACCCCCCGGACTTCCTGATGGGTGTGATTGTCAACTTCTTATGCTTCGTCCTGAGGATCGAGCCGCTGCGGGATGCTTAGCTACAAACCCTCATACTAAATGTTTATCTTATGAACTAGAAGAAGGGGATATAATTTTTATGACTGTTTCTGTAAAAAATGGAACATATTTTGTACAAGATAGAAATAATATCTATAATAGAGGCACAGGAATTCGAAGGGTTAAAGAAGCTGACATTAGATATCTAGGATTTACTAATGATACTTCATTAAAAGTTAAAACTTTACCTCAATTATTAGAAACTCCTGTTACATTAGCATTTACCGCTGATAATGGAAATGCCTCTCTTAGTATTTCTAATGAATCATTTCCTGGAGTATCTCCCTTAGGGTGTTTTGAAGTTGATCCTGGTGTAAAAATAGCAAACACAGGAATGGTTATTTCTGATGGAGGATTCCTGAATTTAGGTACTCTTTATAGTGAAAACCCTAATTTACCCTTTATTAATACCGAAGGAAACTTTATTAGCTGTAGCGCTAGTAACGTAATTTCAGTAGGACATAATCTTTCTACAGGAGGAGATAATACATTTAATATAGGGATTAACTCTGAAATAAATGGGTTTAATAATTTATCTGCAGGTCAAAATAACGTTATCGCAACTTTTTCTACTTCTTCTCAAATTGTTTCCTCTTCAGGAGGTAATAATGTATGTTTAGGAGACAGTAATATAGTAAATGGCTTTAATTCTTTAGGTCAGGGACATTCTTCTCAAATTTACGGAAGTTACACTCATGGAGAAGGAGAAGATATAGTAATCAATGGAGTTTATTCTCACGCCGAAGGTAAATCTAACCAAGTTGAAAATGCAGGCAACCACATAGAGGGCTATCAAAATAATATAGCAAAGGTATCTGCTAATTCTCATGCCGAAGGTCAAGGTAATACAATTTTATTTTCTTTTTACAACCATGCTGAGGGGTATAAAACATCCTTAATAGGGGGAAATGCCTCTCATGTAGAAGGAGATAGTACTGTCATTACAGCATCTTTATCAACAAACGAGTCTAGAGGATCTCATGCTGAAGGATATGGTACCCAAATTAGTTCTTCACGTGGGGCGCATGCTGAAGGTTATAATACTAAAATTACAAAAGGAAGTGCTTACGGCCATGCTGAAGGTAAGAATACTTTAGTTGAAAGATGGAGCTCCCATGCAGAAGGTACTCTCACAACATCTTCAGGTAAATTTTCTCATGCTGAAGGTTATAATACCCAAACCTTAAGTAATTATTCTCATACAGAAGGTCACCAAACCCAAACAAAAAATCGCTATGCTCATGCTGAAGGAATAAATTCTACAGCCTCAGCTGATTTTTCTCACACGGAAGGAAGATCTACTCAAACCTCAGCAAAATATTCTCATGCCGAAGGATTTAGAACCTTAACTTTAGGAGAAAGTTCCCACGCAGAAGGGTTTAGAACTTTTACTAAAAATGATTATTCTCATGCCGAGGGATATTTAACTTCGGCATCCGCAATTTCTCACGCTGAAGGACTTGTAACAAAAGCCTCTGGATTTTATTCTCACGCTGAAGGATATTCAAATAAATCCTCAGGCCAATTTTCCCACGCCGAAGGAAGATTCACAACCTCTTCAGGTCAGTCTTCTCATGCCGAAGGAAGTTTTACCCAAGCTTCATCATATTATTCTCATGCTGAAGGAAGACAAACTATTGCTAGTGATACTGCAGCTCACGCTGAGGGATTTTATACTATAGCTTCTGGAATATCTTCCCACGCTGAAGGATTTCAAACCACCGCATCAGGTAAATATTCTCATGCTGAAGGATCCTATATAACATCTTCAGGAGAAGGATCCCATGCTGAAGGAACCCAAAACTCAGTACTTAATGATTATTCCCATGTTGAAGGTGACCAAAACACAGTCCAATCTAGGTATGCTCATGCTGAAGGAACCCAAAATACTATTACAAATATATCTACTTATGGACACGCTGAAGGTTTTAAAACATTAGCAGATAATATAGCAACCCATACTGAAGGTTTTCTTGTCACAGCCTCCGGAACTTATTCTCATGCCGAAGGATATTTAACCCAAACTACATCTCCTTATGCTCATGCTGAAGGAAGAGAATCTATTGCTAAAGATCCTGCATCCCATGCTTCTGGTATTTATACAACTGCTTCATGGGATTATACATCTACTAGAGGCATTAGAACAGAACCCTTAGGAATTACTATAATATCTAGTACTCACCACACAGGGTCTCTTACAGTAGGAAGATATAATGATAACCAAAGTATGGGAGGTTATAATTTTACAACTGGTTCTAAATCCCAATTTGTAATAGGTGCTGGTACTAGTGTAAGTAATAGAAAAAATTTAGCTGAGTTTACCTTTGAAGATATATTATTTAATATTAATTTTTTACCTACATCTGATCCAAGTAAAATAGGTCAATTATATAGAGATGGGGGTATTATAAAAATTTCATTAGGATAAATAATTTAAAATAGTTTTATAAATATTTATAAACAAATTTAATAAGACATGTCAAAGATAACTTGGGAAAATAGGACAAATACTGGTAGTAACGCTTTAATTGATGCCGCTGTATTTAATGACACTAAAACGTCAGTAAATACCTTATATGATGTTGTAGAAGCTCAATTAGGAACCACTTCATCTACTGCTGATAACTTAATCATCTCAGGTAATATATATCTTTCGGGTAGCATACTTCCAGCAACTGGATCTACTAATACCTCATCTTTTAGTTTAGGTAGTCCTACTAATGCTTGGAAAGAAATTTATGTAGCTACTTCTTCTTTAAATTTTGTAGAATCTGATGGCACTATTACTAAATGGAGTAAACAAGATGTAACAAACCTTAAATTAGGTAAAAGTCTACGTATAGGTGATGACAAGCAATTTGTTAATGAAGTAGACGACACTACTTATGTAAGAGCAAGTGCTGCGGGGCGTATGGTAACATATGCAGGGAATAATGTAGCAATTGATGCTAAGTCTGATCAAGTTACTTTAGGAGGTCTTAAAGGAGCTACCGGGGGACTTCCTGTAGCTCTCCCTGGGGGTATTACAGGAGCTTTATCCATTACGGGCTCAACTGAAATCTCTGGATCTACTACTATTTCAGGATCTACTAGTATTAGTGGGTCTGTTATAATATCAGGAGATACTAACTTAGATGGAGTAGTTAATATAACAGATCTTCTAAATGTTTTGGCAGACTATTCCCAAACAGGTAGCTTTGGGGTTAGTGGTTCTACTACTTTGCAAGGAGATGTTAATATGGATGGTATTGTTAATATGAATGATTTATTAACAGTATTAGCTGGTTTTAATTCTAGTGGATCTTCTACAAACACAGGCTCATTCACAAACTCAGGATCTTTTAGCAATGAAGGTACAGGCTCATTCACAGGCTCCCTTGATGTTTCAGGATCCTTTAGTAACGAGGGCACAGGCTCGTTTACAGGATCTTTATATGTTTCCCAATCTTATTTGGGACTTATCACTAGTGCAAGTACAAATACAGCTGCCCTTATAGTAGATAGTGGTGATAACTATTTTTACGATAGTATGTTTGTTTCAGGGGCTCTATATATAGGAACACTTCCTTTAGATCCTAATGATCCGGCCAATACCGGAGGATTTACTAATAATATTTTTAATAATAGTGGAACTGTAGTTGAAAATGTATTTGTTCAAGGTACTGGAAATAATGTAGCGGCACAATATGGTTTTGCTAGAGGTAAGGATAATACGATCCTAATAACTGCTAAAAACGCAGCTACTTTAGGACAAGGTTTATTTGCTGTAAATGAAAATTCTTCTATTTTTGGTCAATTTAATAAAATAAACGATTCTGATTTTAATAATGCCCTTTTCATAGTAGGATCGGGTGCAGATGCAGGAAATAGAGCTAACTCAATTCAAATTTCATCAACTACATCTAAATTTTGGACCCCCAACATTTATTTAAATGACTTAACTACAGGAAGTGCTTCCGAAAGAACCCCTCTTATTATAAATAGTAGTGGTCAAGTATTTAAAGCTAATGCTAATTACATAGACACAGCTTATACCGCATCCTCAATTTCAGATGCTACTATTACATTAACATATAATGATGATACTGCTACTGTACTTACAGTAAATAATGTAGTAAATGCTTCTACATCTTCGTATGTTCCCAATGCTATTAAAACAGCTAGTATTGCTAGCAGTACAATTACTCTTACTCAATTTGATGGAGATACTATTGACTTAGAAATAGATGCAGTACCATCAGCATTTACTTCAGCGTCAATAAATGATGCAACCCTTGCACTCACCCAGTCTAATGGTACTATTACATCTCTTACAGTAAATAACGTACAAAACGCTAATACAGCATCTATAGTTCAAAATACAATTGTAGATGGTAATGGTATTCAAGATTTTACATTCAATGGTTCTTCAACAGCTACTGTAGCCCTTGAAAACCAAATTAGTGTAACAGGAATTACATCTTCATTCCAAGGCAACTTAATAGGTACAGCTTCCCTAGCAACAAATGTTACTAATGCTCCTACTTTACAAGAGGTTACCACAGCAGGATCCTCTACAACAATAAATTCAGATTTTAAAGGAGGATTAGTAACTACGGGTAGTGCTACTAATGCGGGCTCCCCAGCTGCTATATCAAGCTATGGTAAATTAAGATTTAATGTAGCTAATGCTTCTGATAACAGTGAATCTGGATTCAAAATTATAAACCTTCCTTCTGACCCTCAAACAGACCCAGATAATGTTAATTCATTAAGAACCCCATTAGTAGTAGATGATGCTGGTAATATTTACAAAGCTAATTCTCAATTTGGAACTGCTTCTTTAACTCAATCAGGAACTGGCCAATTTGCATTTACTACTTCATTTGATAATGGTGATACTTTCCAAGTTACAGAAGGAATTGAATTTATCCTTTCAGGAAGTGACAATATTAGTGTTACTAACCCAGGATTAAGAACAGCTAAATTTGATATTACTGTAGGGTTCCAATCTGCTATTAGTGGAGCTATTAATACTGCAACTAGTTCATTATCTTCTTCTATAGATACTACTATCACAACAATAGAAGGGAATATAACAAACCTCCAATCTAACTCAGCATCATTTAGTACAGATATAACAAACCTCCAATCTGCTTCTTCATCTTTTAATACAAATATAACAAATCTTGAAGCTAGTGCTTCATCTGGTGTATTCTTTAATGGAAGTAGTGGAAATGGATTTACTGTAGGATTATTAGAAACAGCTTCATTTATAGGAGATACTAACTTAGCTGTTACTGCTTCTAATGGAACTATAACATTCTCATTAATTGATGTAGTAACTGGTTCTCAAGATAATGATTGGCATGTAACCCCTGATAATACTGCTTTAACTTCAAGTAGAAATGTTAGAATTACAGGCAGTTTAAATGTAGGATTTACCACATCTTCCGTAGGAACTAATAGTTTTACTCAAGGAAGCTATCCTACAGCAACCGGTAATTATTCTCATGCTCAGGGTTCAAGAACTATAGCTTTTGGTACTAACTCTCATGCTGAAGGTATAGGAACTTTTGCATCTGCTAGTAATTCACATGCCGAGGGTCAATTCACTACAGCTTCGGGTTATAGTTCTCACGCCGAAGGACATAAAACATTAGCTTCTGGAGATTATTCACATACTGAAGGCTCTGGTTCTCAAACAACAGGAATAGGATCCCATGCTGAAGGATATGAAACATTAGCATCTGGGGATTATTCACATGCCCAAGGTAGAGGTACGACAGCACAAGGTAATTATTCATTTGCTGCGGGTATTAACTCAGTAGCATCAAATGCTTATTCATTTGCAATAGGAAGCAATACAAAAGCAGAAGGTCTTTACTCACTTTCTGCAGGACAAAATGTATCTGCATCAGGAGGATTTACATTTGCTCACGGTGATGCTACTAAAGCAGAAGGAGAATATTCACATGCTGAAGGCCAAAGTACATTATCTTTAGGTAATTTTTCCCACGCAGAAGGTAGATTAACAACCTCTTCTGGTAATTACTCTCACACCGAAGGAGACCAAACTATAGCTTCTGGATTATATTCACATGCTGAAGGATATGAAACATTAGCTTCTGGAGATCACTCACATGCTAAAGGTTCCCAAACAACAGCATCTGGTAATTATTCACACGCTGAGGGCTCATCATCTTTAGCCTCAGGTTTAGGGTCTCATGCCGAGAATTTTCAAACTATAGCATCTGGTGAGGCATCACACGCTGAGGGTTACCAAACAACAGCATCTGGACCATATTCACACACCGAAGGAAGAGAAACTAAAGCTTCTGGAACTTCTGCTCATGCTGAAGG
>Ga0181373_1000216_pt1 | contig 14236 bp, 15 predicted proteins | sample LowvirmetaG_3_FD_130159 | JGI IMG/M metagenome (GOLD analysis project Ga0181373, IMG submission 130159) | Marine viral communities from the Subarctic Pacific Ocean - Lowphox_09 viral metaG | ecosystem: Environmental > Aquatic > Marine > Oceanic | place: Subarctic Pacific Ocean | collected... | reverse complement strand
TCTCGTGCTTTCTGTCTATTCCGCTCTTGTCCTTCCTTGCGTTTCTCTTCTTTCGCTATTGCTTTTGCCTTCGCCTCCGCTTCACGAATACGTTTCCGTTCTTCCCTTTCCAATTGTACTGGGGTGAGTGATTTTTTAGGTGCTTCCTCTATGACCTTCTTCGCCCTCTGTCTTGTTAGTTTCGGTTTTTCCATCGGTGCTTCATCAAATATCTCATCTTCTTTTGCTGGTAAGTTTTCCACTACTTCATTCTCAACTGGCGGGAGCAACCCCTCTTGTTCTTTAGCCAATTCATTAATATTGGGGTTGATTTCAACGAATAATTTACTTGTGTTTTCGTCCATATATATTATCAAAATATTAAAAAATCTAAAACACTTTTAAATATTTTGACCTACCTTTAACTTATCCAATTCTTGTTTTAAATTTAAAATCTCCAATTTATCTGCGTGTCTTTGTGTGCGTTTATGATGTGTTATGTATTGATTTTTTACCTCTTCTCCACACGAACAAATGCGTGTTTTATTTCCATATTTTCTTAAGGTTTCCCTATATCTTTCTGGATTTTTTTCTCTATATCTCTTGGATTTCTCACAACTACTTAGTCCCATTACGGTCGTCTATATATATAGTATATAGATATTCTTTAAGTCATTTTTATGAAACCCTCATACGGCAAATAGCGTTCCAATTGTGTCATCTTCCTTACCACTACATACTTTATTATAGACCATACCAAAATTCATAACAATATTATATAAGACATTTCCAAAATCTTCTTCTTTCATAGTGTTCCATGCTCTATAATCTTCTCCATCATCACCTTTTACAATATCACCTTCTCCACCAATCTTTTTTAACGTTTCCACAATTAATTGTCTTGCTTGTCCATCAAGTTTATTCAAACAGAGATATAATAGATGGTTATACTTTTCTTCTGGTTCAATTGGTCTTGTCCCTTCGCCTTCTCCTTTTCCTTCTCCCAAACTCATATATATAATTTAAATAGATTTCTTTATATCTCTTTTTGTCCTTTTTCTTTTCCTTTCTATAAATTTCAAAAGTATTTCTCTCATAGAAATATAAGGGTATAAATCACTTGTATATTTATTAATATATAAAAAAAAAGGGAAAAAAAAGGAAAAAGGAAAAAAGTATAAAAGGTAATATAATATACCTTCTTTCTTACTGTTTTACCTATGCTTTTTAAAAATCTCAAATTCTAAATCTCATTTTGTTAATTTACATTTTGTCTTTTTGTCTTTTTTGGATATACGGTCGTATATTGTTTTATAACACACATTCTCCACTCGTTTCTATTTTGTCATTTTTCAACATTACCAGATTCACCCAACCTCCTTTATCTGTTGATTTATTGCTTCCAGTATATAGTTTTGTATCCCATGTATGACCCTTTCTTTTCATATGGTTTCTAACAGTTTTTTTCATATATAGTTCTGCTTCTTTTTCAAAATATTGTTCGGCAACTTCCTTCCAACCCAATCTCGTATTATTACCGAATCTAATACGTTCATCATAAAAATTTTTGAACGGGTCATTATCCTCAATAGTTTCTCTTGTTTCTTCTTCCCATTCTGTAGGGAACTGTTGTGTTTTTTCATCTCTTAAAAACGCTCTTGCGTAATCAAATAGAGTATGTAATAGAGCCATTTTTCTCTGTTCAAAATCGGCATCAATAGTGTGTGATGGTTTGAACTGTAATTTATCATAATCATCTTCTTCATATTTACTATCAAAGTGAGAATTAAACGTCATCTGCTTGAATGACCTTTCCATACCCCCATCACTATCAAATTTCGGGGCGTGGTTGGTCATGGCGAACAACTTAAAATTTATATCCAGATTATCCTCTGTTCCAAACATCACCTCATATCGTACCTTAGTTCCATCACGTATATTTTTAATCAGTTCGGCATTAAGTTTCTTTTTCTTCGGCAACTCATTTACCCACACAATTCTCGCATTTTTCAATTCCGCAAGTGATTTATATGTTTTTTTATTTTCACTATCCAATAGGTCATTATTAGACTTCTTACAATAATGATGTAATATAGAACATAATATCTCAAAAATTTTTGATTTCCCATTAGAACCCATAGCACCATATAGAATATAAAATTCTTGGACTCTGGAAGCATATCCAAGTAGGGAATAACCGATTACAGATAGATAATAATCCACATGTGTTTTTTTATTATTACATATTTTCATAAACATATCTCTAATCCATTCTTCATCATCGTCGTTTCTCTCTTTTTCATAATTATATGGTAATGTTTTAGAAACAAAATCATCATATTTAATATCTCTTAGTGTATCATTCTCAATATCATATAGTCCATTCTTGAATGCGATATATCCAAGATTAATATTTAACTTTTGATGGAATGTTTTATCCGTCAATCGTGGTTGTAAATGTTTTATGATTGTATTTAGATATGTATCTTTCCATGAATATCTTTTGATTATATTTTTGAGTTGTTCTTTTAGTTCATTCTTTTTCTCGTCTTTCTGTTCATTATCAATCTGTTTCTGTAAATCTTTTTCTTGGAACTCAATTGCTTTTAATATATGTTTTCCAATAATCGCATTTACATTTACGTGATTATCCCATAATCCAGTCTTCTTATCCCATACATACCATTTATGTGGTTTAGATGCCTCATGATATATAATATCATTTTTGATTACTGGATATAGTTTTTCTGCGATTGGTTCAATACCTTTTTTAAAATCATCATTTGTTAAAATCAATTCAATATCATAAATCTCTTTCATATATTTTAAATATGCGTTCGGTTTTTCATTCTTCAATACATTCTCAGCAATCGCAAACGGCATTTTTTTTGATTGTCTTGACCACCCACGCCACGCATCATAATCACTTTCCGTGCGGTGTGGTATATCAATAGAACTGCTCCATTTTTCAAATGTTTTATATAACGCCCCATTATGAGCGAGTGCTGAGCCAACCTTCAAATATATATCATTATAATCAATACGGGGATTACCGAGATAATGGATAAATCGTGTAAAGCGGTTTTGTTCTACAGATTGTTGTAGCACAACTTCTTCTTTTTTGGGTTTTTTACTAACTTTTTTTATCGGTGATGAGTTTATATAATCAATATTTTTTTCATCTCCTTTTACATATTGTATAATGTGGTCTTTTTCACTTCCACTTACAACCTTCATGATTCTATCTTCCTCCCCTTTTTTATAAGCATTAATCGTTCTCAACAATTGCCTCCCATTTGAATATACGGAATTATCGCAATATAATACATTATCTTTTTCTGTGATTTTTGCGTTGTCTTTCCATTTACATTCAATAACTTCATTTAATAGGTTGGATATAATAGGCATTTTGACCGATTGTATATATTCTTTACATTTTAATGTATTTTCAATAACCTCATCTTTAAAGATGATATGGTACGATAATTTATGAGTGCCTTTTTTTGATTTATATTGGGAACTGGTGCGAACCGCTAAATCCCCACATAACTTCAATATATCACATATTTTGTTATGTGTATCATGAAAATCCTTTTCACTCATATCAAAATCCAATTGTCCGTCCAAATCCATATATGGCTTCTTTTTTGTTTCTGGACGTAGGACTTCAAAATATGGGTTTTTTTGACTTAAAGATATATTATCATATAATTTATAATTATTAATATTATCGCTTAATTTTACATCGTTCGCAAAATATATAGTCATCGGTCGTATATGTATATAATCTATATATTCTTTATATCATTTTAATTCAATTTTATTTAAAATGATATATGTTATTTTACCAACCAGAAGAAACCGATGAGGGTAAATTTAGACTATCCATATTGGGGACAATCCCCATGCCTCGTTGTGCTATAGTGTATGGCTGTGTTGGAACTTGGATTTGTGGTGCTGAGGGCATCGGTTTTTGTAGTACATCTTCATCAAACCAATCAACAACGCCTTTACCAACTTGAACCGCACCAGCAACATCAAGGGCAGTTCCCGCCACATTAAATAATGCTCCAATTGGAGCGAAAATCCCAGTAGCATCAAGTGTTGCTCCAATACCTTCCAAAACACCTCCAGTTGCTTCTTTCCTAACGAATCTTCCAGCACTTTCAGCACCTTCTTCAACAATATCTTTACCTATTCCTCCAATAACACCTTCAGCACCTTCTTCACCTAATCCTCCAAGAGCACCTCCCGCTCCTCCCATTTCTTTTTCAACAGCAGCACCTCTTCCAGCAGTTTCTGTATCTAATACCCTCTCTCTTAAATCCTCTGGTTTTGGTGTATCATCGGCAACTGATGATGATGGGGTATATCTACTTTCAACATCGCTACTTGCTTGACCTCGTAGTGCGTCATCGCCACCAATCTCTGCGTGTGTGTGAAATCCAACACCTTCACCCATATCTTCTGGTAAATCCCGCTGTTGTGCTGATTGTCGTTCGGCAATAGAATCAAAATCAATTCTTCCGCTTGGTGTTTTTTCAAGGGAAGTATTTCTTGCCATAAAACTTTCAAAACTTTCATCGCTATAAACACTATCTGGGTTCGTCGTCATACTTTCACTTACCCTACTACTCATTTCTGGACTGATACTATCTTCACCCAGTCCAGATAAATTTGAACTTTTATTTCCCACATCTGTCAATTCAATTGACCTATCATTTACATCTTGTGATGGGACTACAAATTGCCTATCTCCAAAAGATGATTTTTTTGATGCTATTTTATCAATAATAGTTTCACCAAGTTTTTCGTCTAAATTTGCTAATGAACCTCCGTTCAAAACTGATGTTTTATAGCGATATATCCCTCCACCGTATTTACCCAATAATTCGTTGAATGTTCTCACACCAACTTCTTGTCCTACTGCCTTTAAAACTCCAGCCGCATCTGCCGTTTTGGATTGCTGTAGCAATTGTTGATTCGCCGAGCGGACACTATCAATATCACTACGAAAAGAAAAAAGATTTTCATTAATTTGACTCGCTTCTTGTGCGAAGGCGGTTCTTCCAGTTGTATCCATTTATTCTATATCATTATTATTTTTTTCGTTGATTACAATATTAACCTCTTGTTTTGTTGTATTCGTTAATACTTGTTCTTGTTCTTGTTCTTGTTGTTGTCCTTTTTCGTCTTCTTTTTCTCCTTTTAGACATTCAATTGCCTTGCTCAAAACGCAGTCGCTGCCTTGAAAACAACAGATAAGTAAATCTACTAATCCATTTCCTTTTTGTGTTCTTAGAAAGGGCAAAACCTCACTTACGATAAAAAGACTACTGATTGTAGCAAGACTGATGATATAATCTACACAGACCTCTTTTGTTTCATAGTCCATCTCTTCTTCAAGGTAAGTATAATTCATTTACTCTATATCCATATTTTTTTTTACATTCTCAAGTCCTCTCATATCGTCAATAGATAAATATGATACATGTGCGTCATCGTATATGTTTCCCATATAAGAAATACTTACGGTATAATTCATTATGGAGGGAAATACAGAATGATTAAGACCTAATGCGTGTATAAATTCGTGTAGCACCACGTTATATAGTGTATTATCTTTATCAAGCAATTGATTGGATACATAAATATCCGCTTCATTTTTATATAGCACAGTATAACCATATGCTTTAGAATCATCATCAAAAGAACAGATAGTATTTGCTCCGTTAATTTCATCTTTATATATTTCATTATGGAGAGAAACATTTATAATATTATGATTGTTAATATCTTGTACCACGTCTTTTGATACTGATAATAATTTTTCATCTATACTACAACATGTATAGAAAGGTAATGGATTATCTATGGGTATATAATCATTCAGTATCTCATATCCTTTTGTAAATAATATAATGGAGAGAAACAACAATCCTCTCATTTATATTATAGTGTTATTTTTTTCGTTGCTGTTCTCTAATATATCTCATATGTTCCTTCATCTTTGATTTTAATGCGATTGCTTTTTTAGCCGACTCACTCATGGGTTTTGGTTCTTTTCTTGGAAGTGCCTTTCTTGTGATTGGGTCTTTTGTTCGTTTTTCCGCCATCTTATATAGTAGGTTAATATTTTTTATTAAATTTCTTAACTCTTCCAGTTTTCTGTTTCTCTCTTTGTGCTGACTTAACTTCTTTATTAGATAATTCTTTAAAGGTCTTGGGTGTTTCTTTTGTTATGCGTTTAGTAGGTCTATATACATCACCCTTTTTTTTATAACCCTTACCTCCACGCTGGTTTTTCCAGTCTTCTTTAAACCAGCGAGATAGACCTTTTTTCTCTTGCTTTTTACCGACATAGGCACTTGAACTATTATGTTTTTTCTTATATGCTTCCTTATATTCCTTTACTAATATTCCGCTACGATATGCTGAGTGTTTAGGTATTTTTTTATACACTCTCCTTTTGACGCTTTCATATAAAGTCTTATCTTTTGGTTCGCTCATATATATTATAGGTCTAATCTTTTTTTAGCAATCTCATAATATTTTTCGTCCAATTCAATTCCTATAAACTTACGATTTAGTGTCTTTGCGGCAACTCCCGTAGAACCACTACCCATCGTAGGGTCTAATATCGTATCCCCTTCATTCGTATAATATTTTATAATCCACTCTAAAATCGGTTGTGGTTTTTGTGTGGTGTGTTTTCGTTTTGATTCTATATCATATTCTAACACAGATATTGGTAGTGGTATATCATAATGACTTCCTTTACCACACACCTTATATTTTGTATCTCCGTATAATGATGTTTTTGATTGGTGCTTTTCAATATCATCTTTTTTATTATGATATTTATTCTTGTTATAGGTGGGTAATTTCTTATAGAATACTAATAATAACTCATGTTTTCTCAAGGGCATTTTCCCACTCTGTAAATATCCAGCACCACTATTACGTTTAAACCACACTAAATCATATCTAAACATTTTTGGATTACTGACTATAATTTCACTTGCGAATTTCATATCACAGAAAAAAAAGTAAGGTGTATTATCATTTTTCGCAACCCTTTTTAGTTCTCTCCATAACTCATCTAAATCAATCTTATTATCCCACTTACACGCAGTCGTACCATAAGGTAAATCACATATCACACAATCAACTCTTTTACCTTCAATCTCCTTTAATTTTTCTAAACAATTATTATTAAAAATTTCCATTATATATCATCATCATACAATCTTTTCCTCGCTACTTCGTAATATTTTTCGTCCATTTCAATTCCTATAAATTTGCGGTTTAATGTCTTTGCGGCAACTCCCGTAGAACCACTACCCATAGTAGGGTCTAAAATAGTGTCCCCTTCATATGTGTAGTATTTTATTATCCATTCTAATATATCTTGTGATTTTTCTGTGGGGTGGTTTTTTCCTCTTGTATTTAAATTATCCATTTGAATTATAGAATGCGGTAGTTTAGGTTCGTATATTTTTCCGTATTCTTTTTCACTTGTATTTCCATAAACAGTCTTTCTTTCTATATTTCTTTCTTTTTCATTCACTTTTTTATGATATTCTAAAACATTATAAGTCGGCAACTTCTTATAAAATACCAATAATAACTCGTGTTTTCTCATGGGCATTCTTTTTGAATTCATAAATCCAACAACATTCCTTTTATTAACAACAATATCATATCTAAACATTTTAGGGTTTGAATTGTATAATTCTGTTCCAAATCTAAAATCACAGAAAAAGAAGTAAGGTGTATTATCATTTCTCGCAACCCTTTTTAGTTCTCTCCATAACTCATCTAAATCAATCTTAATATCCCATTTCCACGCAGTCGTCCCATAAGGTAAATCACATATCACACAATCCACACTCTTATCTTCAATCTCCTTTAATTTTTCTAAACAATCATTATTAAAAATTTCCATTATATATTATCAGTCTATATTTATTCCAAAATCGTAGCGATGCCCGAACTGATATTCAATAATCGCTGTGTCCCAATCCAAAAGCGGACATTACGAGTAGAGCCATTATCGGGGGCAAATACCGTTCCACGCTCACTATAGATAATGGGCTGATTGCTGATTCGTTGTCCTTGACCGAATGCGTTTTCCAGTTTCAATCCAACCCAACTTTGAGAACCAGCCTCAAGCGTCTGTGAATAACTGTTATAATCTCTATCCGTCAAACCGAAATCATTAAGTCCAATAACACCCGCTCCATCAGTTTGTCCCTTAAATGTATAGAGATAGTTATTAAGAACAAGTGGAATGCCCTCAACCGCATCTGCTTCCGTCTTCTGGAGAGCGGTATTTGAAATTCCAAGACTATATACATTATTACTGTCTATTTTGAAATTATATGTCATGCCTTCTTTTAGAGCGACGGAGTTATAATGACCGAAATTAGCATTTAAGTCTTGCTGTTCTTTTTGAACTACAATAAACTTAACTTTTTTACCACCAACTTGAATTTGATAGTCATTCGTAAAACCTCCAGTAGCATAAGTTGTAAAGTTGCGTTGTTCCAACACTTCAAGATAAGGAATATCATATCCACCTCTCGCCATAATATCTTCGGCAATTTCAGCCATCATGGAAGGATAAAATAGATAATCAGCCATAATCAAGAATTTCTTTTGAACGATAGTAGAAACACAATTAGCCTTATTAATTGGGACACCAGTAGCACCACTTTGAGGAACACAAAAAGCAACATCGGCTCTTGGTTCGTTGAAAATGATATGGAGTGAAACCTCCTCTCTTATGGCAAACAGCGGTAGTTGGACTCCAACCAAAAATGGAATAAGTTGGGAAAGACCGATAGTGAAAGCGGGAGTTGTATCCTCATTAGTAGTGATTAGACGTTTCGCTCGGTCTTTTGTGTCGGTTTCATTAGCCGTCTGTTCTCCAAGTGGATTACTTGCTTGTCTTACTGCGTATTCACTTGATACACGACCGATAGTTCCGTATGGTGCGGAAAAACCTCTTCCTCTTATAGCGGTTGCTGAATCTGGCTGAATTCCTCTTGCGGCAGAACCCATAAAAACATCACTTCCCGCTTGTTTAGGCATAGCAATACCCTTACGATATTCATTTGAAAAGTGAAGACGTTTCCACGTAGTATAATGTGCGAGGTCTTGTAAATCACTTACTCGCTTACCACCAATTTCCAAAAATGCTCTTGAAATGAGAGAAACTGCTCCAACTGATGTGGGGTAAAAGGCATTCAAAATATCACCCGAGCCGTTGGTTTCTACGACAGTTGCGGCGATTTGAAGTTGTGAATTACTATCAAGAATACCCTTTTTATCAAAAACGAATTTTGCTTGGGATTGATTGAAGGCAACTGGAAAAAGTAAATCGGTATTAACATCGCCTCTAACTTCTGGGCGTTCTACGGTGTCTGTCTTTAAAACTGATGGGAGTGGTTGTCCGCTCATATTTTATTATATATAATGTTGATATAAAAAAATATGATATAACTTTTTTTACATAAGAATTTGGACTCCTCCATTTTCAAAGACAATAGTGTTTTTGTGCTTTACAAAGAGAAATATTGAATGTGGCTGGAGGGAAATTCCCGCAACAGCAATAGACTGAATTCTCATTCCAAAAGGGGTACCTTTGAAATTAAGACCGTTATAAGTGATTTTATCCATACCCACACCGATATTATACTGTCCTCGTTTATCTTCATCAGTAATAGAATATCTTTCACGATTAAATCTCGCTGGGTCAGTATTGCTTAGAGGATAAGACAATTCGGTCTTTAATGATTTTACAAAATTGTGAATAGACCAACCATCACGAATAATATTCAAACTCTCCCAATTCTTAAAACTATCGGCAGTTCCCGCTAACTGTGTTATTTCACTATCCACTTCAAAATCAAGAGGAAGACGTAATCCTCCTTTAGTAAATGTGAATGTTCTAATAGGGACACGATTTTCCAACACACCAGCGGCATTTTCATATATCAGTTGTAGCGTTTGAGAACTATTATACTGATAGTTATTCAACCATTCACTTGGAATCATATTTCCTATAATGCTTAGGGTTCGTCCAGTATTAATATTAAGAGAAAGATTGTAATCATTAGAGTTGAGAACAGAATAAAATGAAGTATAAGTGTTATATTCAAGAACACCGTTTTGATTCATCATCATGGCTTCTTGTCCTTCGGCATCTGGAACTTCCGTTTCAAAAGAACATACTAAATTAGATAGTTCATAATACGCTCCACCGTTAGTCAATCCAGCGGTAGAGGCAGTATTTCGCCAATAGTTATTATGAACTACAAAATTAGATGGGGCAAGAGTAATAACAATTCTCATTCCCTTTATTAACATCATATCAATTGGGTTTCCTTGTAAGAAACCATCAAGAAGAGGAAGAGAGAAATCAAATGGTTTATCAACCTTTTTAGCAGTAGTTATATCTTTAGAAAGACCACCATAAGTACTGTCGCAACCATTAAGATAGTTATGGATACTCTCATTCAAAGGAAGAATAGAGGCACACATGCGATTATATGCCTTTATTGTGGAGTAAGTCCCGCCCTCTAAATTTTGAATACTTAAGGTTTCAATCAAAGAACTTATCCCAGTTCTTCCATCAATCATAATATCGCCAGTAGGAGTGGCGGAACAAAAATTAGTTGCGTTAGTAGGAGAACTTCCATCTCCTTGTTTTAATGAGAATGTTCCGTTGATGCGGAGGGATTTTCCGTTCATTATTTTTGCGACAGATGGTAGTTCAAATATAACTTGTGCTAAACCATTTCTATCACTAAAAACACCATCGCCGAGATTCGTAGGAAGAACTTGAATGTATTGTCTTCTTGTGGTCATTTATTATATATTAATAATATATTTTTTTGTTTAAGGTTCAATATATTTTCCAGATGAATTTACAATCAGTCTGCGAAGTCCTCCAATATAACTAATCATGAGTTTATTAAGAACTGGAGTATCATATTCAACTCTTAATGAGATATTTCCATCTTCGGCAAGATTATAAATCGTTCCATATCTTGCTAATGCCCTTGCGATAAAGAAGTTTTCTTCTTGGTAATCCAATTGCTTTACCATTATCTTTACAGCACCCAAAGCCTTTTCTGTTTCAAATAGGGCGATTTGTTCGGTTTTTGGTGGTGTCTGTGATAGGAGGGTAAGTGGGACTTTTCTTGTAGGTTGAAGTTTGTTATTCACTAAATAGTTATAGTCTTTTGCTGTATCAATAACACTATCAAGATTATTATGTGCGACTGAATTAGCCACGTTGTTTTGGACTGGTAGTGAAAGAATAGATGTTGCTCTTCGGTTAATCGCTGGGATATTAATTTGAACCACTCGCTCACTCGCATTAATGTTATTGCGGTAAGTATCAAAAGTGAGATAATCCAACCTCATGCCTTCTTCCGTCTGTGCTTGTTTCACTAATCGTTCGGTATATGCTTGTGGAGGCATAGCTGTTTTTACCACGAATTCAACATCATTCAAAATGACTCTTGGAGTCTTACTGAATGCGTCAGTCTTCCTTACAAAACAAGTGTTATTAAGAACATTTTGAGAAGTTCCGGTATTGTTATTTCCCATTCCACCAACATAATCAGCACCATTTACGGGACTTGCGGTTAAACCAACCCGTACTCTCACTAACCCATTAGCATTTTCACCAGCATTACAATCCAAAGAACTGATAGTTCCCAATAAACCGAGAACTGGAGGATTGGCATTAGAGTATCCATATAGTTTCTGTCCCACTCTAAGGTTAATAGCACCGACCAACTGATTTTTTACGGCACGACCACCAGCAAGTAAGGCGTTTGAATCTGCTGGATAAGCCCCTCCAGCAGCATCACTCGTGATTTGGTCGTATCCAGCATTTTTCTCACAGTATAAATCTACTGATGTGAGAGGACTTGCTGTTGCTGGATTGGGAGCAAGAATTCCAAAACGACATGAATCGCCCGAACCTATAGTTGTATCAATAGAACCATCATCGGCGGTAATACCCTCACTCGTCCATACACCCAAAGCCTTCGCTGCTGAGTTCAAATCAATCTCCACACGAAGACCGCCTACGATAAATGATGGAAACATTTTAGAACTCAACTGACCTAACACTCCACTATATAGACGGAATGCTACAACACATTCAACACCATCAACAGACGTATAATCAACATTAGTGGAATATGTCGCATCACTACCAGTTGGATAAGTTCTAAATAACTGCGATTGGTCGGCATTTCTCGCTGGAAGATTATCATATTCTTCGCCATCAAAGGCACGAGAGCCATATTCCAGTAATTCGGTAAGACCTCGCTTGTTTCTAATAGAACGGTTTTCGCTATAGATGTGGAGTTTCTCTGCGAGTTCTGCGTAGTTTTGAATATTCTCAAGAAGAAGGTTTGTATCGGCATCATAAATCCTTAAATTATCAATAAGGGAATGAATACCGCATTTCTTACTAAATGCGACTGCGGTTGGAGCATCTCGTACCTTAACACGGAATTTGAGATATGTTTGACGTGGGTCAATATGTGCTTGGAAAGAAGGGACTTCAAAACGGAGTGTATCACCGTCGGCATATTCCAACTGTCTATCACTTGGAGTGATACTTGACTTAGAAGGGATTGTCTTTTCATATTGTGAAGCCACAAAATTCATTTTATATATTAACAGAATATAATTTTTTTATATAATCTAAATGTTTTTTTGAATGATAATGTCTTTTTTTATGACAATACGTAAATTTTCCTCCACATACACAATTAAATTTTCTTTTACGTCTTTCAGCATATATTTTATCATAAATGTAAGTCATTTTTGTTTCTCTCTATATATTCTTTATAAGATTGATATTCATCTATATCAAAACATAAGTCATTTTTAATATATAACACACTACTGCGTTCCAACCTACCTCTATCACTTCTACTACATGTCCCACTCTTAATAACCTTTTCCAATTTATCCTTTACTTCATATAAATAAAATCCATCTCGCATCGTCCAACAAAAGAATGACCTCCAACCCAATAATAACAATCTCCTTGATTCTTCATATTTATTATGACCAATCATAATACTTGGGTAAGTCCCCCAATTCACAAAACTCCTATCTTTATGTTCTACAACAATCTTCTTATCATGGTCATAAAAATCCAACACTCCATATTCATCAATATTCTTTTCAAACTTCGCATCAAACCAGTAGTTAAGATTTAACATAGCCTTTATTTCACTTTCTTTTCCTCGCTGTAAATTTTCTTGTTTTACTTTATTCATTTATATATAATGAGATTTTTTTATTTTTTTTGATTTTCCCTTAATATAAATTATTTCCCATTTTAACTGGAATGTTATTCGGTAAATATCCCGCTGCTTGGTCTGGTTTTTGCCGAAACATAAGTACTACATCTGTTTTCCCAACAAGTAATTTCTGTGGTCTATTAGCGTCATCGGTAATTAGCATATCCAGTCTGTTAAGATTTAATTCATGAAAGTTATTTAAATCAACCCATAATAGAACTGGTGATGTATCGTTATAAATTCTATATTGATTATCGGTTTGAACCGAATTTACTCCCAAAGAATTAATCACATATATAAGTTTGTTTTGAGATGATACAACACCGTTTTGAGATTGGATTGGAAGATTAGTGATTTGAACGTGATTAGAAAAGGCACTATCACTCAATTGGATTGTAGTTATTCCCAAAAATTCAGTTTGATAATCAACAGTTTGACTTTCTTCTAATTGTATTCCAGCAGTAGTACTGTTTGATTTAATCCAACCCAATATATAACCCATTTCTAAACCAACTGGTTCTCTTATTTGAAACATAGGGTTCATATTCACATCAAAAGCGAATTCTTGCCCTACCGTATCTTTAATTGTATTCAATAATAAAAATGGGGTTTTATTAACACCAGCATCATCACCAACAAAGGTTTCGGGTGATACTCCTACAAGTTTAGGAGTGGTAAATCCACTATCATTTTTCTGTAAAAGACTTTCGTCCCATAATCCGTCCCCTTTGAAAAACTTATTATATTCTTGAAGAGATGTGTATGATTTACTTGATGTCGCCCCATCTTTCAGTCTTTCTTCATACCGATATGCTCGTCTTACATCATAATATCCTTTTGTATAATGAGAACTATTATCAGCAACATGATAAGAAACTAATCCAATATCGCCAAAATAAGATGGAATATAAAAG
>Ga0181373_1000215_pt1 | contig 14250 bp, 17 predicted proteins | sample LowvirmetaG_3_FD_130159 | JGI IMG/M metagenome (GOLD analysis project Ga0181373, IMG submission 130159) | Marine viral communities from the Subarctic Pacific Ocean - Lowphox_09 viral metaG | ecosystem: Environmental > Aquatic > Marine > Oceanic | place: Subarctic Pacific Ocean | collected... | reverse complement strand
GCAGAACCATATAAATTAAAGAAATGAGATGATTGTGAAGTTGCACCTTTGAATCCTATTTGATCACCATCATCCCCATTGTATATTTTATTCCCTGCGGTTAAAGTATATTCTACTTGAAGACCATTAACATTAACTGCATTATGTTGGTCTCTTTGAAACATAACACTCCACCAACCACCATCAAAAAATGGTAAATAAATTCCAGAACCACTTAATATAGTTTCATTTGGATTATTAGATCCTGATATAAAGAAGTTTAATGTACCATATTTGTTACGTTCATCGTTTTTAGCACCATTGTATGAACCTGTTTCTTGGGGTTCATATGTTAACCTAATACCAAAATCAAAATCTGTTGTAGTAGCATCTCCATCTGATTTTTTAACTAATAGAGACTGAGTATAATGGTTTCCTATAGCTGTATTTGAACTAGTAGGAATGCCAAATGTTTTAAACCTAAATTGTAAACTATCTGGTACTATACTAGCACCGTCTGCATAGTAATTTCTTGTAAGTGGCATCCATGGAAATACCATTGAAGCACTTGGATAAGTTTGTGAACCTACAGGAGTATAGGCATAACTATATCTATCATACCATAAATCATAATCATCAGTATTATCTTTATCTTTACCTCCAAATTCGTTTATTCTTAATATTGTACTTGGTATACCCCATATATTAATAAGTTGTCTTAATCCAGCTGTTGTACCTTTTTTCTTAACAAGGTAAGCCATGTTATGGTAAAGACGTTTGTATATTTCTTTACTTACTTTATCTATAGCATATGGAAATCCATCTTCTATTATTTGTTCAACATACCCTGTAAATGAGTAGTTATCTTCCCAATAATTGATTACTGAACCACTGTTTACTGCTATGTAATTAGTAATTAATTCACTTCCTGTTGGTGGTAAAAAATCACCATTATTTTCACCTGTTAAACCTATATAGTTATCTTGATTATTATAATTATTTCCAAATCCTTGATATCCTAACCCTTCTATAGTTGGTTGAGCTAAATCTAAAGGAACACCTTCATCTAAGGTATTTGTAGTATTTAGTTTTTGGCTAACTGCTTTTGTATAAAGCCACATTTCATCAAATGATTGACCAACCATATTACTAAAAGTAAGATAATTATCATTTTCTTCATTTTCTCTAATAAATTCTGGTATAGTATAAAATAACCAATTTTGATTATCTTCATCATAAAATGAAGCACTTAACGCCATACCACCATAGTATTGACTATTTTCATCAGAACTACCTAACCAATTTAATACATCTGTTGAATCTGCATCTTTTAATTCGTATGGAAATTTTGTTCCGGTTTTAGGATATGAATTTGAACCTGTAATGTAGTATAAATAATATTCATACCCATCAAAGTTTTTAATTAAGTTTGTAATATTACCTTCAATAGATGCTTTACTTGATGTAACAGATGATGAACCTGAAGTGGGTCCTATTATTGAATTTAAAATATTTAATTCATCTTCATAACTTTGGATTTGAGTAACTTTATAATAAAAATTCTGTAATCTTTGTTTAGCAGAAGAGAAATTGACAAATTCATCAAACTTAGAATAATCAGGTGTAATTGTAACCCCTCTTTGATTTAAATAATAATCAAGGTTATTTCTTGATGATGTTGATGGGGTGTCAAGTAATTCATCTTTTGTTTTATATACTGTAGAATTATTGACAAAATCTTTTATTTCTAAATTAGTATTAGGTCCTCTTAAGAAAGAAGCATCACCATATATTTCACTGTTATGCCATATACCTCCTGCCGCTATACACGCGTATTGTGTGGTATACTGCGGTCCTAACGTACAGACACCAGGTCTATTGACTGACCACATTCCACCCGCATTTAAGCAAGCAGCTTGAGTTGTGAATTGAGGTCCTAATGAACATGAACCATTACTTGGTGTCCATTGTCCTCCTGCAGCTATACAAGCTTCTTTTGTAGGATATTCAGGTCCTAATGAACATGAACCATTTGCGGATTCATTATTTGGAGTCCAAATACCTCCTGCTTCAGTACATGCTTCCTGAGTAGAATATTCAGGTCCTAATGAACAAGTACCACCATCGGTAGATGTCCAAGTACCTCCTGCTTCAGTACAAGCTTGTTGAGTTGTATATTGTGGTCCTAATGAACATACTCCTTCTCCTAATCCTGATTCATCTTGTAAATCTCCTCCATTTGGGTCAATAATAGTATAGTCTGAAAAACCTTGCCATTTACCATCTGGGCCTATATTACCTAAATCTGAAGCTAATAAACCTAAATTTACATCATATATGTAAAGTTCAATATGGTTTGAATTAGGATCAAAAGTACTAGTTATATTTTCATTAGGAATAATAGATTGATTATCTAATTCAAAACCATCATCAAATAAAACAGCGGGGTTTATTGGGTCTGTTGATGGTGAAGAAGGATCTTGGTTTACTTTATATACTTTAGTTTCTGCTGGTTTAGTTACTATATAAACTTCGTCTTTATCCTTGAATTGGGTAGGAAGAGCATCATATAATTTAACTAAGATTGTATATTTTTCTTTAGAAGTATCTAAAAAACAATTAATACCTATATTATAATTATTCCCAGCAAATGCAACATAAAACTCATCAAAATATTCAGAAGAATCTAACTTTTCTTTAAATTCTTTATATACAATCTCTAATCTATCATTATCAATAAAATTAGAACTTAATCTAATTTCTGTTCTATCTGATGATATTTCAGAAATAAAGTATGTGTTTGAGGGGTTTGAATCTAATTCATGATTTACAAAATTATAAAGAGTATACAATGTCCCATTATCAAATCCTCTTTTAAATAAATCTTGGGTTGGGTTTAAATTTAATATTTCTGCGCTATCTATTTCAGCCATTCCTTATTGTTTATACGTTACTTACAGATGCATCCTGTGATAATGATATAGTTTGATCAATACCTGCATCAGCTAATTGACTATTTAAATCAGCTGATCTTAATTCTAAGTTTTCTGCTCTTAATTCTGCTATTTCATCTAATAATACTTGAACTTCATCATTAATTGCATTACTATTGGCGTATGCTGCACTTTCTTTAGCTAAATAATCATGAGAGTTTATATCTCCTTCTTTTGGAATATCATAGAAAAATCTTTCATATAATAACCAAAAATCTTCTAAAGTAGCTAAGTCTGGGTCAAAAAAACCTAAGTCTTCACCTGTTGATAGTTGGTTAAACCCAGTATCAACTGTGTCTTCAAATTTCTTTTTATCAAAAACTTGCTTATTTAGATCAGCTTGTATTTTCATGGATTAACAATTTTAAAATTAATACCCTCATCAAAAACTTTTGTTGTAGAACCTATCTGGGATTTTATCAATATAGTATAATATCTTTCGGGCTCCAAGCCATTCATGTAAAGATCGAAATAACTTGATGTATCATCTGCACTTATTTTGGTAAAGTTAGAATCAAAATCTATAATAAATTCATTTGTGTCTGTGTCTTTGACAGCATATAAAGACGTATTCTCAGGTAAATAATAATTTTCCCCATAGTAAGAAGAAGTAATAAACTTTCTATCTGGATATTTTGGAATAGCTGCTAATCTAAACCTAGGAATACTTTGAGGATAATATACCTCTGCATTATTGTATATTGAAATAAAAGTTTCTGCTGTTTTTAATATTTTATTTGTTGATGAACCTGTATTAAATACTGAATTGTCCCACTTAAATTCTAATGAAGGAGGGTAAATTGTATTAGTATCAATACTAAAATATCTTAAAGTATGTGAATTGCTTAATGATACATTAAATTCATCTTCTGGTCCTTGTTTTACTATAAATCCTTCATTAGGAATACCATTATTATTATCTATTGAATGGCTATACCAAGTTCTAACAGTATTAGTAACATCAATATCAATATCTTTAGACCCATAGTAATCAAATGATCTAGAAGCTTCTACATTTAAACCTAAATTTGAGCCTGTGTACCAACATCCTCCACCTGAAGGTAGTTCAAATGAAGCTGTAGCATAAGTACCAAAAGATGTTGTAGACCAATCAGATCCTGATATGGTTGAATATTGCCAACATACCCCATTTTTAGTAGAAGGAGTATTATCATAGTTTCCTGTACCCATAGCCCAACTTCCTGATACTGGGTAAAAATATAAATGGGTTGTTTTATTTAAACCATCAGCTAAAGCTAAATAATTTCTTAAATTAACTTGATAAGATGCTGTACCTATTAAATTTGAAAATGTGCTTGATATTTCCTCAGTAGAAAATTTTATTAAATATCTACTAATATAAGGATCGTTATTAATTAAATAAGTAGACGCTTCTAGAATAGAATCTAGTCCTGTGTTCATTTCTACATCTTGAGTATATATAGAAGCATCTTTTGTGGGGAATAATTTATAAATTGCCATTTTTTAATTTTATAGTGGTACTACTCTACCTTTAATATCTGTGTTAGGAAACTTTAATTCAAATATCATTGGATCAATTGAAGGGTAAATTACATGTTTGTAAGTAGCCCCATATACATCATATGCATAATCACTATAACCCATAATTGAACCTGCTTTATTCACTACTCTTACATCTTGTACAGTTTGTACACCTTCTATCTTATCAAGTAAAACCGATAATTCTTTTAATATAATAGGTTGATTAATTTGCCATCTATTCCCATCAAAATACGCTGTAATTGCATCTATACATTTGGTTAGTACCAAGTTATTATTGAAATTAGGTAATACTATAATTTCAAATTCAACCCCTATATTAACAACAAAAGCATCTTTAATTTTAACTGCATCATTTATCATTCTATATTGAGATAAATAAGTTTGCAAATTACGTTTTAACGCTCTTGAAGCTGTTCTTAATTTTTTATTGATATCATATGATAAAACATATAAATCTAATATTGTAGGTAATTCACCTGCTTGATATTCAGATATCTTAACAGGGGCAGAATATGCTTTTGCTATAACTCCTAAATTAGCAGGCATAGATAAAGCTCTAATCATGTAATCTTCTTTAGTAACCGTTCTTAATTGGTTTTGGAAATTACCTAGTGCATTTTGTCTTAATTCTTCTACAGTATCACCATCTTGACCTCCATCTGCTGCTAAAACATTATTAGCTGCCACTGATGCAAATGTTACGTTTGCTACCGCACTATCTGCTAAATTAGGGTTGTTAAAAGCTATCCCAGAATCATTAACTTGTGTTAATTGGCCTGCTTCTACATTGGATGAAACACCTCCCCCAGTTAAATATCTAACAGTTAAAGTAGTATTATAAGGAGCTAAACCATAAGTATCTGTAAATACAAAATTTGTTGGTGAAAAAGCTGTTGTTAATTTTGTTTTTTCAAAGGGTAAACCTAAACCTACATTATCAGGGTTTGGGATAATTTCTTCTGTTGATAGACCAGATGAACCTGCACCAAACTGTAATTGTAATGTTGTTTCATTTATAAATCTTGAAACGAATCTTCTTTGAATTTGTTTAGTTCTAAGTAAATATGGGACTTCAGTATCATTTGAAAAGTTTGGATCATTAGGATTTGTGTTTCTAATTGTATCCATAATAACGTCTTGTGATAAATTAGGAACTTCATACCATTCATTTCCATTACTATCAAAACAGTCTAAAACACCTACAATATTAGCTCCGGTTAAATCAACAGTATCAAACTTTTTAGCTCTTGTAAATGTAAATGTAGCAGTATTAATTTTTGAGGAAATTGCTTTTCTTGTCTTTTTTAATAAAAATGTTTGAGGTAAGTCTCCAGCTACTTCATATACTGTTATAGTAGTAGGATCCATTGAACTTGAGATTGAAAAATCACAAGCATCTTCCATTATAAAAGTTAAATCAGCATTTTGTGGGTTGTTTACTGTTGTGTTTGCTGGTATTGTTAATGTATAATCCATGTCAGGGATAACATTTGTACCTACTGTTTTAGAAGGTACTGTTTGGTATAAATCAATATCAACAGACGCTACTGTAGTTACTTTAGGCGTATATCCCAACATATATGCGATATTAAACAAGTTCTCTGTTTGCCTGGCATATTGTATGAAAGTTTCTTGTACTTGGTTATCTAAGTAAAAAGATAAAACGTCACCAACATATGATGCCATTTCTATAAATAACATACCTGTAGATTCAGGTGTGAAATCGTTAAATGTATTTGGGAAATATGCTTTAGAATAATCTATTAAGGAATTTTTTATAGTATTAAAATTCCTATCAACATATTTTATGTCTCTGTCTAATTCAGCCATTATTGTAGTTCTATATTTAATTCATCTTCTATACCAAATAATTCAATTTCATATCTCAATATAAAATTAATAGTATTTAAATCAGGTTGGTTAATAAATTCTATTTCTTTAACCTTTACTTGTGGGAAGCTATTAGCTATTCCTGAAGAAACTACTTCTTTAAGTTCTTCTAATGAAGAGTCCGTTACATTTTCAAATAAAAGTGATCTTAAATTTAACCCAAAATTTGGATTAAATACTCTTTCACCTGTGTTAGTTAAACAAAAGTTAATTAAATCAGCTTGAATTTGGTCTTTTGTCTGATATGTTGGTACAAATACAGCGTTCCCATTTAAAGGGAAACCAAAACCAATTGCTTTTCTTTTATCTAGATCAAGTGGGTTTTTATTTGAAATAATCTGAGCCATTATTTAGGTAGAAGATTTGCTATTTGGTCTAAACCTAATTCACCTTGTGGTAAAGTACCATTTGATGAATCAAATCCAGGTTGTGGAGTAAAACCTCCAGGAACATCATTTGAAGTAAAACTCATTTGAGTTTCTCCTAATGCTTGTTCGTATAAATTTCTTTTGTCTTCCAAGGATTTACCTTGAACTATTGGTTGTTTATTTTCTACAACTGGTGAAGGAACTGATTGTTTTGGAGCACGTACGGCTTCTAAAAGAACTTCTTTGAGTTCTTCTTGAATCGCTTCTTTTACGGCTTCTTTTATCATCTTTTTTAATTCTGTTGACTTCATTTTTTCTTATAAATATTAAATTGTTATGTTTTTATTATGATAATTCTAAATTTCCTATTTGTTGAGATTTCTTTTTAGGGAATTTATCTTCTATAACAAAAAAGTTATAGCTATATTTTCCAGGGTTTGTAAGAGTAACAGTAGATGTTTTTGTTTCACCTGGTCCTGCTAATAATTGTTGAGAAATAAGTGGACCTCCAGCGTCTGGTCTTACATCAAGTTGTAACATTGTTTCACTTCGGGCTACTACAATCTCAACTCCAAGTACTGTTGTACTAATATCAACATTACCTGTTGTTGCCGTTAGTTTTAAAGTTGCAGGAGGAGTAGTGACTATTAATTTAGCCGATACATCACCAAATGAAGGTGTTAATACTCCAGGCCCCATAAGTCTATTAGGTCCTTGTGAGTTAACATTAAATGATCCAAATGTTGATGTATCTTGACCTGAAGCTCCTGAGTTATCAGCAGTAAAAATACCGCCTGCAGCTTCACATGCAGCTCTAGTAGTAAAATCTCCTATTGAGCAAGTTCCTGTTTCTTGACCCGTTGCACCTCCTGAGCTTCCACTTTGATTTGAATCTAAAATTGAAAGTAAGTTTTGATCAGAAATTGGCAATAAATCTATTCTAAATTTAATTTCATCTATTAAAACAGTAACTGAGGATGAATACGAATAACCTTTATCTGATAAATTATATAACTTTTCATTGTTTTTTTCACCTTCAATTCTTCTAGAAGGAAATGAAAATGTATTTTCTGGTTCATTTTGGATAACTAATTTCCATCCTTTATATAATAATGGATCATTAGAATTAGGTTGTAATTTAGCTAATAATTCAGCTTCAGTTGCTTGATTAACACTTGTATTTGAATCTACACCTGTTGAAGCTAAAACATTACTTAAATCATCATTATTAATAGAACCATCTAACCCAGCTTCTAATAAACAAGGATTTAACAAACCATCTATTGTGTTTAGTTTTTCTATTAATGCTGCTATTCCATCTGCTATTTGTTTTAAAGCTCCTGGGATAATTTTAACTGCTCCTTTTCCAGCTTTTACTAAGTCACCTAATATATCAACTGCAACTGAAGGTCCAGTAGCTAACAATGCAGGACTAAATGGTGGTAAAGGTATGGGTAAAAATTTAATTACATTTACCGCTATATTTAATCCTGTTAGTATACCATCTAATGTTGTTCCAATTTTTGTAATAGTATTAATAACAGATGACACTTGTGATAATGCAGATATTATTTGTTGTTTTTGAGCTATTATCCTTTCTAATTCACCTGCAGGAGGACAACCTAATTCAAATTTTTCTATCATAGAATCTGCCATAGCATCAAATCTAGCAGTACCTTTTGCTAATTTTACAATTTGTTTTATGATAATGGGTGCTAACATTATTTAGTTTTTGTTACTTTTGATTTATATTTTTCAATCTTATTCAACATTGTTTGGGCTGCTTGTGTTACATTTACTGCAGGTACAGGTATAGCAGCATTAGGTACAAAAGGTGGACCTGCTCCTATAGGTGATTGTAAAGCTGTCCCTAAAGCTACTAATTGAGTGCATAATTTTTGCAAATCAGCTAAAAATTTATTACCTAATATAACAGGTTCTTTTGCATCTTTACCTCCAAATTTAATATCATCACATTCTACTACGACATTTCGACCAGCATTTATGTTTACAGATTTATTACCTCCTATAAACACAGATTTTTCACCACTTATTAATACATGATCCTTATGAGCATCAAATACTAATCTATTTGATCTTAGTATTACTTGAGGATCAGTAAAATCTGAGGGGATTGTTGGAGCATCATCATATGATGTAAATTCATTATTTATAGTTTCTATTGGAATCTTTTGGGTTGTAGTTAGATATATATTTGCTTTATCTTCATTAATATCTTCTACTTGTGGTACCCATGGATCTGTTGATTCATCATGTTGGCCATTTCTTATTATAGTAATAGGGTCTCCATCCTCACCACTATCTGACCAAGGATTTTCTGGTAGGCCATCTTGGGAAGTTGATCCAAATCTAATACTATTCCCCCATCTACCTTCATACGTTATATCTCCTTCATATAACTGTAAGGGTCTTGTATCTAATTTTTCATTAAAAGTTTCACCTAATGGGATATCAGTATCACCATCAGAAGATTGTCTTAAAGGAACACCTGCTTCAGTTTGCGTATAATCACCACTTCCACCACTATTACTGTCTTCAGGATTTGACCAAATTGGGTCAGGAATAGCATTATGGTGTACACTATTCCACATATTAACAGATTGAAAGTAATAATATGAAATTTTAGAGGGACTTAATTGTGAGAATGGATTTGGTAAAGCTATTATATATACAACCTCATTATGAGTAGGAGGTTGCTTTATATTAGGAAATAAAGGTAATGCAAATTGATCTTGTCCTACATTTTTTGTTGGTGAATCTAATGGTGAAAAGAATACGCCAGCCATTCCAGCATAACCCCCTTTAGCTTCCCATTCATTTGGATAATCGTCAGGATTTAAAAGTACTCTTCTAACTCTCCCTGAGAATACTCCTTGAGGAGATTGAGATAAACTATTTCCTCCTTGATTTTTAGTAGAACCTGTAGTACCTTTAGCCATTATTTATCTTTGTTTTTTTGAAGTTTTTCCATTTCTTCTAAAAGTTGGGTTTTTTCTTCATCACTTATACCTAACCCTCCATCTTCACCTTGATTTTGTAAAGAACGTTGTATTATAGTAGCCATCTTAATTAATGCTTCATCATTTTTAACACCAATTTCCATATATTCTTTAATTAATGGAACTATTAAGGTAGCATCACCTATTTCTTGGACTAAAGGTTTAAGTTCACCAATTAAAGAAGATACTTGATCTTCACGTTTTTTTTGATTTTGGTATATTTCTTCAAGTATGTCTGAGAATTTTTTCTTACCAAATATGACTGAGTCTAGATTTCCCATGGCGATTTTATTGATAAATATACTTAAAGTAAACCTTTAAGACGGGAAAGCACCTGTTTCTAGATATGATAAATATTTTTCTTTAAATATTCTATACAAAACATTAGCTATTTTTGTTATTTTAGGTGTTTTTACATCAACTTGTTCCCTAATATAAATGTATAGTGCTTTTTTATTAAATATATCTATGTTATCTCTTTTTCTAAATAATTCTAATATAGCATCTGCTATTTGAGCATCATATGGTTTTGGGAATATATCATAAATGTTATCTGTTATATACTCAACATATTGATCTACAAATAAAGATAGTTTATCTGATGATTTATACCCTGCAAAATCTAATTCGTCTTTTGTTTCTCCTTCTATTATTTTTTCCACACCTAAATCCATTTTAGCTGAGTTTACAAATGAAGGGGATGACATATCTAAATTAGAATAATTGTTTAAATCTGAGATAGGTATATTGCTTAGTTTTTTATTGTAATTTTTAGTAGTATAGACAATTAACCATCGTTTTACTATAGTACCAAAATAAGAATAGGCCTTAGCTCCATTCTCAGGGTTGAATAAATGTATTTTATCAAGTAAAAATATCATAATTTCATGTTGTAAATCTTCTAAATTTTCAACTTCTGTATGATAAAACTTAAATGTATGTATTATGTTTTGAGTTAATTTAAAAAAAGGATAATGAATTTCCTTTTGATATATATTGCTACGTGTTTCGAAATTTTTTTCGTTATTATATCTAACAATAGCTTGTTCTGTTTCTTTAGTAAAGTAGTTCTTTTTCTGTTTCTTAGCAGAATGCTTTCTAATAATGGAATCCATAAGATTAATACTTTTTTAACTTGAAGTCGTTTAAAACTTCTTGTATGTTTTTGATTTGTTCAAAAAAGAAACCTACTTCATCATCACTTTTAAAAGAACCTTTGATGTCTATTTTTTTAATTTTTTCATCCGAGATTTCAATTACCCTAGAAATTTTATCTAAATAGTCTAAATACCCAACTACAATATCTTCTGCTCTTTCATTTTTTCTTAATAAATTAAAAGTAGTAAAGCCAAATATTATAACTAATACTGATAAAACACATATGGTAACTATATAACCGATCATAATTTATCTAACATATTCTTTAAACCTTCACTCTTTATAGAACCTAAGGCTTTATTTTTAGTTGCTTGTTTCTTATTCCCGTTCAATGTAAAATTTTCCTTTGACTTATCCAACCCATTCTCACCTTTAAATTTTGGTAACCATTCTTTTTCAAATTCTACTCTTGCTGCCATCATGTCTGCTTGATGTAAAATAAAGGGAAGAGATGTTCTTGGTTTAGTTTCTGGCATATATGATTTCAAATATTTATCATTTGCTGGATCATATAAACCATCATGTGTCTGGATTGCAACCATTTCATTAAATGTATACTTAATATCATGCTCTTGAAGTAAAAATAAACCTCTATCTGGTACTGATGCAAATGCAATTTGTTTATTATGCATATAATCTTCTCCTAATTTATCTTTTCTCCATTGGTCAGTCTGAGGGATATAAGATTCATGCTCACTATCACCCATTTTACCTAAATCATGATTGATAGCTGAGAATACGAGTTCTTCAATGGTGTAATTTTGTTCTGCTCCAAATTTTTTCCAAATTTCATTTATTTCTAATGCAGCATCAACTACTCTATTGACATGATCTACATAACCACCTGGGAAGGCATTATGGTATTCCTTTTTATGGGAAGCAGGCATCATAATAATACGTTCCCCAAATTTAGTATAAAAATCAATTAATTTTTCCCTTCTAGGGTCTGAGATGTATTCGTTAATGTTATTATAAAACTTTTCGAAATTACTAGATATTTGTTCTGCTGTTAGTTTCATATATTATCCGTTTCTAAGTGGTGTTAATGTTCTTTCAAGTTGTGATTTTAAATCTTCAACAATTTCTTCTAAATCATCTATATTTTTTTCAAAATCCTCTTTGGTTGATTGACCTCTAAGATTAGATCTTAATTGTGCAATTTTGTTATCTATTTGAGATATTCTTCTATCTATTAATTCTTTACTCATATCTATTTTTATTTAATGTTGGGTATTCCTTATACCCTTAATACCTAGGTAACCTTATTTTCTCTATCATCTTTTTCCCTAAACCCGTATCATAAACGTACGAATAAAGAGATGCGACTCCAAGTTATTTTTTGAAATGTTCACAAATATCTTCGATTTTCTTTAATAGAGCACATCTTTCGTATTGTTCTTGCTCCTCAAAGAAGTTGATACCCAGCTTTATGGTGGTCTCAAAATATTCGTCTGTGTGTTTTTTTAGTGAGGAAATATGATCTTCATTTCCAAGGTCTATTTTCTGGATGTAATGCCAAGCTCGATTGTACGTTACCCACTCTCCTGCTTCAGACATTTCATCAGCGTCTAATTCAGAGTTGGATTCCTTAAAAAATTTTACTATCTTCTTGTTAAAGTTTAAATTATTTAAAATTAACTTCTTATACATTCCTATAAAATATTGTGGGGAATCTTTAAAATTAACATATGCTTGATCATCTACTCCACCAGCATCTTCGCTAGAGGAGAATAATGAAAAGATATTGTCCATATTTAAACTCATTTTTTATCTATTGATTGAGTTACTCTCATAAAAGCATATTCCCATCTTTCTACAGGGGTTAGGTATTTGTGTTTTTCTTGTTGAGACATTTTATGTAACTGTTTGTCAAACTTTTCTTTAATTCCTTTTTCTTCTACTGTTTGGTAGATTTCATAGAAAGTGTCTTCGTGTAACCCCATGATAAAATTGTTTTGTGCTGATAAATATCAACTATTTTTAATTTCTTCTTGGACTGCATCTATTTGTTTACAAACTCTTTCATACTCAGCAATAAGGTTCAACCCTTCCATGTTATTTGGATGATATAACCATAAATCTTCTTTTCTTGTTGTTAAAAATACTAAATCGTTTATTAATTCTTCCTTTTTTCCCATGATAGTTTTTGATTTACCTTAAACATAATAATAATCTTCTGGGTATCCACGTAATCTAGAATAATATTTGAAAATTTTTACTTAACCGGAGAAAAAATAACATTTGATATAAACGTAGGCAATTTCATTGTGTACGATGTATGTATAAATTATATAGTATGCGAAATTACGCGCGATAATTGCGCGATATTAATGTAAAAGATGTATACACCATGCAAGTAATCCATTAATCTGTAAGGCTACTAGATTCCACTGTTTGCGAACTGTAGTTTGGATTAAGACACATAAAAACCCTAAAACATATAAATAAGGAGAAATGGTCCATTGGGCAGCTATCAAAAACCCAACACCCATATATCCTATTCTTGTTGAAAGTCTTTCTAAAGGAGATAGTTTTCTATCTCTAACTAGGGTTTTTAAGAAATACCTCCAAGTTTTCTTTTTTCTACTTTTTATTTGTTGTTCTGTATGCATGTAAATAAATATGGTAACACAAAACATCCATAATGCAGATAACACAAATATTAAGAACTTTTCCCAATTAGAATAAAACATTTCTATCATGATTGGACGTATAAAAGAAAAATAGTGAGGTTGAAAAAATTACATTACGGGATGGTTCCTTTTTTGGTATTAGTTGCGTCATCGTTAATAGAGTTTAAACAATGATCTTTATCTAATTTATCAAGAATTTTCCTAAGGATGTCCCCTAATTTTGTTAAAGTGTTATCCCTTTGATTTTTACCCAATACAGATGAAAGTGTTTCTTTGGGATTCCCAAACTTATATCCTTGATCTCTAATGAAAATAGTATTCCAAAACTCAGCTCCTACTACATTAGCAAATAAATCTATTTCTCTTGCGGTTCTATATAACCAAACAGTAAGCATTTTCTTATTTCCTGTTAAGACATATTTGATCATCATAAAAATTATGATAACAGGTAGCAAAGTATAAAGTAGAAGAGTGGCGGCGATAAGTAATATTAATTCAAACATTTATTTTTGGTATATTTTTTGGATATCTCCATTATCCCAACTCAGGATAGTAATACCAATATACGAATCTTTTACAGGTTGACCAAGTAGATTTGTTCTTTTTATAATTTCTTTTCGTTCTCCTTTTAATGTAACTGCTATTGGTCTAAATGATTCAAATTTACCATCATAGTCTGTTTGGG
>Ga0181373_1000213_pt1 | contig 14296 bp, 28 predicted proteins | sample LowvirmetaG_3_FD_130159 | JGI IMG/M metagenome (GOLD analysis project Ga0181373, IMG submission 130159) | Marine viral communities from the Subarctic Pacific Ocean - Lowphox_09 viral metaG | ecosystem: Environmental > Aquatic > Marine > Oceanic | place: Subarctic Pacific Ocean | collected... | reverse complement strand
ACAGAAACAGACTTTGGTAACTTTACCTTTGAATCAGATGGTTATACCGATGCAAGGTTTACAGCAAGACAGGTATCTATGACAGTGACTGGTTCTTTAACCCAAGACTTCCAAGTTGGCAATATAAGATTAGATATAAAAACAAGAGGTAAACGATAATGGATTTATCCTCACAAAGACAGTACATACAGCGTGCAATTAATGTTAAGTATGCTTTTACAGCTACTACACAACAAACCATTTATACTGCGCCAACAGGAGATGATTTTGATTTTGCAATTATAAAAGGTTTTTTAGCTTGCGATCATGGTAATCAGCAAACAAATATAAATGTATCTATTACAGACACAAGCTCTAATGAGTTTTTTATTTACAAAGAGAAAAACATATCAGCACACGAAACTATAGAATTACAAACCAATGCGGGTATAACTATACAACAAGGCGAAATTATAAAAGCACAAGTTAGCCACGCAAACATACATTTAGTATTAAGTATTATAGAATATGCAAAAGGCGATTAAAAAGTCTTGGAAAGAAGAATGGATTAAGTGCAGGCCTCTTATAGCAAAAGCTATAAAATATCAAGATTCCTATACAATCGATGATATAGAAGCTAAAATAGATGAAGGAATATTCTTATTATGGGCAGGACAAAACTCTGCTTTTGTAACAGAATTTGTAGTATTCCCGCAACACACTGCAATGAATTTATTATTTTGTGGTGGCGATTACAAGGAATTAGAGGTAATGTTGCCACACATAGAAGATTATGCCAAAGCGTGTGGAGTCAAAAGACTCTACGGCGGAGGCAGAAAAGGATGGACTAGGAAACTAAAACATCTAGGATTTGAAACAGAATATCTAATTAGAAAAGACTTATGAGTAAAGGAAAAACAAAAACAACACAAGAAGCAACTCTACCAGATTGGCAGAAAGACTTGTATATGGACTACTATCAGCGTGCTAAAGAAGCATCTGATATACCATTTGCAGGTTATACAGGCGATAGATTCGTTGGTATGTCTCCAGAAGAAATGCAAATGGGTGCAGGAATACAAGGTTTATTTGGTAGCGCTTTTGGTTATGACCCAACAGGACAGCTACAAGCATTGGCTGGTCAAGCAGCTCCACAAATGGGAGACGTGCAGTCTTTATTAGATGTAGACATAGGTGCATATCAATCACCATATCAACAACAAGTTATAGATCTTGCAATGCAGGATATACAAGAACAATCTGAAATGGCACAACAAAGAGCGCAAGAGGCAGCGATAGGAGCTGGGGCTTTTGGTGGCTCTAGGTCAGCGCTGTTAGAGACAGAAGCTACTAAGCCTTATGCACAGGCTGCCGCAGAAACAGCTGCTGGTTTAAGACAAGCAGGATATCAGCAGGCGCTGGGCGCGGCGGAGTCAGACATAGCAAGACAACAACAGATGGCTATGTTTGCACCAGAGATGGAGCTAAGAAGCCGTCAGCAACAAGCTGGTTTATTAAGTGGCTTACTAGGTGGACAACAACAAGCTTTAGGCTTACTTGGTGGCTACGGTGCTTTATCAAGAGGATTAGGACAACAAGAACAAGACTTTGCTTTCCAAGAGTTTATGAGAGAGCAGGGTTATCCAGCATACTCATTAGGTTTATTAGGTCAAGGCTTAGGCATGATGCCTCAGTTAGTTGGTAGACACACAGTTGAAGAACAATTTGGATCTCCATTGGGAGCCGTAGGCGATGCAGTAAATTTAGCAGGAGCTTTGGCATCTGGTGGATATTTTAATCCAGCGGCACCATAGGGGTAAATATTATGGGAATAGGAAAACCAAAAACGCCTTTAACTCAAGAGGAATACGATCAAGCAATTGCAAAACAAAGAAGACTTGGTATGGCGCTTTCTGCAACAGGAACTGCTCTAAAAGGTGGAGATCCTTTCGCAACAGTATCTGGTATACAAAAGCAATATGCAGCTGAAGATGCAGAAGATGCAAGAATTAGAAATGAAAGAAGTTTAAATGCATCAATTGATGCACTGGACATTCCAGAAACACAAAAGAATTTTTATAAACAACTAACTACGCCACTGAAGTCTCAAGCAGTAATGCAGTCTCTTAAGCAACAACCCAGGAAAACGGTTCAGCAGGGTGGTATTCATTATTATGTTGATACGGGTAAGCCTGTATTGGACGTAGATACTCCAGCGGACGAGGGAGATGACACAGCTGCAATACAAAATTATGAATTTGCACAAACAATTACAGATCCTTTATTAAAAAATCAATTTTTAGCCATAAGCGGTGCTTTAAAATATGATCCAGATGCAATGAGAAAGTTAGAAGAGTCAAAAGAAAAAGCTAAATCTGGTGGTTTGCTTTTAACTCCTGGAGAAAAGCAACTTGACAAAAGATTTACAGAAACAGCAGAAAAATGGGTATCAAGCGGATCCGCGCAAGTTGATGCAAATTTAGCCAACTTGGATAATAAAATTAACAGGTTATATGCTGGTGAGGAAAATGTATCTGGACCTGGTTTTACTTTTATTCCAGAGGCTCTCAAACCCGTACTGGCACCTGGAGCAGTTGGTTTCCTGGATGAAATTAGTGATATCACATTTCAGTCTTTGAGAGAGACACTGGGCGCACAGTTTACCGAAAGAGAGGCCAACAGACTTATAAGGGCATCCTTTAACCAAAGCCTTCCAGAAGAGTTAAACATTCCTAGGCTACAAAGACTTAGCGCGAAATTAAAATCAATCAAACAAAGTAAAGATAACCAACTCGCTTACTGGATGGATAAAGGAACATTAAAAGGTTACGAAAAAGATGATGTAACTTTTGATAATATTTTAGACTCAGTATTGTTTGATGAATATAAATCCATGACAAGCGAAGAGGTGCTTAATAGATATAAAAAAGCTCCTACTACAGAGGAAAAACAGTCTATTTTAAGATATGCAAAACTATTAAAAGAACAAGAAAGCGGAGGAAAATAATATAAATGTCTTTATATGATGATCTTTTAAAGGTACAGGAGGTTGAAGAGGTTGTTGTTACAGCACCCAAAGTTGAGCAACCAGTTTTAAAACAAGCTATACAAAACTTACCAGGAAGCACATTACAGCTTGGTAAAGATATAGTAACCCCATTATTACAACCCATAACAACAGCAAAATCAGTTTATGCTCTGGGAAAGGGAATAGTTGAATTAGCAATACCTGGAGAGCAAAAAGACGAAAAAACAGCCAGGGCCGTGGGTCAATACTTTGCAAATAGATATGGTGGTTTAGAAAATATAAAACAAACTTTTGCTAAAGATCCTGCTGGTTTTTTAGCTGACGCATCAGTTATATTAACAGGTGGAGCTACTATTGCAGCAAAAACACCAAAATTAGCAGCAGCAGCAGAAAAAGTGGGTAAGGTTGGGAAAGCAATAGATCCAGTAAGACTATCATTAAAAGGTACACAAAAGATTGCTGGTCCTGTAAGCACAGCAGCAAAAGAAATTTTAGGATTAACATCTGGGGTGGGATCAGAAGCAATAGGCCAAGCTTTTAAAGCTGGTGCAACAGGCGGATCTGCTCAAGAAAGATTTATAAGAAACATGCGAGAAGATACAGGGCAATTAGATGTTGTTGATAGAGCATTTGTTGCTTTGAAAGACATTGGATCACAAAGAGCTGCTGAATATACAAGTGGTATAAAAGGATTAAAGCTTGCGGAACAACCCATAGACTTTGCACCAATACAAAAACAAATGAGCGAGCTTGTCGCTGATTCTTTTTATGAAGGCATACCGAAATACGACACTCCTACAATTAAAAAATTACAAGATGTCAAAAATGTTGTTGATGAGTTTGCATCAAATCCAAAAACCCATACCGCAGAAGGTTTGGATATATTAAAAAGAAAAATAGACGATTTATATCCATTACAAGCAAAGGCAAAGGGTGAGCAAAGAATTATTGCAGACATAAGATCTAAAGTAAAAAATGAAATTTTAGATCAAGTACCAGGATATGCAGATGTTATGAGGCCTTATGAAGAGGCATTAAGTTTGGAAATACAACTAGCAAAAGAATTGTCATTAAACAAAAAAGGTGCCGCTGGAACCACTTTAAGAAAATTGCAATCAACCATGAGAAATAATGTCAGTACATCTTATGGCAATAGATTGGAAATGTTAAATAAATTAGATCCAGATCTTTTACCAGACCTCGCTGGACAAGCTTTAAGTGAGTTCCGACCAAGAGGTTTACAGGGTGCCGTTGGATCTGGAACAGCCATAGCATCATTTCTTGAGCCTACATTGTTGGCAACCTTACCTTTTCAATCACCTAGGCTTATGGGTGAGGCCGCATTAAAGGCTGGACAAACGAGAAGAGCTTTTGGAGCAATACCACAACAAGCCGTGTTGCCAACTGCCAAGGCATCAAGATTGGGATCCGCAATAAGTAGAGAACAAGAAAAACAAATTACTCCAGAAGAATTGAAAAATATGGAGTTATTAAAAAACCTGCTGAATTAGACCCGTGGCACGCCAATCTGAAAGAGTTGGCCGATCTGGAGAATACTTAGTAGCCTCGCTACTTTCTTTACATGCAGATACTGTGACGATAGTTCCACACAGCGCGGAGGCAGACATCATCTTTGATGTTGACCATACGCTATACAAGTGCCAGGTTAAAACACAATCTAAAATACAAAACTGTAGAGTGTCATGGATATATGATTTTAGGCGCGGTGCTTATACCAAAGAAAGATTCTATTCAGAAAATGCTATAGATGTTTATGCCTTGGTTGCTTTAAAACATCAAACGGTTAAGTTTATGCTTCCAGAGGGTTTAAAGCAGATAAGTTTTAAAGACGAGGATGTTCAAGCGTGGGACACGCTAGAAAATACCAAAAACCTATTTAAAGAGCTTCGATGTCAACAGACACTTTAGGTTCTTCGTAATGCTTTACAGAGTTCATACCTAAAGATATTAGATACTCAACCACTCTATGTGGTTCTTTCTGTTCAGTCTCACAAAAATCCTTAAACTTTTTAGCAAGATGTTTGTTTATATATACAGGTTTTCTTCCGTTCCTTTCGTTTAAGATACGATCATCAAACTCATATAAATTCATAGCTACCTCCTTGGTAAAGTCCTATAACTCCTCGTAATATTTAACTAACTCGTTTAAATACCACTGACATTTTTTTAAGTCCTGGATGTTCTCTTCTTTGTCCTTATGTCTATATAAATACTTCCAAATATTACCTTCTAAATAAGCCGCATATCCTTTTGAGCCTAACCTATCTTTTATCAAAGTTATACATTCCACTATTCCCTGGTAATGCTCTGGCTTATTAACCATATCTGGTTTTATATCAGCAATTTTATTTTTGCTGTTTTTACTAGCTTGATCCCATTCTTCTTTTCTTATATCGTCTATCGACATATTTTTACTCCTTTTTGTAATTAACTGTTGTATTCAAGTACATTTGCATATATATTATAACAAATCAAAACAAAAAGGGAGATTAAATGGAAAAAGATAAAATCTTTTTAGATACTAAGCAACTCGCTCAAAGGTGGAGAAGATCTCCTAGAACCATAGAGGGCTGGCGCGCAAAGAAAACAGGGCCAGACTATCTAAACCTAAATGGTAAAATTGTATATGATATTGACGAAATCATAGAGGCGGAAGAAGAAGCAAGGGTATCACATGAGACACGCCAAACTTAGCCCATCAGCTGCTGAAAAATGGACTAATTGTCCAGGTATGCCTACGCTTGCAGCAAAAGTTGATTATCAAGTTGGTTTGCCTGCGGCCGTTGGTACTTTGATTCATAACATGACAGAACAATTGTTAAAAGGATTTTTAGTTGATGTCACACTTGAAGATTATTGGCTTGGTAAAAAAGAATATGTTGAAGATTTTGAGATAGAGGTCGATCAAGACATGATTGATTGTGCAAAGATTTATGTGGAATATGTGCAAGAGAGGGCTAAAAGATTAAACGGCAAACTATTAGTAGAGCAAAAAGTTAGATGCCAAGAAATATCAGAAGATTTATATGGTTATGCAGACGCATTAATAATCACTCCACATAAAATGTGCGTTATAGATCTAAAAACAGGTAAATATCCTGTCAGTCCAGAACACAACAAACAAGCCATGATATATGCAGTTGGTGCATTATCAAGATATGGCAACGAAGATACTGAAGTAGAAATTACAATTGTCCAGCCACGCGCAACATGGGGTGGCGGACCTATCAAGACATGGAACACCACCGCAGAGTTTCTGGTGGATTGGGCCTACGATTTCTTACAGCCGTGCGTGGATGCATGCTTGGAGGAAAACCCTGTATACGTTTATGGGGATCATTGTCGCTTTTGCAACGCAAGAAGCATCTGCGATTTATATAAACAATATAACAAAGGAGAAACTAATGAGTGAAAACAGTGAAACCAAAAACGTTGATGAACCAACAATTAAATTTGAGGATGATGGCGTTGAACATAATATTAATGAAATGCCAGACAATGCAAAAGAGTTGATGGCTCGTTGGCATGAAAAGAAAAAAATAAGAGATGAATTTATTATAAAGGCTAACCATGATATTGATGATTTAAACACCTTACTTGGTTCTTATGAGGCTCGTATGAAAAACATATTAGAGCCAACAGAAGAAAAAAAGATTGAGGTGACCAAATGAGTCTAGCTGATATAAGAAAAAAATCCGTACAAAAGCCACCAAGAATAATAGTTCATGGTGAGGCAGCTGTAGGTAAAACATATTTAGCATCGCAGACAAAAAATCCAATCATGTTGGATGTTGAAGATGGCCTGGGTAAAATACAAATGGATAACATACCGTGTAAATCTTATGCAGATGTCATGGAAAATCTTGATGAACTTGCAGCCGAAGAACACGAATACAAAACTGTTTGTATTGATTCTTTGGACTGGTTTGAAAGATTACTATGGGAAAAAGTTTGTGCAGATAATAACTGGGCTTCCATTGATCAACCAAGCTACGGAAAAGGCTATGCCGAAACATTGAGGTACTGGGGTCAGTACATAGAAAAACTCAACAAACTAAGAGACAAAGGAATGATGATATTCCAGATATGTCATAGTGAGGTAAGAAAAGTGGAAGATCCACGAATCGAAGCTTACGACAGATACTCTCTTAAACTCCATAAGAAAGCTTCAGCATTATTGTTGGAACATTCTGATGCATGTTTTTTTGCAGCTAAGAAGTTAGGTACTATTAAGGTGCAGGGTAAAAGTGGTATGACTACTAAAACTGTATCTGGAGATAGAATTATTTATCCAAACAACGACCCAGCGTATCTTGCAAAAAACAGATACAACTTACCAGATGAGTTGCCAATGGACTGGAACGCAATCCGTGAGGAGATGTTGAAGTGATTGATACTAAAGAACTTGACGAACACTTTTGTGATGATGATGAACCACAATACGATGAAGATGGATTTTGTTGTCATTGTGGCGAATCACAAAATGATTGTTCAGAATATAAATGTTGGATTTAACAAGGAGTAAAAAATGGATTTAACAAAATATGATTTTGATAACACAGATTCTGGTTCAGAATCACAAGCAAAGATTGAACCTGGTGTTCATACTTTAAACTTTGACGGATATGAAGTTGTAACTGGTAGAAATAACTGGGAAGCAATTAAAGTATTCTTTACTGTTGGTAGTACAACATTTAGAATTAATCATGCCTTTACAGTTGGGCATGATAATCCAGATGTCGTAAGACGTGGTAAACATTCATTTAAAGCTATGGCAACTGCAATGGGTTTAGGCTCATTAACATCTATGGATAAGTTCATGGATAAGTCAGTTGTAGCCCCAGTAATAATGGATAATGATGACAAATATATGGTCATTGATGAAAACTTTGGTAAGAACTGGCAACCTGCAACTGAATCTGCTGCAAAGCCAAAGCCAAAGGTTGAAGATGATAATATTAAAACTGGTCCGTCAGATTCTGATCTAGCAGCAATGGGAACTACCACTGTTGGTGACGATGAAGCACCGTTTTAATTTTAATGGTAAAAACAGGCCCACTCTTTGCGGATATTGTAAAAATCCGAGTGGGCCACTACTTTATAAAGACGGAGATTATTGGTTAGGTGCGTGCAGTATGGATCATTTAAAAAAGATTAAAGAGGGTAAAAGGTTACCTAATAAAGCACAACTCAATGACGAAGGTGTTGAATACTCTATAGCACAAACCAAAGATATATATTTAGAACTATCCAGAGAAGAAGGTAATCAAGCATTACATAAGTGGGATAGGGACAAGAGAAAAAAAGTTTTTACTTCTATAGTAAGACAATATTTAAACTGGGCTAATGCAATAGCTCAACAAGACGATGAAAGGGCAAAACATGGATCTGACGAAATACTTTCCAGAGGGAAATAATTTAGAACAAAACAAACCAAAAGATACAAGCGATTTAATTAATGAAATGCAATCACAGGGATTGCGAATAGATCACTTACAAATAACAGGCGAAATAGTAAGAGTGCCAGTCAATGAAATGGCTGGAATAAAAGCTGACTCTGGTAACCAAAGATCTGGTTATTATGTGGTTAATGAGCTTAACGGTAATTACTTTGCAACCTTTGGTAATTGGAAAACAAGCTTTGAGGGTAAATGGTCTAGCGTTAATCATCAAGCTATGACAACTCAACAAAGAGAAGATTTACAGAGTCAATTGAAGGAGGCCAAGGAAAGGGCCGAAGAAGCTAAAAAACAAAGGAACAACGAAGTGGCCGATAAAGTTAAAGGTTGGCTCGAATCTTACGCGAATGTTGTTGAACATGAATATCTCACAAATAAAAAAATTAAAAATTATGGGTTAAAGCAACACCAGGATTCCTTGGTTTGCGGTGTGTATTCTACAACAGGAAACATACGTTCTCTACAATATATTGATAAAAAAGGTCAAAAAAAATTCGTTTCTAATTCAGAGATAAAAGGAAACATATTTCTTATTGGAGCTGACATAAAAGACATACCCAAATTAGATAAAATTATATTAGCAGAAGGTTATTCAACCTCTGCAAGTATTTATGAAGCAACCCAGATTCCTGTAGCTTGCGTATTTTCTGCCAATTTCGTCATGGCAGTAGCCCTTCAAATACGCAGGCTTTCAGGTGCTAGAATTATAATTGCGTTAGATAATGACGAAAGCGGAGTTGGTGAAAAGAAGGCGCAGGAATGTGTGCAAGCGGTAACCAATTCATGCGTGCGTTTGCCGAGCGAGCGTGGAGATTATAATGACTTACATTTAAAACATGGTTTAGATAAGGTGAGGCAAGAACTTACTGAATCTAAATTTAATATTAAAAAGTATGCGATTCGTAATTTAGTAGAAAAACCAGAACCGCAAAAGTTTTTAGTTGAATCATTTATTCCTCTGGCTAAACCAGGAATATTGGCCAGCTCAGGTGGAGTTGGAAAGTCTTTATCTTTACTACAACTTGCATTAGCAATTGCAAAAGGTGGTACCTGGTGGGGTAAACCAATAAACGAGCATGGATCTTCGGTTGTGTTTTGTGCTGAGGATGACCTAGTAGAGGTTCACAATAGGATTGATATGCTGGATCCACTTGGAGAAAGGTTTAGACATAACAATGATGTTTATGTATTTCCTGTACCAGATCAAAAAGAACCATTGATATTATTAAGAGAAGAAGGAATTACTGAACAAGCACAACAAATAGTAGAAGAGCTTAAAACCATAGATAACTTAAAGCTTGTAGCTTTTGATCCGCTCCAGGCATTTACAACGGCTAGTGTTTCACAAAGTAATGAAGCTGGTCAGCTCTGGGGATCTTATTGTGCAATGATTAGTGCCAACATTGGTTGTACCACTTTGACCACCCATCATATTAATAAACAAGCCATAAGTAATGATAGTGATGATCCTTATTCTCATAAGAGCGACATAAGGGGCGCATCAAGCATCACCGACTCAGTACGTTTTGCAATTTCGATGTGGGTACCAAGTGAATCAGATGCTGAACAACTCTGCGCACAGGCAAACATACCATACGATAGATTGGGTGTGGTCAAGGCTGCATTAGTTAAATCTAACTCTGGTAATGTAGATTATGGCGTACAAACTTTAATACGAAAAGAGGGAATTTTAGAGCCGATTGAGTCGTTACCAAGGACAGATTATGAAATCAACTTTTAACAAACATGCGACAAAAGTGGTACCTGCTTGCGACAAAAGTGGTAGCTACTATAGACAACTTGTCGCATATATCCATAACATACCATGTTATAGGACGGGTCAAACGCTGGAGGCGTTTTCCCCTCCACGCAAGCAAGAGATTGAGCAAGAAAAAATCCACGCGTGCGTGCAAGCGAGTTATGGATGATTAGAAAGTTCGATAGAAAAAATAAAGATTTCTGGTGGGTGGTTCCAATAGAGGTTCCCAAACTACATAGAAGTGCATTGGTTCCACTTGCATGCGTGAGTGATAATTATATGAAGATGCGTTCATGCGTGTGGAAGATTTACAGGCGTGAATGTGGGCGTGAAGATCTGAGCGTGAGTGCGAAGCTTTTACTCTGGGCAGTATGCGAGAGGTATCGATTTGAGACATTTAGTTCTCACGATGCAGTTAGTTATTATTGCAAAATGATTGGTGTTAGCAGACGAACTGCTGGTAGGGCCATGAAGGAGCTGATAGAGAGTGAAGTTGTCTGGTGCGTGCTTGAAGGCGTGGAGGGTAGGTTAAGGAAGAGCCAGGCGAGTGGGAAGAAACATTATCTTTTGGTTGGTTTAGCTTACGAGATTATTAAGGAGAGCTAGACATACCTGGAGAGGAGTGAAAGGGGGATCGTGGTCTGAAGATACGCCTAAGCTCTGTAAATTCATTATAATGGTAAATGGGGGTAATACCTAATCTTTTTTTTGTGCGTGTTTTAGGTGAGTCCTCCGTGCTTGCGTGGGGGACCAGCGAGAGCTTTTAGGGGGTTGTCATTTACGGAGGGTAATGACGCTCTCGCCAGTCAAACTTATTACTTTCGGTCGATTATCACAATCGCTAAAGATGTGAGTAGTAGCATGAGTGCGAATACCCCGAAAAGCGATAGTAGTATTTTGATAATCAGTTCAAGCATTAAATATATTTAGTTATGGTTTTATAAACAATTTTATTCTCTTTTAACATTTTTTCAACTTGGTTGTTTATGTCATTTATTCTTGGGTTACCTGGCATATCAAATTCAATTGTTACTTTGGTTATTTGTTTCTTGTCGCTCTTTTTAAAAATGCTATCCCAGTTATCGCGTATCTTGTTTATATCTTCTATGCGCCTTCCTGATCCTTTGCCTGTCATTGGTACTCCTGTGTTGTGTTTATGTCAAAAAATACAGATTCAGCTATAAAAAATATAATTTCATCCCTATCATCATCTGGACTTAAACCATAATTATTGGCTACTAAATTTATTTCATCATCAATCAAACCTTTTCTATCTTGTTCTGTTAATTGGTAATGTATGTTTTCTAGTTGCTCTTCGTTGTGTAAGTTGCTCATAATGCGCCTCTGAATAAATAAAGCAATGCTTTTAATTGTTCCTCGGTTAAACGTCTAAGGTGTTGCGGAATATTATTTCTGTCCATTCTAAGCCTCTACCTTGCCATCTTTTGTTATGTAGGCTATATGCATATCATTTTCATCACGAAGCAAATACCCGCCTTCTCCTGTCGCTTTAGAGTGTGTTCTTGAAATGTAAGGTAATTGTGTACCAAATCCTCTGTCTCTATAGTGAGCTGAATATTTACCAAAAGCTGTATCAAAATTCATAGTCTTTGCCTCCTATCTCTTGCTACTTTGTTGTTATGATCTCTAACCATTTGAATGTCTGGTTGTATATCTTCCAGGATTATTTTTCTAACCTGGCTGACCGTAAGACCTCCGAGATCTTTGGTTATTATTTGAATGTCACCAAGTTTGGGAATCCAGGTTCTGTGAAATTGTTTGTCCTGGCAATCTAAGCTGTAACACCAATCAACGATGTTTCCATTTATGTTTATTGAAAATATCATTTGTCTTTATCCTTTACTATTAGTGCGACTCCGTAAAGGCATACGGCCATTATTGTTAGTATTGGTAATATTTGTATGTCCATTAGTTATCCTCCTTTTTGCTTGGTTTTCCGTTAGGAAAGGTTAATGCTTCGCTAAAGATCTTCCAGTCATCTGGAGTCATAGCTATCTCTGCTTTCTTTGGATCTACATTATCTTTGAGTCCATACTTCTTACGCATCTGTCCAATGACGCTTCTATGTGATTTATTTTTTAAAGCCATTGTTTAACTCCTTATAATGTATTCAGCGTACAAGCCTTGATCTTCCAACCACTTTACAACCTTTTTTGCTGAATTGTATTTAGAAACATTGCCATTCAAGTCTACATTGATGGCCCCAACGGTGCTTTTTATATAATTATTAACAGATGGAAAACCTCCATCTTTTTGGTTTAAATAATTAAACTCTTTTTTCCAAAGTGTTTTAGCTTCTTTTTTAATAGATTCGTCAACCTTGTTTATTTCTTCAAATGTTTTTAAATCTTTGACTCTTTCTAAATATTTCATACTGCCTCCAGCTCATTTTCTGCCCAGGGGTTTGGCCCATTACCATCTTCCCACTTCACATCATAGCCAAAGTCACAATAGTATCTGTCTCTAGCAGCAACTCTGATCTGGCCTTCGTTCTCAAACGTGTTTTTATGTAAACCAAACACACCAACAACAGTTCCTGTTGCATCATAATCTTCGTGTATTAGTTTTACCCTGTCACCTAGGTCGTACTTTGCTTTGTCAAAAGCATTTCCACCTGTCATTAGAATATCCATTACTTCACCTCCTCTATTTTGAAATTTAATATCCTGTTCGTAAGAGCCACCCTCTCTGGACCTTGAAAATCCATCTTGGCAATATCGTAAGCATAGGCAAGACCTGCTTCTGCTTGTTTTTTTGTTGGATAAGTAATCCAATCATTTTTTCTAAAAGCAAACCAGTTCTTTGGTATATCTCCAACGTATATACCACTCAACTTTTTACCTTTTTCTGTAATTACATATTTCACTACACCACCTCCCATTCTTTTTTGTAAGCTATCACATGTCTTTCCAAACCACCTTGGTTGTAGATTGGTTTGTCAGCTTCAGTCTGGCAACCCAACATATAAGGGTTAATTCTTTGAACCCTACCATCTTCTAACTTAATAGTTATTGTTTTGTGATACCAGTCACAAGGCTCAACCTTAGTAACAGTTCCCCAACCAGGTATGTTGGCAGTATCACCTTTGTAATAGATCTTGTCACCAGCATCAATACCGCCAACATATCTTGGATCATCCCATTTGTGTTTTCTCATTTTTTCTCCTTTATTAATCACAACCACAAAACTATTATAGTACGTTATACTACTTATATCAACCCTTATGAGAAAAAAAGAGGTATTAATTTTTCTATGGTTTCTTGTGCATTTTTATGCAAAATACCTATACCTCCAGCCTTGGTCCAGGCTTCTATGTTTTCTAATCTATCATCTATCAACACATGGTTTGGTTTAGCAAAGGCAGCTTTGTGTTTACCTTTGATGGTACAAGTTACCAGGACATCTGAATCAACATTTTTTCTGATCCAGGTATATTTATCAGCTGCAACTCTTTTTCTGTTGACATCGCCTGTAGCTGTTAAGATCTCCCAATACTCACCACTCTGTTTAATATGATCTACCAGGTGATCCATGTCTGCCATCTTTGGTAACTTTGCAAACAAACCTTTATTAGACAGCTCTAGCTTCCTGGTATCGTATTCAGCATCGTGAGTCAAAGGTCCGTTTAAAAACTCTGGACCTTCAACTCCCTGGACGAAGTCTGCTAAAACTCCGTCCATGTCTACAAATATCTTTAACTTATTCATTAGTAATGACAAGGACTTGCCGTGTTGTTCCAATCAAGTTCATTAGGATCTTCTTCGTTCTCCCAATCCTTGTATGTTTCTAACAATTTTTCGTTAAGAGTATGATAGTTAGCATCTTCTAAAGCTGATTGCATTGTCTCCATGATGTCTGCACCATCCCATTTCAAATACTTGGCCACAATTATTCCAAGAGCGTCTGCGTCAGTTACCCTTGGATCATTTGGATCAACGTATGCTGTTTCTTTTACTAACTTAATAACATAAGGCATTAGATCCTTAACTATATCGTCACTATATTTCTTTTCCATTATGCTGCCTCCTT
>Ga0181373_1000212_pt1 | contig 14305 bp, 14 predicted proteins | sample LowvirmetaG_3_FD_130159 | JGI IMG/M metagenome (GOLD analysis project Ga0181373, IMG submission 130159) | Marine viral communities from the Subarctic Pacific Ocean - Lowphox_09 viral metaG | ecosystem: Environmental > Aquatic > Marine > Oceanic | place: Subarctic Pacific Ocean | collected... | reverse complement strand
TGCTTCACTTACTGATATTCCTAACGGAGCATTAACAAACTCTAGTATTGCTATCGGTGGTGTAACACTCAACTTAGGTGACACTGATGCTACTCCAGCATTTGATCTTTCTGATGCTACTGCTTATCCTTATGCATCTTTAACAGGAATTTCTACAAGTATTGTAGGAGACACAAGTCCAGAATTAGGTGGCAATTTAGATCTTAACTCTAATAATGTAACCGGAACTGGTAACTTTAATGTTACTGGTGTCGTAACTGCCACTACTTTTAGTGGTTCTGGTGCTTCACTTACTGATATTCCCAATGGAGCATTAACAAATTCTAGTATTGCTATCGGTGGTGTAACACTTAACTTAGGTGACACTGATGCTACTCCAGCATTTGACTTAAGTGATGCTATTAATTTGACCGGTGCATCTGCCGCAACTTATGGAGATGCATCCAATGTAGCTCAGATTGTAGTAGATGCTAATGGAAGAATTACTGGAATAAGTAATGTCACCATCTCCGGAGGAGATACTGTCAGTATTACAACTACTGCTGCTGATATTCTATCCGTATCTTCTGGAGCAATTAGTGCTGATGATGCTGGTGCAGATAAAATAGTATTCTGGGATGATTCTGAAGGAAAGTTAACTTACCTTACTGTAGGTACTAATTTAACAGTTACGGATACGACAATATCAGCATCTGGAGGAGGTAGTTCAGGACCAGATCCAGTAATAATGGGAATGATATTCTAAATATAACACGGAGATAAAAACATGGCTGCACCAAACTTAAAAAGTCCAACAACAATCAATGGCAAGACTGCCAGATCTAAAATTACAGGAACTTCAATTGTTGGAGTTGTTACTAATGCGGGTTCTAGTGGAAAAGTATTAAAAATAAATTCTATATTTGCTGCAAATATTGATGGCACTACCGGAGTAAATGTAAGTGTATCTGTTTATGATGGATCTACAGATTATTACATAGCATCAACTATATATGTTCCACCCGATGCTACTCAGATTATTTCAACTAAAGAAAGTTATTTTTATTTGGAAGAGGGAGATCAATTAAGAGTAACTGGATCTGTTGCAAATAAGTTAAATATTATTGTCGGTTTTGAGGATATTTCTTAATGGTTAGATCTAGAGGTAGAATTTCAGGATCAAATCTTTCTCGTGTGGATGATCCAGATGCCCATACCTGGATTTCAGGAGGAATATACAATCCCACTGATAATCTCATGTTGTCAGGGAAAAAAGATGGATCTTATCTTAGTAGTTTATCTGCTAGATGGGAATCTTATATAGACCCTAATACCGCTGGCAATTGTTATGGTGTAACTTTTTCACTAGACGGGATGCAATGTTTTGTCGTTGCCGTTGATAATTTAGAAAACTATAGTCTGTCAGAACCTTATGGAACCCCAACATATGTATCAAAAGTAAGTCTTGATAGTGACACTTATTTTGGTAGTACTGCAACCTGGTACTTCGGGACTTTTAGTTCTGATGGAATGTATTTTTATTCAAGTAATAGTGATGACGATTATCCCCAAACATTTAGTCTTTCTAGTGCATATGACATTAGTTCCAGTTCCTTAATTGGTATGGGTAAAGATGTTAAAATGCTACCTTTTATTGCCAACGACACTGGATCTACTGAAACATCTATGTATGGACATGAGTTTGGAAATAGTGGACTTAAAATGTATACGGTCGGATCTGGTTTAGATAGAATTGCTCAATATACACTTTCAACAGCTTATGATGTAACTACAGCAAGTTATGACGGTTATAAGGATATAAGCTCAATCAACAGTTCTCCAAGTTCCATAACCTGGAAACCTGATGGAACAACATTTTATATGACTTCTCTTGGTGATGACGTACACCAAATATCAGTTTCAACTAATTGGGATGTTACCTCAACGACTACTCTTGTTAATACTTTAGATATTAATTCGTATGAAGTAAACCCTATGGATGTGCGGTTCAAGACAGATGATGGTACGAAGATGTTTGTAATAGGATCTAGTGGTGATGGAATTGATACATTTACACTGTCTACAGGATGGGACATTTCTACAGCTACTCACACAGCATTTGATAGTCTTTCAGCACAGAATAGTGTGCCAAGAGGTCTTGATTTTAGTCCTGATGGAACTAAAATGGTTGTTGCAGGAGAAACAGACGATGAACTTCTTTACTATACATTGAGCAGTGCTTGGACTATATCTTCAAAAACTTATGTAGGATTATATGATACTAGCCCATATGGAGTACCTGCTGCTCGTCAATACAGTAGCACACTTTACTTCCAATATTCTGGATTTAGTATATTTGCTCCTAGATCTGTTAGATACATAAATGATGGAGATGGCGTTAGTCTTCTGGATGGATATGTTTCAAGTAGTAATTATTATGCTAAAGTTGTCAACTATACTCTTGGAGAATCTTATAATGCTTTGTCTATTATCGACGGTTTATTACTCGACTATAGAACCCAAGAGGGTAGCAGTAATGACGCAGTATATAGCATGAAATTTAATAATGATGGAACAAAAGTTTATGTTGTCAATAATGGTGATGATAAAATATATCAATGGACTTTAGATATACCATATACATTTAGTTCTACTAACTATGGGATGACATATGATGGAAGAACTGCAGTATTATCAAGCGAAACTAATCTTCGTAATATGGATTTCAATGATACTGGAGATAGACTTTTTATAATAGGAGCTCAACAGGATGCTATATTTGAATATTCAGTTTCCATCCCATTTGATGTCACTTCAACTCTAACAGAACTTTCCAGATATTCAATATTGAATCAAGTAGAATCGGAAAACGATGTCAATGCAACTCTAGAAACTTCTCCCGTGGGACTTTTTTGGACAAATAGTGGATTGTTTTTTTCAGGTATCAACAAAGACGAAGTACAGAAAATAAACTTTGTCGATAAATGATATGGCAAGATAAATATTTTATATTGTTGTAATTAAATTATGAGTGATGTATATCTTGGTAATCCATTATTAAAGAAAGCAAATACTGCGATTGAGTTTACAGAGGATCAAATCATTGAGTTCCTCAAATGTAAACAAGATCCAGTTTATTTTGCAAACAATTATATTAAAATTGTTTCTCTTGATGAGGGTTTAACACAGTTTCATCCATATCATTTTCAAGAAAAACTAATTCATAATTTCCATAATAACAGATTTAATATCTGTAAAATGCCACGACAGACTGGTAAGTCTACTACTGTGGTATCATATCTATTACATTATGCACTTTTTAATGACAGTGTAAACATTGGCATTCTGGCAAATAAAGCATCTACTGCTAGAGAATTGTTAGCAAGATTATCGACTGCATATGAAAACTTACCAAAATGGATGCAGCAAGGTATTCTAGTATGGAATAAAGGAAATATAGAACTCGAAAATGGCAGTAAGATATTGGCATCATCTACATCTGCGAGTGCTGTCCGAGGTATGTCGTTCAATATCTTATTTCTTGACGAATTTGCATTCGTCCCCAATCATGTCGCTGACTCCTTCTTTGCATCTGTTTATCCCACCATTACTTCTGGTAAAAGCACAAAGGTAATTATTGTATCCACACCACACGGTATGAATCACTTCTACCGTATGTGGCACGATGCGGAAAGAAATAAAAATGAATATATTCCTACAGAGGTTCACTGGTCAGAAGTTCCTGGTAGAGATGTTGTTTGGAAAGAGCAAACAATTGCAAACACATCAGAAGAACAATTCCGTGTTGAGTTTGAATGCGAGTTCTTGGGCTCAGTCAATACTCTTATCAACCCATCAAAACTCAAAACTTTAGTCTATGAAGACCCGATACAAAGAAATGCCGGATTAGATGTTTATGAAAATCCAATTCCAGAGCACAATTATCTAATCACGGTTGATGTTGCCCGTGGTCTTGGTAATGACTACTCGGCATTTATTGTTTTTGATATCACAGAGTTTCCTTATAGGGTAGTTGCAAAGTATAGAAATAATGAAATCAAACCAATGTTATTTCCGAATATTATATTTGATGTAGCAAAAGGTTATAATCAATCTTGGTTATTGATTGAAGTAAATGATATTGGAGAACAAGTTGCAAGTATTCTTCAATATGATTTGGAATATGAAAATATTCTAATGGCAACTATGAGAGGTAGAAATGGACAGATAGTTGGGACAGGATTTTCTGGTAAAAAAACTCAACTTGGAGTCCGCACAACTTCGGCAGTCAAAAAATTAGGATGTTCAAATCTCAAAACTCTTATAGAAGAAGATAAATTATTTACTCCCGATTACGAAATCATATCAGAACTAACAACTTTTTCACAGAAAGCAAATTCATTTGAGGCAGAAGAAGGTTGTAATGATGACTTGGCAATGTGTCTTGTTATATTCTCTTGGTTAGTGGCACAAGAATATTTTAAGGAGATGACCGAGAATGATGTAAGAAAGAGAATATATGAAGAGCAGAAAAATCAAATTGATCAAGACATGGCTCCATTTGGTTTTATCGAAGATGGAATTAATAGTGAAACGACTTTTGTAGATGATTCTGGAGATAGATGGTATGCAGATGAATATGGAGATCGTTCATATATGTGGGATTATAGGTAATGTCCATCGATGATGAGATAGAATTAGAACATTTATTATTTTTTGATCGTAAATGTAGAGTTTGTGGAAAAGTTAAAAGTTTAATGGATGATTTTTATTTGACTCGAAAAGATAGAAAAACATTAGCATCATCATATTCATATGAATGCAAGGAATGTACGGTTGAAAGAGTAAGTAGAGGTAGAAAGAGTAATTTGAGATGGGAATATCCTGATTGGTAAGTATTCACGCACTGTTTCCCCATTAGAAATACCCCTTTTCCTAAATATTTTTAGGTAAATTGGATGCGAGGAAAAAACAAGATGCCACTAAATTTAGCATCTCCTGGTATTGTAGTAAGAGAAGTAGACTTAACTGTCGGTAGGGTTGATCCAACCTCCGATGGCATTGGTGCAATTGTTGCACCTTTTGCACAAGGTCCTGTCGATCTTCCTACAGTAATCGGAAGCGAGAAAGACTTATTAGATGTCTTCGGAAAACCATATGGAACAGATAAGCACTATGAGCACTGGTTAGTTGCTTCTTCTTATCTGGCATATGGTGGAGCACTTAGTGTTGTAAGAGCAGATGATTCCGATCTTCAGAACGGTCTTGTTGGTACTGCCACAAGTATAAAAATTAAAAGTCTTGAGCACTACGAAGACTTAGGATACGATGAAAATCCAATTACTGATGTGATTGTTGCTGCCAGAAATCCTGGTTCATGGGCAAATGGTTTAAGAGTTGGTATTATTGATGCCAAGGCAGATCAAATTCTGGGTATCAATACAGGTAGTGTTTCTTCCTTTACTGCAATAGTTGAGGATAGAATTGGAACATCAGTAGGTTCAGCAAGCACAGTTGGAATTTCTACAGGATCAATTGTTCTTGGTCAAACAGTAAGATCTTCTGTAGTTTCGAGTGGAACAATTGTTACTAATATTGGTGAGAGTGTTGTAACTCTTTCTAATGCAACTACCAATGCATTGGGAGATACATTCTTATTTGATTTTGGAACACAATCTATTTCATCTGCAGCAATTCAGGTTGGATATGGAATTAAACAATCAATTTCAGCAATACTTCCTGGTATAGGAGGCACTTCTGTTCTCGATGGAAATTTGAAAGGTATTATTACCGAAGTTGGTGAAGGAACAATAGGTGTTAAAGTTCTTGAGCACATTTCTGCATCAGGAACTGTTACTGAAGTTGATTACCAACCATCTGGTGTTTATGCATTCTCCGGAAGTGGAAATGTTGCAATTCATACTAATGGACAAGCAGTATCTTATGGATCAACGGCAGTAACTTCACAGGCAGATTGGTTCGATCAACAGTCACTTACATTGACTTCCACATCTACTGTTAAGTGGAATCAACTTGCAGATCGTCCAGGAACTTCTGAGTATGCAGCAGCAAGAGGTTCTAGATTTGATGAAGTCCATGTTGTTGTAATTGATGGTGATGGAGATATCACCGGAAACTCTGGAACAATCCTTGAGAAGAATCTTTCATTATCGAAAGCAAAAGATGCCGAATTCTCTCTAGGTTCTCCTTCATACTGGAGAAAGTTTACTGCAAATAGTTCACAATATATCTTTGCCGGTTCAGAACCAGCAGGTATTGTAACCACCGGATTTGCAAGTGGTGGAAGTGGATTCGATCTTGAGTCCGATGTTGATTGGGATCAAAATGCAGAAGGTATTACCTTTGCCGCAACCGGTAATTCTAACAACACATTGGGTGGTGGTTGGAATTATGATGGAGAAGGTAACATAGAAAATGATGGTGCGTTAAGTCCAGGTTTAGATGGATTAGTTACCGGTTACGGATTATTCGAGAATACTGAAAAGTATAATGTAGATTTCATTCTTATGGGATCTGCCGGATATGGTAAAGAAGATGCTCAAGCACTTGCGAATAAGTGTATTGCAGTTGCAGAAGCAAGAAAGGATGCAGTTGCATTCATCTCACCATATAGAGGTGCGGCAATTACTGATACCTCTGATGATAGAGCAGTAACTATCAATTCAGATGAGACGATTACTGATAATGTAATCAGTTTCTATGCTCCCATCACTTCATCAACTTATGGAATCTTTGATAGTGGTTACAAGTATATGTTTGATAGGTTTGCAAATACCTTCAGATATGTTCCACTAAACGGAGACATTGCTGGACTTTGTGCCAGAAATGATGCAAACAATTTCCCATGGTTCTCACCAGCAGGAACAAATCGTGGTGGAATTCTAAATGCAGTTAAACTTGCATATACTCCATCTAAAGCACAGAGAGATAGATTGTATTCTAATAGAGTCAATCCAGTAATCTTCTCACCTGGTGCCGGTATTGTTCTCTTTGGAGATAAGACTGGATTTGGTAAGTCATCGGCATTCGACCGTATTAACGTTCGTAGATTGTTTATCTATCTTGAAGATGCAATCTCTGCTGCTGCAAAAGATCAACTCTTTGAGTTTAATGATGAAATCACAAGAACTAATTTTGTGAATATTGTTGAACCATTCCTTCGTGATGTTCAGGCAAAGAGAGGAATCTTTGACTTTGTAGTTATTTGTGATGAGACAAATAACACTGCTGCTATTATAGATAATAATGAGTTTGTAGCAGACATCTTTATCAAACCCGCAAGATCAATCAACTTCATCGGTCTTACGTTTGTTGCCACCAGAACTGGTGTTTCATTTGATGAAGTAATCGGTAACGTTTAATCTAGAGGTTTAAGAAACAATGGCTCGTCAACAAGTAAATACTTTACCACTAAGAACTATTAGTGATTTTAAAAGTAAATTAAAGGGTGGTGGTGCAAGACCTAATCTATTTGAAGTGGAATTAGCGTTCCCTTCAGGTGTAAATCTTCAGGATGAAAATGAAGTTCTTGACAATGCTAGATTTTTAGTAAAAGCAGCAGCACTACCTTCTTCAACAGTAGCACCGATTGATATTCCTTTTAGAGGAAGAATCCTGAAAATTGCAGGTGATAGAACATTCGAAACGTGGACTATTACTGTAATGAATGATACTTCATTCAATATCAGATCTGCGTTTGAGAAGTGGATGAACTTCATCAATAAACTTGATAATGGAACTGGTGAAACAGATCCTGCACTTTATCAAGTAGATGCTAAAGTACATCAACTTGATCGTGCTGGTGGAGTGCTTAGAAAGTATACTTTTAAGGATGTTTTCCCGACTAATATTTCTACAATTGACCTAAATTATGAGACAACTGATACCATTCAAGAGTTTACCGTAGAAATGCAAGTCCATTATTGGGAAGCATTTAAAGGAACCACTCTACAATCTGGTGGTGAAGATATCTCCTAAATAATAAAATAGTAGTCTAAGTTAGTTTATAATATGGCAAAACTTTTTGGTTTTTCTATTGATGATACAGAAAAGAAATCCAAATCTGTAGTTTCCCCTGTCCCCGTGAATAACGAGGATGGGGTTGATAACTATATTAGCAGTGGATTTTATGGTTCATATGTAGATATTGAAGGACAATATAGAACAGAGTTTGATTTAATCAAAAGATACAGAGAGATGTCACTACATCCAGAAGCGGATGGTGCTATCGAAGATGTTGTAAATGAAGCAATTGTGAGTGATCTTTACGATTCTCCAATTGAAATTGAATTGTCCAATTTAAATGCTACGGACAATTTAAAGAAAGCAATCAGACAAGAATTTAAGTATATCAAAGAAATTTTAGATTTTGATAAAAAGTCGCACGAAATTTTTAGAAATTGGTATGTTGATGGAAGACTTTATTATCATAAGGTAATCGATCTCAAAAATCCTCAGGAAGGAATTAAGGAACTGAGGTATATTGATCCAATGAAGATGCGGTTTGTCCGCCAAGAAAAGAAGCAAGATAAGAATGTTATTGGACCAAATATTCCTGGTCGTGACGAACAAAAAAATGGTATTGCTCCAGAGATTGAAGAGTATTTTGTTTATACTCCAAAACCAACCTATCCAACTGGCAATCTGACTGGAGGTGGTGGAAATAAAGGAACTAAAATTGCAAAAGATGCAATTACATATTGTACTTCAGGTCTTGTAGATAGAAATAAAGGAAATGTTCTTTCCTATCTTCACAAAGCAATCAAGGCACTCAATCAACTGAGAATGATTGAGGATTCTTTGGTCATCTATAGATTATCCAGAGCACCAGAACGTCGTATTTTTTATATTGATGTTGGCAATCTTCCTAAGGTAAAGGCAGAACAATATCTTCGTGATGTTATGAATCGTTATCGTAATAAACTTGTATATGATGCAAATACAGGTGAAGTTCGTGATGATCGTAAATTTATGTCTATGATGGAAGACTTCTGGCTTCCAAGAAGAGAAGGTGGTAGAGGAACTGAAATCACAACTCTTCCTGGTGGACAAAACTTAGGAGAACTTGCCGATATTGAGTATTTCCAAAAGAAACTTTATAGAGCACTTGGAGTTCCGGAATCAAGAATTGCTGCCGATGGTGGATTTAATCTTGGTCGTTCTTCAGAAATTTTAAGAGATGAACTTAAGTTTGCCAAGTTTGTTGGTCGTCTGAGAAAGAGATTTGCTCAGATGTTCAATGATATGCTGAAGACTCAACTGATTCTTAAGAATATTGTTTCTGTAGAAGACTGGGATAAAATTAGTGATCATATTCAATATGATTTCTTGTATGACAACCAGTTTGCAGAACTGAAAGAAACGGAAATGTTGAATGAGAGACTTGGAGTTCTTTCATCTATTGAACCATATATTGGTAAATATTATTCACAGAGATGGGTTCGTAGTAAAGTTCTTCGTCAGACTGATGGAGAAATGATTGAAATGGATGAGCAGATTGAACAGGAAATCAAAGATGGTATTATTCCTGATCCCAGTGCAGTTGATCCTATAACTGGAGAACCATTACCACAAGAAGGTGAACAAGGAATGATGGGTGATGTTCCGATGGAACCTGAAATTGATGGTGGAATGACTGAAGTAGACGGTAAAGCTGCCGAGATATAAATATAAAATATACATATATTAAATTTTCATGGAAGAAATTGTAAATTTAGTCGGATCCGATTCGTCGGCATCTGATATTAGTGACAGAATTAAAGACGTTTTGTATGCAAAAGCAGCAGAACGTATCAATATCATTCGTCCAACAGTTGGCGCATCCATGTTTGATGATCAACAAAAATCTGAGGAACAAGAATAATGGGATATATTCGTCATGACGAAAATAATAACCCAGTTTCTCCTCAACCAGGTGTGTCTACTGTTTCATATCTTGGAGGCACTACCGGTTGGTCAACTGTCACCTACGAAAATTTTAATGTAGATTATCAGGCTCGTAATGCAGATAATAGTCCAAGAACTCCTGGAACATATCAACGTCATGATAAAGATAATAATCCAGTTGGTGTAGGAACATATCAACGTCACGATGAAAATAACAATCCCGTAACATCTCCATAGCAAGATAAAGAAATGAAACTTATCACAGAAGAAATTTCAAACGTAAAGATTATTACCGAAGGTAAAGGTTCTAATAAGAAACTTTATATTGAAGGAGTTTTCCTGCAAGCAGATCTCGAAAATCGTAATAAAAGAATGTATCCTATGGAGACTCTTTCTCGTGAAGTAAAAAGGTATAATGAAGCATTTGTCCAAAAGGGACGTGCTCTTGGAGAACTTGGTCATCCCGATGGACCTACCGTAAATCTTGACCGTGTTTCTCATAAGATTACTTCACTCACTCAAGAGGGTAGCAATTTTAGAGGTAAGGCACAAATCCTTAATACTCCTATGGGTAAAATTGCATCTTCACTTTTAGATGAAGGTGTGATGCTTGGTGTTTCTTCTCGTGGTGTTGGTTCATTAAGAGAAGATCGTGGTGGAGTAAAAGTTGTTGGTGAAGATTTCATGTTAGCGACTGCTGCTGATATCGTTGCCGATCCTTCTGCTCCTGATGCTTTTGTATCAGGAATTATGGAAGGAAAAGAGTGGATTTGGGAAGGAGGAATTCTTCGTGAGCAACTTGCAGAAAGAACTCAGAAGAGAATTAACACTCTTGTTGACCAAAGAATTCTCGAAGAACATAAGTTAAACTTGTTCAACGAATTCTTATCAAATCTTTAAATTATAAATAAATATATTAGTATAAAAATCTAATACAATCAAATGTCCGTTGGTAGCAATTTACAAGAAATGGAAAACGTAGTAACGAAAGGAGCTGCTGCATCTGAGGTAATGCCAAAATCCGGGAGCAATGCTTCTGGTGTTTCGACCCCTGGTCAAACTGGCAGTTACGAAGATCTCGGTGGCCCGACTCCAGAAAACTATAAAGTAGACGACAACTCTGCTAAACTCGCAGAACCTAAAATCGCAACTGTCAAAGACATTGTGAACAGGGGTGCTAAACCTGCTGAACCCATGCCTAGTGGTATGAAGGAAGAAGAGGAAGTTGCGGGTGAAGTAGTCGAAGAAGAAGAGACCACTGCATCGGCCGAAGATGTAGTTTCTGAGGAAGAAACTTCTGATGAAGAAGTTGTATCTGAAGAGGAAGTCATCGAAGCAGAATATAACATCGAAGAAGATGTTGAAGCACTGCTTGCTGGTGAAGAACTTTCTGAAGAATTCCAAGAGAAAGCACGTACCATTTTTGAAGCTGCTATCAAAACAAAAGTTGCTGAAGTTCAAGAAGAACTGAAAGCACAATATGAAACAACTCTCGAAGAAGAAGTTTCTGCCATTAAGGAAGAACTGACCGATAGAGTTGATGCATATCTTGAGTATGTTGCTGAAGAGTGGATTACAGATAATCAACTCGCAATTGAGCAAGGTCTCAAGGCAGAAATGACCGAATCATTCCTGACTGGAATAAGAAGTCTTTTTGAAGAACATTATGTAAACATCCCTGAAGAAAAATATGATGTAACTACCGCAATGGTAGAGAAATTAGATGAAATGGAAGATAAACTCAACGAGCAAATTAAGTCTAATATTGCTCTTAATCAAAGATTAGCTGAGTCGGTTGCTGATGTAATCTTCTCCGAGGTCTGCGAAGGTCTAGCACTTTCACAGAAGGATAAACTCGCTTCTCTTGCAGAAAATGTTGAGTTTGATAGTGAAGACAACTATCGTGAGAAACTGGTCACTTTGAGAAATTCATATTTCTCGGAAACAACCGGTACTCAAAGAGACACTTCAGAGAATATTTCTGAGAGTTCGGAATCCATTGCACAACCAGTTACTGGTTTAATGGAATCTTATCTCGACACTCTGACTAGAGTTTCGCAAAAGTGATTTTTTAATTATAAATCAAACTAAAATTTTTAACAAGGTAAATTCAAATGCAAGGTTTCAATGCTGAACACCTTCAGGAGAAGTGGGCACCTATCCTCAACCATGAGGGTCTCGGAGGCATCAATGATGCTCATAAGAGAATGGTTACCGCAGTTCTTCTGGAGAACCAAGAAAAAATGCTTAGTGAGGAGCGTGAGTTCCTTTCAGAAGCATCTCCCACTAACTCAACCGGTTCCGGAGTTGCTAACTTCGACCCCGTTCTGATCTCATTGATCAGACGCGCAATGCCTAACCTGGTCGCATATGACCTTGCAGGTGTTCAACCGATGAACGGTCCTACTGGACTGATCTTCGCAATGCGTTCCCGCTTCACGAGTCAGACTGGTGCAGAAGCACTCTTCGATGAAGCAGATACCGGATTCTCTAATAGTGGAATCGGAACTGCAGATCCCTATGTTGCAGGATCCGAGGGAAATGCTGTTGGTTTCGGTACTACCGGATCTCAGAATGGTTCTAATCCTGGATTACTTAATCCTACTACCCAAACCGAAAGTGGATACACTGTCGGTCAGGGTATGGACACCGCACAGTCTGAAGACCTCGGTGCTGGCCAGTCATTCAACGAAATGGCATTCTCGATTGAGAAAGTCACCGTTACTGCTAAGTCCCGTGCTCTGAAAGCAGAGTATTCTCTGGAACTGGCACAAGACCTCAAGGCTATTCATGGTTTGAATGCCGAGGCAGAACTTGCCAACATTCTCTCCACTGAAATCCTTGCGGAAATCAACAGAGAAGTCATCAGAACCATCTATAAGGTTGCTACACCCGGTGCTCAAGCAAACGTTGCTACTGCCGGTACTTTTGACCTTGACGTTGATTCTAATGGACGTTGGTCTGTTGAGAAGTTCAAAGGTTTGATCTTCCAGATCGAAAGAGATGCTAACGCAATCGCGCAGCAAACTCGTAGAGGGAAGGGCAACATGATTCTGTGTTCCGCAGACGTTGCTTCCGCACTGACCATGGCTGGTGTACTCGATTACACCCCTGCACTCAATGCAAACCTGAACGTTGATGACACTGGTAACACCTTCGCAGGTGTTCTTGCTGGTAAGTATAAGGTCTATATTGATCCTTATTCTGCAAACGTTTCTGCTGATCAGTACTATGTTGCTGGTTATAAAGGTTCTTCACCTTATGACGCAGGTCTGTTCTACTGCCCTTACGTTCCTCTTCAGATGGTTCGTGCAGTTGGAGAGAACACCTTCCAACCTAAGATCGGATTCAAGACTCGTTACGGTATTGTTTCCAACCCATTTGCTGATGGTGCAAGAACTGGAGAAGTTAACAACTCTGGTAGACTGCAGACTAACGCAAACCGTTACTACAGAAGAGTCAAGGTTCAAAACCTCATGTGATCCACGGTTCACATATTTCTCACAGAGACCCGAAAGGGTCTCTTTTTTTATCTAAATACAAATAAAAACAATATCGATGACATTTAATAAGCAGATAGGAAATAGAAATTTTTTATCTCCTGTTGGTTTTAAATTTACATTAGCAAAAGAACCAAAGGTTGATTTTTTTTCAAACTCTGCTAGTATTCCCAATATAAGTTTAGGAACAGCAGTTCAACCATCATATCTTAAAGATGTTGATGTTCCTGGAGATAAACTTACTTATGGAGATTTTTCTCTGAGATTTTTAGTTGATGAGGATATGGTCAACTATATGGCAATTCATAATTGGATGACCGGTTTAGGTTTTCCAGAGACAACACAAGAATTTAAAGATTTAACAACAGAGATTGATGGTGTAAGAGATTTAAAAAATCAATTTAGTGACGGAAGTCTTCATATTTTAAATAGTAACTTTAGAGATGTTGCTATTGTAAAATTCAGAGATCTATTTCCAATTTATTTGACCTCTTTAGAATTTGAAGCGAGTGATACGGACATCAACTACTTTACAGCAGAGGTCACTTTCAAGTATACTGTGTATAATGTATTAGCTGCTGATAACAGAACACCTCTATGAACCTTGATCAAATTCAGGAGATGTGGGAAAAAGATTCTCAAATCGACCCTGATAACCTACATGATGAATCATTAAAAATTCCACAACTCCATTCAAAATATTATACTTTATATAATACCATCACTCTTTTAAGAGAGAAGGCAAGAGGAACTTATAATCGTATAAAATTAGAAAGATATAACTACTACACAGGAAAGGCAACAGCAGAGGTCTATGCAGAAGAACCATTTCCCTATAAGGTTAGAGATAAAGAAGCATTACAGAGGTATATGGATGCCGATGAAAAGTTAAACACTATTGAATTGAAAATTCGTTAATA
>Ga0181373_1000211_pt1 | contig 14336 bp, 11 predicted proteins | sample LowvirmetaG_3_FD_130159 | JGI IMG/M metagenome (GOLD analysis project Ga0181373, IMG submission 130159) | Marine viral communities from the Subarctic Pacific Ocean - Lowphox_09 viral metaG | ecosystem: Environmental > Aquatic > Marine > Oceanic | place: Subarctic Pacific Ocean | collected... | reverse complement strand
TTAAAGTTGAAAAACTTATAGCTGATGGTAAAATAGAAATTGTACCTGTTTCATTTATGAGAGGTAGAACATTTTTGGATTCATGTGTTATTGTAGATGAGGCCCAAAACGTAACACACGAACAAATGGAAATGATAGTAACCCGCTTGGGATTACGGTCAAAAATGATGGTTTGTGGTGACGATTATCAAATAGATCTAAAGAAAAAAGCAGATTCAGGTTTTAAATATTTATATAAGGCATCTTATAAAGTTAAAAATCTTGAAGCAATTACACTTACTTCTAACCATAGAAATGAAATTGTTGAAGATTTAAGAAATTATTATGAAGATAATCCTATTTTTTAACTAATTTTAATATTTATTGATAAACTGGCAATAGCATGGCAAAAATTACATGGACTGATAGAACTAATAGTGGAGAGACCTCCAAAATCAGCGCTTCTATATTTAACGACACCAAAACCTCAGTTAATGCTGTATATGATGTTATTGAAGCTAGATTGGGTACAACATCATCCGCTGCTTCTGAGGATCTTAACATTTCAGGCACTTTAAATATTTCGGGTAGTATTATCCCTAATACAATTAGTGGTCAAACTACTTCATCTTTTAATTTAGGAAGTGCTACTGCAGCTTGGGATGAACTTTTTGTATCTACTGCCTCTATTAATTTTGTATCCCCTGATGGGTCTATTACTAAATTTAGTAAAAAAGATGTAGCGGACCTTAAATTAGGTAAAAGCTTAAGAACTGACGCTAAACAAATTACAAATGAAGTAGATGACACTACTTATGTAAGAATGGGTGTTGCAGGTAAAGCTTGGCACTATGCTTCCAATAAAACTCTTATTAAACTACAAACTAGCTCATTTGAATTAGGAGATACTACAGTCCCTGCGCAAATCTTAGGTTCATCTGTAGGAATTACAGGTTCTACTACTATTTCAGGTTCAAGTATATTTACTACAACTGATCTTCTTACACTTTTAGGTAATTTTGGCCAAACTGGTAGCTTTACTGTTAGTGGCTCTTCATCTTTGATTGGAGATGTAAATATGGATGGTACTGTTACCACTCAAGATTTATTAACTGTAGTAGCAGGTATAAATACTACGGGATCCGTAGACATATCTGGATCAACTAATCAAACAGGATCCATTAACCACCAGGGATCTACTAATACAGTACCACCTCCTTTAGCTATTACTCAAGTCCCATCATCAAGTACTTTCTATTACGGTTATTCACTTTCAGGAAGTATTGTCTCTAGACCCGTCTCACGCTCGGTTGAAATTCTTGTGGGTACTGGTCTTGCTTCTGTTATTAATAATTTTAAATTTAGTACATCCTCTCAACTTAATTTTGATAGTTTAAGTACTTTTAATCAAACTACTCTTTTCACAGCAGTATCTGCCTCATCATCAGTAGCAGGAGGTTCGCATCCCGTAGAATTAACTTTTACTCCAACATCACAGTATCCTAGCCATTCTTATAAATTTGCAGTTAATAGTATAAGTTCATCAACCCCATTACCAAACCCATATTTCCAAGCTAACGTAACATTCATTGAATCCAGTTCAATATCTGGAGTCGCTCCATCTATAATTTCTTCGGCATCTTCCGAATCAAATGGTAGATTTAAATTTGTCACCCTGCCAGTTGAAGCAGAAGAACCAACTGGAGGATTTAATGTAGGGGATTTAATGGAGTTCCTAGCGGTCTTTGGAGACACGGGAGTTGATCCTGGAGTTTTTGGAGATTTTAATGTTGACGGATCTATAGGAGTATCTGACTTAATGTTACTTTTAGCAGGACTTGGTAATCCTAATAATTTATGTAGTGATCTTATATATTATACTAATACTAATAATCAACTAATAGGACCTTCTATTGATGTTTGTGATGGTAATGTTATTACAATACAAAATGGAGCAGTTTTGTCAATTATTTAATTTTAGAAATTTTAACATATTTATAACAAAAATATCAAATGAGCACACTTAGAGTAAATACAATAGAATCATTCACAACAGCTGATGCTTTAAATTTAAATGACAAAGTCCAAATTAGTGGCAGTACTGCTTCTGGAGCTAACTCTTTTGCCCACGGACGAGAGACGGTTGCAGATGGATTCGCTTCCCATGCAGAGGGATTAGGAACTAGTACTACAGGTTCTTATGCCCATGCCGAAGGTCGCTTTACAAGCGCGTTCGGTGCAAATTCCCATGCAGAGGGAAATCTAACAGTGGCAAAAGCTTCATATTCTCATGCTGAAGGTCAATCTACTGAAATACCAGTAAGCGCATTTGCTGCCCATGCCGAAGGTCAATCTACTATTGCATCTGCATCTTATTCTCATGCTGAAGGACATAACACCGGAGCAAAGGGAGCTTATTCTCATGCAGAGGGCTCTGGCTCAACTGCGTCTGGCCATTCTTCCCACGCCGAAGGTCATTTGACTGAAGCATCAGGAATAGCTGCTCACTCTCAAGGTAAGAGTACTTTAGCTCAGGGTGACTATTCATTCGCGTCAGGACATAACACAGTTGCTACACAGTCTTACCAAACAGTTGTAGGAGCTTATAACGCTAGTTCTTCTCTCCCTGCTGATTCTTATTTTGTTGTGGGTAATGGAATCACCAATGGCCTTAGAGGAAATTTAGCAGTATTTGCTTCTGAATCTATTACACTAGGAGGAGGCCCATCTGTTGACATTATTCTTGATACGGGCTCAATCCCAACTGCAGATCCTAGCTTAGTAGGTCAACTATATATGACTAGTAGTGCCCATTTTGGAGGCCCGGCAGCTAAATTTGTTTTAATGATTTCAGTATAAAAAATTCTAAAATATAATTAAAAAGGGCTCCTAATTTAAGGGGCCTTTTTTAATATTTATAATAAAACAACATGGCAAACGCAGCAATTTGGCCGGGCTCTAGCTCTTTTTCATCTGGTAATACTCCCTTTGGCTTTTATGATAGTGATACAGATTTTTCTACTGATGCTGATAAAGTAGCAATATTTTGTGCTCGCCGTTTAGGATATCCTTTAACTGATGTAGAATTACAAGACATTAATTTTTATACTGCATTCGAAGAAGCAGTAACTACTTATGGTAATGAAGTATTTGCATACCAAGCAAGTGAAAATTATTTAGACTTTGAAGGTTCAAAAACCGGATCTCAAGCTAATTATAAATTGCAAAAACCTAACTTAGGAGCTATTATAAGATTAGCAGATGAGTACGGTTCTGAAGCAGGTGTAGGAGGAACAGTTGAATATAGAACAGGAAGTATTCAAATGACTACGGGTCAACAAGTTTATGATTTAACTAATTTTGCCTCGGAATCTGCAAATACCGAAAAAAATAATATTGAAATTAAAGAATTATTCTATCAATCTGATCCTGCAATTATAAGATATTTTGACCCATATGCGGGCACCGGAACCGATGTTCAAGGATTATTAGATGTATTTGGATTTGGGAGTTACTCCCCAGGAATTAACTTTCTAATGATGCCCATTAATTATGATTTAGCTAAAATTCAAGCGATAGATTTTAACGATACTATTAGAAAATCTAATTATAGTTTTGAATTAATAAATAACCAAATTAGAATATTTCCTATTCCTACTAGGGATCAAAAACTACATTTTAAGTATATCTTAAAGTCTGATAGAAATAACCCTTATGTTTCTGGGAGTTTAGGAATAGGTGTAGTAACAGATATTTCAACTGTACCTTACACTAACCCCACTTATTCTAATATTAATTCTATAGGAAGGCAATGGGTATTTGAATACACTTTAGCCTTAGCTAAAGAAATGTTAGGTTATGTAAGAGGAAAATACACAGTAGTCCCAATTCCGGGTGCTGATACTACCTTAAATCATGGAGACCTAATCTCTGCCGCTACTGCCGAGAAAAATGCTTTAGTAGAAAGGCTAAGAACTTACTTAGGAGAAACCTCTAGAACTAAGTTATTAGAAAAAAAGGCTCAAGAATCTGAATATTTACAAAAAGATTTAGCAGCAGTACCTTATACTATATACATTGCATAATGGCATTATTTGGAAGACAACGTGATATAGCTTTATTTAAATCAGTAAATCGTGAACTGTTGGGGGATGTAATTACCCAACAATGTGCAGTATATAAACTTAGATTAGAAGAAACCCGCTTTAACCTTTACGGAGAAGCTTCGGGAGGTAAATTTTATGACGGTCCTACATTATTTAATGTTTTAATAGATAGAAGAGATCAAGAATATCCCGAAAGTGAGTTAGGTGTAGATTTTGCTTGGGGCGTTACTTTTAAATTTTTAAGAGCGGATTTAGTAGATGCTAGTGTAGTAATGGAAGTAGGAGATATAATTTTATATCAAAACGGATATTACCAAGTAGATGAAGTAATATCTAACCAATATTTTATGGGCAAAAACCCAGATTATCCTAATGAACCTAATCCCTTAAACCCAGGATTAAGCCAATTTGGAGCTAGTCTTTCAGTTATAGTCCAAACACATTATGAACCAGCTGATAAGTTCGGCATAACCAGAGAAAGATAATGGCCGGAAAAACTCCAATCCCTAAATCTCAAAGAGAAATATCAAATTCTCAAATAGATCCTTTTGATTCTACTAGGGGTAACCCTAACAGCACATCAGCTGATAAAAGAGAAAATAATCAAAATATTAATCCTGATAGGGCCAAACAAATCTCTCAGAAAGATGATACTTGGAAACCCTTTACTATAGGAATTAAGGATTTAGATGAAACCATTAAATATTATTTTGATCATGTAATTCGTCCTAGTGTGGTGCAAAATGGTAGCCGAATTGCAGTCCCAGTAATATATGGTTCACCTGAAAGGTGGAAATCCATGCAACGAGATGGGTATTATAGGGATGGCAAAGGTAAAATTATGGCTCCTCTTATTATGTTTAAAAGAAATAGTATTGATAGGGTAAGAGGTATTACTAATAAAATTGATGCTAATTACCCTCAAACCTATGCTATTTCAAAGCAAAGATATTCTAAAAAAAATTCTTATAATAATTTAAGTGTTCAAAACGGGTATAAACCGATTCAAACATATCAAGCTGTTGTAATTCCGGATTATGTAGTTTTAAATTATAATTGTATTATCTACACTTATTATGTAGAACAATTAAACCATATAATTGAAGCCATTAACTTTGCAGCAGATTCATATTGGGGGGATCCTGAAAGATTTAAATTTAAAGCTATAATTAATAGTTACCAAACTGTTACTGAATTAAACACTGGACAAGAACGTATGGTAAAAGGTACTTTTGATATTAAAATGCCAGGATACATAATTCCTAATGTAATTCAGAGTGATTTAAATGCTCTTAAAAAATTCTCAACAGCAGCCAAAGTAATATTTAATGCTGAAACTACTGAAGCTCTTACTAATGTAAGAGAAAATAGATTTATAGAAAATATAGATACTAGATTGGGAGATGAATAATTTATATAATTTTTACCATATTTATAAACAAAATTTTACATTATGGAACAGGTTATAAACTTAACAGAACAAGAAATTCAACAAATATCTCAAATCCAAATTCAACAAGACGAATTTGTTGCAAGATTTGGACAACTTGAATATCAACTTCAAAATTTAGAATTGCAAAAAGAAAAAATAATTGAACAACTAGAAACCTCCAAAACTTCAGAATCCCAAATTGCTGACCAACTGCAAGAAAAATATGGGGATGGAGTTATTAATATAAAAGAAGGTACTTTTTCTAAATCACAATAATTTTAAAAAAAAGATTGATATTTATCAATAAATAATAACTAGAACAACATGGCAGAAAACGTAATATCACCTGGTGTATTTTTAAATGAAAATGTACCCGTAACCACAGAAGCTCCTATTATCCCCGCAGGAGCTGCTATTGTTGGTCCTACTGTATTAGGACCCGTAAATATTCCTACAATAGTTACTACTTATAGTGAATACAAACAAAAATTTGGTAGTACTTACGTAGTGAGTGGTTCTTCTTATGCATTCCTAACTTCTCTTTCTGCTCAGAAATTTTTCCAAAATGGGGGACAAAGATTATTAGTCACTAGAGTAGCCTCAGGATCTTTTACGGGTGCTAGTTCTACAACTATAGAAAATGGCAACGCTACTCTTGGAGCATCTGAAGCCTCAGGAACACTTGCGATTGTAGCTACTACCTTAGATGCTGCTAATGATGAATTTAGATTTACAGACGATGAAGGAACACTTTATAGGTTTGTAGCAACAGCCTCGGGAAATCCCGCAGATGATATAGATGGTAACTTATATTTCCTCCCAATAGGAAGTGATCAAGATGATTGTGGTAATAACATGGCTGAGAGAATAAATAATGTCCTCTCGGGGTCTACAGCTTCTTCTAGTAAAGATTTATTAGCAGCAGATTATGATGCGAGTGCTAATATATTAAGACTTACAGGTTCATTGTCTAAAGGTTCATTATTAAATGGTTCAGCTTTCCAGACAGGATCTGGAGCTAGCTTTTTTACAGGACCTACTGCAACACTTGGAGGTGGTGCGGGTTCTACAGGTAACAATGCCTTTACATTAAAAACATTCACAGAAGGCATTTCTGCAAACTCTATAAGCCCTCATTTAGCATCTGGTGTATTAACCAGTGGTTCTAGAGATAATGTAAGATGGGAAATCTCAGAACAAAACACTTCCTCAGGAGATTTTACACTTTCTATTAGAAGGGGTAACGATCGTCAAGGAGATAAAGTCGTATTAGAAACTTTTAGAGGTGTAAATTTAGATCCTCGTTCACCTAACTACGTAGCTCGTAGAGTAGGCAGCCAATATAAAGAATTAGAAGGTACTGGTACTAGTGCTTATATAGCAATAAATGGTGAGTACCCCAATGTAAGTAAATATGTATATGTCTCGAATGTAGCCGCTACTACACTAGATTATTTAGACGATTCTGGAAATATTAGAATAACAACTGCTACTGCATCAATCCCAATAAACCAAAGTGGTTCATTCCAGAGTGCTACAGGAAATATCTTAGATGGAAATCCCGCACAAAACTCTTATGAAAAAATTACAGAGGGTATAACTCAAGGAATTTCTTCCTCAGATTATACAGATACCATAGCAGTTTTAAGAGATAAAGATGCTTATCCCTATAACGTAATATCCACTCCTGGATTAATCTACTCAGAAGCTCAACACGCTTCAGAATTAGATAATTTAATTACTTATGTTGAAACTAGAGCAGACGCTATTATTCCTATTGATTTAAGAAATTATGGAGCAACAGTCCAACAAGCAACAGATACCGCAAAGACTTTAAATACATCTTATGCTGCTGCTTATTGGCCTTGGGTAAAAGTTAGAGATAATGATTTAGCTAAAGATGTTTGGGCTCCTGCTTCAACTTTGATCCCTGCAGTTTACGCAGCTAACGATGCGGCATCCGATGCTTGGTTTGCTCCTGCAGGATTTAATAGAGGAGGTTTACCTGGTGTAGTTAACACTGAAAGAGGATTAAAAAGAAGTTTAAGAGATACTCTTTATTCATCTAAAGTTAACCCAATTGCTACATTCCCTAATGCAGGTATAGTAGTATATGGACAAAAAACACTCCAAACTAAAGCTTCTGCAACTGATAGAGTAAATGTTAGAAGGTTATTAATTACCCTTAAAGATTTCATTGGTCAAGTTTCTCAAAACTTAATATTTGAACCTAACACAGTTTCTACAAGAAATTCATTCCTTTCTACAGTTAACCCATATTTAGAAACAGTACAGCAAAGGCAAGGATTATTTGCTTTTAAAGTAGTAATGGATGCCTCTAATAATGGTCCTAACGTAATTGATAGAAATGAGCTAAGAGGTGCTATTTACTTACAACCCACTAAAACAGCAGAATTTATAGTCCTAGATTTCAACGTATTACCAACAGGAGCAGAATTCCCCGGATAATATAAAAACTACAAAATTGAAATAAAAATAACATGGCAGAACAAATAATATCACCGGGAGTATTTACAAACGAAGATATCCCTACAATTACAGAAGCAGCTGCAGCCCCCGTAGGGGCCGCTGTTGTAGGTCCTACACCTTTAGGTCCTATGGAAATTCCTACTCTTTGTACTACTTTTAGTGATTTCCAATCTAAATTTGGACGTACCTTTGAAAGCGGAGGACTTGATTACTCATTCTTAACTTCACAAGCCGCGTTTAACTACTTTAAACAAGGAGGAACAAATTTATTAGTTACTAGAGTACCTTCGGGCAGCAATGCTGCTTATGAGGGGGCCGTATCTACATACATTCCTTCTTCTGGTAGTGAGGACGATAATGATTTTGAGTGTTTTGTATTAAAAACATTCTCAGAATCATCTTTAATGAACAGTTTAGGTGCAGTCCAAGACAGAGATTTTGCTACAGGTTCAGCTGGTAGTGCTAATTACGAAAGTGGTTCTAGGGATAATTTAAGATGGGAAATTTCAAATACTGATTATACTAAAGGAACTTTTACTTTAAGTATTAGACAAGGCAATGATACTAACACTTCTAAAAAAGTATTAGAAACATTTAGGGGTGTAAACCTTGATCCTAATAGTGATAACTTTATTTCTAGGAGGGTTGGTAACCAATATAAAGAATTAGTAGGTTCGGGTGGTAGCGATCCTTATGTCCGAACAAATGGTGACTTCGCCCCATTAAGTAATTTTGTATATGTATCTTCTGTTTCGGCATCAACCCCCGATTTTTTAGACGCAAACGGTACTATAACTGATGCAGCACTTAAAAAGAACCTCCCACAAAATTCAAATGGTGGATTTGTAAGTGGAACTGGAAATTTATTTAATGGTGAAATAAAATTAGGAAAAGATATTACGGCAGCTAACATGCAAGGCTTAGGTAATGATCAATATACTGATGCTGTTAATCTGTTAAAAGACAAAGATTTATACTACTTTAACATAATTTCTCTCCCAGGATTTATAGGAAATTCAACTAACCAAACCACAGCTCAAACTGTAATTGATTTAGCTGAAGAAAGAGGTGATTGCTTAGCAGTACTTGATTTAGGATTATACGATACTAGTGTTGCTGTTATAACGACAGCAGCAGCTTTATATGATTCTAGCTATGCCGCTAGTTATTATCCTTGGGTATTATTAAATGATGCTCAAACAGGAGCAGCAGCTTGGGCTCCCCCCTCCACAGTAATTCCTGCAGCTTATGTGTTTAACGACAATACAGCGGGTGCTTGGTTTGCCCCCGCAGGTGCGACTAGAGGAACTATTAATAGTGCTATTACGTTACAAAGGGCATTACCTAAAGCTAGTAGAGATACTTTATATGATGGTAAAGTAAATCCATTAGTTAATTTCCCTAATACGGGGATTGCAATTTATGGACAAAAAACACTCCAAGCAGCTTCATCAGCAACCGATAGAGTAAATGTTAGAAGATTACTTCTTAACTTGAAAAACTTCATTGGTACAGTTGCCCAAGGTTTGGTATTTGAACCTAATACATTAGCTACTAGAAATTCATTTTTATCTGTCGTCGTTCCTTACTTAGAATTAGTACAACAAAGACAAGGATTATTTGCTTTTAAAGTAACTATGGACGATACCAATAACGGCCCAGATGTAATTGATAGAAATGAGCTAAGAGGTGCTATTTATATCCAACCTGTTAAAGCAGCAGAATTTATAGTCCTAGATTTCAACGTATTACCAACAGGAGCAGAATTCCCAGGATAATTAATTTCCTAAAAACACGAATATTTATAATCACAAAATAACAAACATTAGAACACATGGCAATATTAGATACTAACGAAGTATTTTTCACAGCATTTGAACCCAAACAGCAGAATCGGTTTTTGATGTCAATTGATGGCATTGAATCATATATTATTAAAAGCGTAAGCGAAATTGCTTTGACACAGGGCGAAGTAGTACTCAACCACATTAACGTTTATAGAAAAGTTAAAGGTAAGTCTACTTGGGGTAACGTAACTTTATCACTTCACGATCCTATTTCTCCTTCTGGAGCCCAACAAGTAATGGAGTGGGTTAGATTACACCACGAATCAGTAACAGGTAGAGATGGCTACTCAGATTTCTATAAGAAAGATGTAACCTTAAGTATCTTAGGTCCTGTTGGCGATATTGTCTCTGAATGGATTTTAAAAGGATGTTTCATCGGAAATGCTAGTTTCGGCGAATACAATTGGGACAATGCAGATACTGCACAGTCCTTAACATTAGAATTAATTCCTGACTACTGCGTATTGAATTTCTGATATAAGCCAAAAATGATTATAAAAAGAGGAGCGCACGAAAGTGCGCTCCTTTATTTTTTTTATATATTTATATCAAACAATTAAAAGTTATTAATAATGAGTGATGAAAAAACAGTTGAAACTACTGAGGAAAAAAAGTTTAAATTTCCTACGGAAATTGTAGAGTTACCCTCAAAAGGTTTACTTTACCCTAAGAATAATCCCTTATCTTCTGGCAAGATTGAAATGAAGTATATGACTGCTAAAGAAGAGGATATTTTAACTAACCAAAATTACATTAAACAAGGCATTGTTCTTGATAAGTTAATGCAGTCGTTGATTATGTCGAAGATCAATTATGATGACCTTGTAGTAGGCGATAAAAACGCTATAATGGTGGCGTCCCGCGTATTAGGTTATGGAAAAGATTATACTTTTACATATGAAGGTGATGAAGTAACAGTTGATTTATCTGAAATAGAACCTAAAGTAATCAATGAAGAACATTTGGTAGAACCTAATACAAATGAATTTCATTTTACTCTCCCCCACACAGATACTCCTATAACATTTAAAATTCTTAATAATAAGGATGAAAAAATGATTGAAGCAGAAATCAAAGGAGCTAAAAAAATTAACAAACAAGCCTCCCCAGAATTATCAATGAGGCTAAAGCAGATGATATTATCTGTAAATGGAGATTCTGAAAAGAAAACTATTAGAGAATTTGTAAACACCTATCTCTTAGCTCGCGATTCTAGAGCATTAAGAGAACATATCAAGGAGATCCAGCCCGATATGAATCTTACATTTGATTATTACCCCGAAGATGGGGGTGATGCTCAGCTAGATGTAAAGATTCCTATCGGGGTCACGTTTTTTTGGCCTGACGCCTGAATATAGGCTAAATTTGTTTGAAGTAATCCATGATATAGTATATCATGGTAATGGTGGGTTTGATTGGCATGTAGTATATAATATGCCTATTTGGTTAAGAAGATTTACATATAATAGAATTTCTACCTTCTTAGACGAAAAAAATTCAGCTAACAAAGCCCAACAAAACGCTTCAGGTGGGACTAGACAAATAGATTTTGCTAAGCCCCCCTCAGATTTTAAACCAGGTAAACGTATGTAAGAGGGTAGTGCGAAAGCGCTACCCTTTAATATTTATAATAAAACATTTGCATGGCGGATCAGCAAAAAATAGACAACCAAGATCAATTTAATGCTTTTTTAGAGCGTGAACTTGAGTTACGCAGGGAAAACCAAGCTTTTTTAGGTGAAACTTTATCTATAGGAGCTCAAATTGCAGACCAAATCGAATACCAATTAGGTAAGATTAGCCAAAGATTAACTTTAGATAAAGAAATACTAAAATCTTCTAAGGATAGTGTTAATGTTTTAAAGCGTTTAAATAGTAATTATTCATCTATAGATGATGCTCAAAAAGATCGATTAAAGATTCAAAAACAAGTTCAAACTAATTTAAATGTAATAGCTGCTAAATCTAAATTCATTAATGAAGAAGATCAAAAAGCAGCTAGAGCTTACATAGAAAAAGAAAAAGCTTTAGAAAAACAACAAAGTCTTACAGCTGGCCTCCTTGCACAACAAGAAGAAATGGAAGCCCAATTCAAGGCACAAGAAGACGCTGGTAAATCTCTTACTCAAGAACAAGTTAACCAAAGAATAGTAATGGGAACTAATGTAAAAGCTTCCCAAACTGCAACAGCAGAAATGACCAAACAACAAATAGCAGCTTCAAAACTAATAAATGAAGAAGCAATTTCAGTTGAGTTATTAAAAGATCAAAATGAGGAACTAGATAAAGCAAATGCTTACTTAGAAAAACAAGAAAAACTTCTTACAGTTATAGAAAAAGCCCAAGGTGTATTTAACGTCAGTTTAGGATTTGCAGAAGGATTTTTAAAGAAAATAGGAGCTAACAGTGCAGTTGTTAGTTTAGGATTAGAAGAAGGAAAAGCCGCAGCTGCAAAATTAGCAAAGGAACTTTCTGAAGGCGGTACCAAATCAGTAGGTGTATTTGGTCAAATGCAAATATTATTTGCTGGTATAAGTGGTACTATTGGGGGTATGGCTAAAGGTTTAAAAGAGGCTTTAACTATAGTAGGTGCCCTTACTTTAGTATCTAAAACACTTGGTAAAGCCTTAGGTGCTCTTATAAGTCCAATAGTGAACTTTGGGAAAGAAATTATGGGTCAAATCTCATCAGGATTTGATTTTTTAAAAAAGAAATTTCTTACACTTGGTAGTTTTATAGATTCATTCAAAGTTGGTGAAGGATTCTTTTTACAAATATCTCAAAATGTAGCAGATACTGCTACAAATTTAGGAGTTGGTACTAAAGAAGCTCAAGGTTTATTTAATCAAGCCAAAAAAGTTAATAGGGAGGTAGGTATGCTTCCCGAAGAATTAATGAAAGTTGCAGAGGGGTTAAATGAATCATTTGGTTCTACTCAAAAATTCTCTACTGATACTATAAAAACAGTAGGCCAATTAGTAAACTTATTAGGATTATCTAATCAAGAAGCTGCTGAATTCACTAAATTAGCAGAACTATCTGGTGAAACTACAGCGGATACTGTACTTCAATATAAATCTGAAATTCAAGCTTTAAAAGCTAGAAACAATATTGCTATTTCTGAAAAAGAAATAATGAAAGAAATAGCGGGTACAAGTGCTGCTACCCAATTAACTTTAAGAGGACAAGGTAAATCTTTAGCAGATGCTGCTTTCCAAGCTAAAAAAATGGGCTTAGAAATGGGTAAAGTTGAGGGTATAAGTAGTAGCTTACTTAGTTTTGAAGATTCTATTGCTAAAGAAATGGAGGCTGAATTATTAATAGGTAGGGATCTTCAATTAGATAAAGCAAGACAATTAGCCTTACAAGGTGATTTAGCAGGTGTAGCAGAAGAAGTAGCTAGTCAAATAGGATCTGCTGCTGAATTTGGTAAAATGAATGTTATGCAACAAGAAGCTTTAGCAGCCTCAGTGGGAATGACACGTGATGAATTAGCTAAAACTCTTAAAACCCAAGAATTATTAGCTAATACGGGATTCGATGATATGAGTTCAGCTCAACAACAATTTAATAAACTTCTTAAAGAAACAGGATCTGAAGAAAAAGCAATTGCAGCCCTTAAGAAAAAAGGTGCTTCACAAGCATTAACTGATCAACTAAGAAATGTTTCTGCTAAAGAAGAAGAAGAACAACGCCAAAGAGATCTTGTTGATGCTCAATATGAAATGGCGATGGCGATGAGACCTGTAGCTGAGGGATTTAGATCTATCCTACAAACTGTAGAAGATCTTAGGAAAATCATTACTGACCAAATGGAACCCTTCTTCTCTAGATTTGGAGGTGATGTGGGGGATGCTGGGACTAAATTTTCATCATTGCTTGAAGGTCCTGCTAAGTCATTTGGTACATTCCTAAATGACGTAGGAATAAAAATGCTTGATGCCGTAGAAAGTATTGATTTAGATCAATTAATAACAGATGGTAAAGCTTTTATCGATACAATAATGGCAGGTATAACCTCAGTCAAAACATTCTTTACAGAATCACACTTAGAAGCCTTATTTGGGGGAAGTACTGCTTTAGCGGGTATTGGGGGGATTGCTGTTAAATTTGGTAAATCCCTCGCAGAAAGAGGTTCCAAAATGAGGCCTATGTTTGTAAAACAGGCGGATAGTGGAATGTTTGATTTGTTAAAAGGAAGAAAAACTAAACCTGCTAGTATATTAAAACAAGTAAAAACTTTAGTTAAAAAACCTAAGGTAATGGCTCGTGCCTTAGCAATGAAAGGAGGTATAGGAGGTAAATTAGGAGGTAAAGCATTAGGAGGGTTAGCTAAAATGGGAGCTAAAGGACTCCTCAAAGCAATCCCAGGTGTTGGATTAATAGCTACAGCAGGTATGGCATTATTTGATGCTGCTAAAGCTGCTAAAGATGCTAGTAATATTTTTGATAAAGAAGAAGGAGAAGAAGTAACTAAAGGTG
>Ga0181373_1000210_pt1 | contig 14339 bp, 16 predicted proteins | sample LowvirmetaG_3_FD_130159 | JGI IMG/M metagenome (GOLD analysis project Ga0181373, IMG submission 130159) | Marine viral communities from the Subarctic Pacific Ocean - Lowphox_09 viral metaG | ecosystem: Environmental > Aquatic > Marine > Oceanic | place: Subarctic Pacific Ocean | collected... | reverse complement strand
AATTCATTTCTAAAAGCAAACACACTTATATCACCTAATAACAACGTAGCTTTAGAGTCACTATAAAGTAGTGATTGAGTAGTAGTTACAAATTGTTTTCTCATCAGAGTTTACTTATTATAAGATTATACTCTTCCTCATTAGGAAATTTATGGTGCCATTCAGGATTATTTTCCATAAGAGGAACCCCTTTACCTTTTATGGTATTAGCTATAAGGCATAAAGGTTTTTTATTTAAGGATGTAACAGCACTAAAAATTTCTTGATGGTTATGACCATCTATAGTTTTAACATCCCAATCAAATGCTTTAAATTTTTGCTCTAAGTTTGTTAAATCTACTGCTCTATCAGTAGAGTGATTAAAATCTACAATGCAAATTAAATTATTTAAGTTATGTTGTTGAGCAAGAAGAGCAGATTCCCATATAGTGCCTTCATTAGCTTCGCCATCCCCAATTAAAACATAAACTTTACTAGGGATTTGTTTAATTTTATAGGCCATTGCTAATCCTACTGCTATAGGAAACCCATGACCCAAAGATCCTGTTGACGATTCAACTCCTTTTATTTTATCAGTAGGATGACCACCTAATAAACTATCAAAATCACAAAAGGTGTTTATGTCATCCTCAAGAATTTTAAAATGGTCTAATATGGAATATAAACCTAAAGAAGCATGTCCCTTACTTAAGATAAACCTATCTCTATCTTCGGCACCCCTACGAATTTTATCTAAATCTAAAACTTGATCATATAAAACATACATTATATCCAATATAGATAAAGAACTAGGAATATGGCCCTCTTTTTTTAAGGTAGCTATATCTAATATTTGTCTAATTAAATGTTTCACAGTAAAGGAGCAGTTTGGTCTCGTAAAGATAATATAGGATCATTAACAGGCCAAGTTATTCCTAAATTAGGATCATTCCATCTTAAAGTAAATTGATCTTCTACATCTGGGTAGCTTCCTTCGTAAGCCCATTTATAATGGAATAAAGCTATTTCACTCATTACTAAAAACCCAATCCCTATTCCTGGGGGGGTTAGGATGGATTTTTTATTGCGATCTGAGAGCATAGTCCATTCCCATTTTTTATAGTGGGGGGAGTTTGGATTATTATCTACAATAATAAAGTATACCTCCCCATAAGGGCAAGTTACTAATTTCCAAGCTTTATTATCTCCATGAATCCCCCTTAAAACATTTTGTTTTGAGGTTGAGATCTTATCGTGATTAAAATCTAACTTAGGGATAAATTCATTTTTATTCCATAAAGTCCATAACTCTCCTCTATAATCATAATAAGAGTCATTAACGTAGGTAGTAATATCAGGATGCTTCATCAAGATTAAATTGAGGAAATCTAGTCATGTAACTATTTAGCACTTTAGTTTCTAAACTTTTTTCTATATGAGGATTATATCTATTATCATTATACATTTCAGTCAAAACTGCTTGTAATCGATATTGAAGCATTTCTTCTTCAGTGATTTCGGGATTTATATCTAATTCACTAATCCTATCTTTCCAAATATAAGGAATATCATCTAAGGTAAACTTATAATCAACTCCTGATTTATCATGAGCATAGTAATTGGGATTTTTAGGGTTAATATTAGTCCAATCCTCTTTATAATCGTCATACCCATATCTTATTTTCATCTTTTTTTCAAAGTATCCTGGTGGGATATCTATGGATGGGGAGATATTAGTGGGGATTTTTTGGTGGAAGTGGCCGTCAAAATGTCTAAAGATCTCTTGATAAGGAACATAAACTTTTTGATTAGGGTGGGTGTGCCCCATATAATTTTTTATTTCGGCTAATGAATACTTCCCAACTCCCTCGGTTCTAGGGATTTCTATTCTTTCAGATGAAATCGAATCCCAATTACCTTCTAAAAACCAATTTTTATATAATTCCTTAGTTATTATGTTATAACTGTCAAAGTGGTTACCATCAAATTCTACATAATTTTTGGTTTCATTATAAGATGTGTGGAATTCAGTTGGATTTTGTTGGTTATAATGTGGGGGTTGGCCTGTCCAATAGGGATAAATATAACCACACTTAGCAGATCTTATATACTCACACCAGTGGCTTACTATTAAAGTTTTATATTCATAATCATTATCCTTTTTTACTTCATCTAAAAAGTTTTTTAAGTAATCTTTTGATGAATTAAAGAAAATATGATCGTGGTTGCCTTGATAATAAATAAAATCATCATTTATTAATTCATAAGTTTTAACCCAATCCTCTTGAAATTTGTTTCGAGTATGAGAAAAATATAATTCAATTCCCTTAAATTCTTCTTTTACAAATTCCTCTAATTCTTGTTTTATAACAGGAGTTGAATATACTTTATCTATTTCTACATTAATTATAGCTCTCTTCCAAGGATAAGCTTTTGCTGTGCTAGATAAAGCATATTTTACTACATCTATTTTACTAGGAGTTTTTAAATTTCCCCTATCATAACCTACATTTATTTGACTCCAATTATTTGGAGTGCTATTAGTAAGAAAACAATTAAATAATAATACCATTAATAATTTTTTATAAAGTCACTACAAATTCCTATACATTGAGATGTATCATCATTATGAATTTCGGGCATAACTGCTATGCTATCTATTATGGGTTGCTTTTCGGGGTAAGCCCAAATATAGTTTTGACTAGTTAACGTAATTGTATCATTTTCATGCCAAAAATAATTTAGATAAGCATATGAATGGTTTTTAAAATAATTTATAGCTTCTATATTTTTACAATGGAACCATAATCTTTGACCCCAAGTAGTAAAAAGTAAATACTCATCAACTTCATATTGGGGGTTATCATGTCCCAATTTTAACTTATTTGTGTACCATACATCTATTTCTACATCATATCCCTGATAAAGAGCATTTAAAATATAATCTGGGTGGTTTTCACGCTCAGGATTAGGACCAGTCAAATTGCCTCTATGGGATATTAATATCATAATTTAAATTTAGCCTTGAAAAGCTTCGATTTTTAATATTTGAAAATTCTCATCCCAATCAATAACATCTAGTACGTCTAGTAAATTTTCATCCACCTGGATATTAATATGGCAATATGTTCTAGAGCCAATTTCTAATATTTCATTAATAGTAATTGAAAGAATATTTACCGCATTAAATAAAGTAGAATTAATATCTAAAACGGGTTGTTTTCCTGCCCAAGCTCCATTCCAATCTTTTAGCACAATGTTATCACTATATGTTTTTTGCAGTTGGGGGATATTCTTGGTAGAAAAAGATTTAAAATACTTTTCGGCATGTGAAATATAAGTAGCCATTTATTTATAATTTTTTAAATAAAAGTTTAAATCTTCAGGAGTACCTAGACCCCACATTCCATTTGTATTAAATGTTCTAATTTGCAATCCTGCTTCTATAGCTTGATTAAATACAGGGCAAACATAAAACTCATTATTTACTCTAATATTTTTATCAATCATCCTCTCTGCATTTTTTACAAAATCAGAGCCGTGTTTCCAATAATAATAACCTACAGTTGCTATATCAGAAATAGGATTTTTCTCAGCAACTTCAGTTACTAATCCTTGATCATCTGTTTTTGCAAAACTCCATTTGGGGTGAGTAGCATTAAAAGTTACTATACCCCCATCAGCATCAGTTTCCTGCATTTTATACATAAACTCATTTGAATCCCATTCAACAAATTGATCTGAGTTGGCAAAGAATAATGGATTGTCATTATTAATATGTTCTTTAGCTAATAGAGCAGTACACGCTGCACCTTCTGTAATTCCTTCTACTTCAACTATCTTACATCCCGGGGTGAGGAGGTTAAGAAGAGTATCTAAATTATACTTTTCCCTATGAGATTTTTGTACAACATAAATGTAGTTAGCATCTATGTTAAGATTTTCTACTACAACTTGAATCATAGGTTTGTTTCTTACTTCAATAAGAGGTTTAGGAAAAGTATAACCTGCCTTTTCAAACCTACTTCCAGCTCCAGCCATAGGGATTAAAATGTTTAATTTATCATTTTTCCATTTAGGGGATGTACTCATTTTATTTTGTTTTAAATGTTTAGTGATATTACGATACGTAATATCTTTAGGGGATCCAACCCTCATTATATTACTTTTACTTCTACTTGCAGCTAAAAGCCCATAAGGTGAATCTTCTACAATTAAAGTTTCTTCAGGTAAACATTCCATCATAGAAATAGCCTTCCAGTAAATTTCGGGGTGGGGTTTACTATTTTTTACATCTTCATTAGATAAAATAAGATCCATATGTTCAATTAAATCTAATTTTGAAAGCATAGTTAATACACTTTTTCTAATAGAATTACTACAACATGCTATTTTATAACCTTCTTTACTTAATTTACTAATAGTCTTTTTAATAATAGGATCAGGTTTTAAGTTGCTAAGAGCTTCTAGAGTTAGTTGTTGTTTTTTATTCCATATACTAGGATGTTCTTCTGTAGGAAGACCCTTTCGTTCAGTGAGCATTTCTAATTTTTGATTAGTTTTTAGACCATCATATATAGATAAATGCTCGTTCCATTCTATAGCATAGGATTTTCCCAAAGCCTGGTTTAAGGCTTCATAGTGGATTTGTTTGGCTTCTACTAAGACTCCATCCAAATCAAATATAATTAATTTAATTTTAGTACGCAAAATGTTTTTTATTTTTATGACCATCCACAATTTCTGCTTTATTTTTTAACCAAAAAATTTTAATATTGTTATCTAAACAATCTTGCAGGAAAAAATGAATTCCATTATTAATACAATGTTTATAATTTAAGTTAAATTCTAACTGGTTTTCCTTAAAATATTGGTATGCTATTAAAGATTCAGGAGGAATTATATGTTGTTCCTCTATAGTAAAATTAAATGAACTTTTAATATTTTCAGAAGAACCATACATAATTAAGTCAGCAGGGTAGTCATGGCTATAGTGTCTATATTCTAATTCATAAAATAGGGGCCTGGCTCCTTCTTTAGATTTTACCAAATAAGCCATTTGTTTTCCCTTAAGGAGGGATAAAAGGTAAGATAAATTATCACATATAATATCTCCTCTAACTTTAAGGATTTCAGTTACCCCCTGCTCAATTAAATACTCTATCCCCCCCATTGTAGAAACCGTTTGTAAATTTACATTTAAATATCCTGGGAATGAGGGTTTAGGAGAGAGGATTATGGGGAAGAATTGTTTAATATAATTTAGATTTTCAGAGGGTTCATCTTCCCAGGTAGACCAAACTACATCAGAAAAATCTTTATAGGCTTCTACCATTTCTTTATAATAAATAGTAGGACCTTGAATAACTATACCTTGCATTATATTATGCCTTTTTGTTTTAAATCGTTAATTCCTCTTTGCAAATATAACCCCATATTAGCTTCAAATTTTTCTCTTTGTTGGGGAGCATTATTTTTTATATGCATAAAGTCCTTATGGTATGATACAAATCCCTTATCCTTTAAGGGTCCTATGGGGTACTCAAATATAGTTTGACCCCTTAAAATATATTGTTGAAAATCTGCTCCCTGAGATTGGGCTGCTTCACTTAGCATCATTGAATACCAATCCCAAGGCCCATAACCTACCCAATCATCATGCACTGGGGCAAAGTCTTCGTAGAATGCTTTGTTATAAATTTCTAACCACCACGCCCACTTACTTCGTTGGGTGGGTTGAAGTTCTATTTCGGCATTACTAGATTTCATGTTATGTCTAATATCAAACACATCCGCGTGGTTCCACTTATCATAAGGGACATCTAAATATTCTTTATTAGTAATTTCATCCCAGGTATGATCCCACATTTTATGTATTTCGGGGGCAATTACAAAATATTTATTTTTTACTAATTTAGTTGATTCTAGTAATAAAGATATTAAATGTTCGCTGAAATACATGTCAGGGGTAATGTGCATATAATAATCTGCATCACAATATGAATCCCTGTGGATATTAAATAATCCATAATTTTCATCTCCCTCATAAACTTTAGAATTAACAGTATAATCCTTAAGTAGAATATTTAAGTCATTAAATTTCTGAATATAAAATTCTTTAGGGAGTTTACTTTTTTCCCAATCTATTAAATAATTAGAACAATTTAGTACAGTATCAATTTCAATATTTACATTACTAGGAATATAATATTTAGATTTTTTTAATTGAAGGAATGATAATAGAGCATAATCTATCTCATAGGGCATAATATGATAAGAAATTTTTAATTTCATAAACTTATTATTTAATGCTATACATTTGTTTCTTAAAATCCCCAGAAGCTTTATTATCTATGTTTTTAGGAAATGTAAATCCATCACCCTGTAGTACGACTCTATAGTCTATACTAAATCTAACTAAATTAGTTTCATTAGCACTAGAACCATGAAATTGGTGACCCGAAAAGACAAATTCGTTCCCTCGGGGGATTACTATGCGATACCTAGCACTCTCAGGAAGATCTTTTAGAGGAGTGGGGTGGGGTCTATCTTCGGCTTTAACATTAGAACTAGCTTTTTTCCTAAATTTAACATCCCATTGATCTAAATCAAATATTTCAGAATTATTTTCAAATTCTTTATCAAAATACTCAGGAGATACATAAAAAGTAGTTTCGGGAGTTACATTATGTAGGGACATCCAATGGTTAATCTGTTCTTCAGTACCCCCATACCAAGTATCTCTATGAGGTTTATAATTATATGATATGCCCGAGGATAAAAAATTAGAATTTGGAATAATTCTTAGTCTAGGTTTATCAAAAAGAGCATGCTGTAATAATTCAGGGGCATATCTAGATTTTATTAAACTAATTAATAATTCTTTAGTATCTTCCCCATCTGTAAATCTTGTTTTGCTTTTATCAGCACTAGCTACAAAATGATCAAGGTCTAAGTCATTATCGTGGGTAATATCTTCAATAGAAGAACCAAAACAGTTTTCTACTATAGATTTAGCATGATTTAATAGCTGAGTAATTTCAGAATTTGTATTTAAAATACTTAAACCTCCATTAAATATTTCTTGGGGGTTTATAGTATTTGCTAAAGTAAAAGTTTTCATGGGGTATATTATTTTATGTTAAGATGGGGGAAATATTTAATAAATAAATCATTATCATTATCCCTTTTATCCTTAATATTAGATTTAATTTCTTTAAAAAAGTTCCAAGCTAAAGGAATAAAAGCTACTTTTTCTTTAGAATCTATTTTTGAAATATACTCGGGACCTGTAATAGGGATATTTTGGCCTGGGGTGAGGAGATTATGCTTAAGGGGGTTATCATCTATAATAATGTCTAGCTTAATTTTACCAAAATTTAGTAAAGTATTTCCTTTTGCAGCCGCCCCATATCCTATAAGAGTATATCCTTGTTTTTTTAATTCTTCTAATTTGTATTTTAAATCAAAAGTTGCCTGGTAGCATTTTAGGGCATAAGAGGGATAAGTTAGTATATCATATAACCCTTTTTCTTTTTCGAATTGTAAGTTTTCTTGGGTTCCTTTTTTATTTAGGTCTTTTTTAGTAATTACAAATACATAACTAGTTCCGTGAATATCAGTTTTAAATACATCACTTAAAACTAACCCACACCTTTGTACTAGGGCTTTCATCGAATTAGTGTTAAAGAAAGATAAATGTTCGTGATATATAGTATCAAACTCATTATTAATTACCATATCCGCTTGTGAAGTTTGGATAAATAATATAGAATCATCATGCATAAGTTTATAACATGAATCAAGGAAATCTACTGTATACTTGTTATGGGCAAAAACATTTTGGGCTGTTATAATATCAAATTTAGTATTAAACTTATCAACCGAATTAGAATTAAAATAGTCACACACAACATTATGGCCTCTAGAGGTAGCTCCTTCATATAAGTTAGTAGCGGGATCAATACCATAAGTTTGAAGGCCTAATTCTTTATAATAATCTAATTGACTACCATCATTACTAGCAATATCTAATACAGTTTTAGCTTTAGGGAAATATTCTAAAGTTTTTTTAGCAAAAGATTTAAAGTAATCCCTACCAGTTTTGGATGTCCCACTAACATAAAGATAATGTTTAAACATTAAGTCAGGGTTTACCGTATGACTTAATTGAAGATGAAAACATGATTCACATAAATTTAGTTTTAATGGAAACTTATTTTGGGTTTGACATCCCTTATGATACTCATTTGCTAAAGGTTGATCACCTAAATCTAAAACTGTTTTTAAATTTGTATTACCACATGCTAAACAACATTTATTTTCAACATGAGAGATCTGGAATTCATTTTCTGTTACCATATGAATTTATTTTTGTAATAGTTAGTAATAGTTGGAAGCTCTAAATCAAATATTTTTTTAGGTGTCCATCCTAACTTTCTTAATTTAGAATCATTTAAAGCATATCTCACATCCTGCCCTGCCCTACTATAAGAAGAGTCAACATAAGAATCTATTATATCATCCCCACAATATTCCTTAACTAATTTTCTAACAGTATTATAATTTGTTTGTTCAAATCCTCCGGATATGTTATAAATTTCATTTTGGACTCCACTTTCAATTATTTTAATTATAGCATCCGTTGTATCTTGAGCATGAAGCCAATTTCTGACGGGGGTTCCCTCATTATGTAAAGGGATTTTTCTCCCTAGTTTTAGATATTTACAGGCTTTAGGGATTAATTTTTCAACATACTGTCCAACCCCATAATTATTTGTAGGTCTTACTATAATATAAGGTAATTTATAAGTCCTCCCCCAAGCTAATACTAATTGATCAGCTGCCGCTTTAGTAGCTGAATAAGGATTTGATGGTTTTAAAAGATCTGATTCAATATGTTCTCCTGTTTCAATATCCCCATAAACTTCATCTGTGCTAAAGTGGAGTAATATAGGGGTTTTAGATGTTTCTTGTCTATAATTTTTAATTAATTCTAATATATTATGAACTCCCTGTATATTTGAGTGGATAAACTCACTACTGTCAAATATAGAATTGCCTACATGGGTTTCCGCTGCAGTATTAATAATGTAATCACAATCATATAAAAAAGTTAATTCATTTATATCACAATGTACAAATGAAAAATTAGGATATTTTTTAAATTTAGCTAATAAATCTTTATTAGCGGCGTATGTCATTTTATCTACTCCTTTAACATACCATCCTTTATCTAAACATGTTTGAGTTACATATGATCCTATAAACCCACAACATCCTGTAATGTATACTACTTTCATAATGTACTATTAATATAATTATAAATTGCTTTAATTCCAACCTCTGGGGAAGAATAGTTGGGGACTATTTGAGAAAATTTTTCTCCATTACCTGCATACCCTAAACCCATCCCGGGCATATCAACAGTAATAGGAACTCTATAAGAATTAAGATTATTTATGATATTAGCTATATCTACTAAAGTATATTTTTTAAAGGGTACTACTTCAATAAAAGGATCCAAACTTGCATCTAAATTATCAATGTAATACTTTACGATTTTAATAATATCTTTTACATAAATAAAGTCTAAATATCTATTTTGTATAATATGTAAGGGTTGATGGTTAGTATATTTTAGAATACTTTTTTTAATAAATCTATTATCTTTTTCGTATTCACCATACACACCAAATAATCTAAAAGTATAAATATCTGAGTATTGAGAGGATATTCTGCTAATTATGTTTTTTGACATCCCATAGTAATCTAAAGGATAATAATTTGCATAGTTACTATTTTTTCCAGTATGATCTACAGTTTTGTCCAGTTCATACCCCGAAGTAAATGTAAAAAGTTTAGTAGTTGGTAATTTATACTTAAGAATATTAAAAAAAGAAGATATATTATTATGTAATACATCGGAATTATCAACAACTCCCGATTTCCCCCCTACTGTAGTTGTGTTAATTATAAGATCAAAGTTATGTTCACTTAAAAAATTTTGAACTTGTAAAGGATCAGTAAGGTCTAAATCTTTTCTAGATGTAGAAACTACTTTATAACTTTGAGATAAACTTTCTACTAAATGGGATCCTATGAATCCATTTTTTCCTGTAATTAATATTTCCATTTAAATAAAAATTAGGAACTCCATATGGAACCATCATCAACTTGCTTTAATAACCCTATAACCCCATCTACATCCGTTATTTTCCAAGGATGGTTATTAGGGTCAGTTATAGGAGGTTGTGATGGATCATTTATTATTTCACCAATATCATCTATTATTAGTAGAGGGCAACCTGAAACATTAGAATAATTTTCACATTGGTAATTAATCCAAGGTCCCATTTTAGGGTTAGACAGTATAATATTAGTATTATCTGAAAGGGAAAATAACAGGTTTAAGTTAGATGCTCCACTTTGGTGGATTATATTTTTGTATGATTTAGACAGTTGGATTTTTTCTATTAATGAATAATCCATCATTTCTATAATATCATAATCTAACTCAGATTTAATTTTATTAATTAATTCTTTTTCATTAGACATTTCTCTTTTATGGTACCACCCATACTTAATAGTATCCTGTCTTGATACATAACACCCTTTTTTATTAACTTTAATAGCAGGAATTTTAGAAGCTACTTTTTTAATCATTTCCATTATGGGTTGGTGACCCACAGATTCAGGATGCCAATAAATTCCATTAGGTATAGTTATATGATTTATTTTATAAGTCTTTTTTTGTTTAAAAAGAACTACGTCTAAATCTTCACCATAATATAAAGTCAACCATTGCTTTATAAAATTATTTTTACCCTCATCCACCCAAAATTCTTCAGGAATTCCTAATTTAATATTTTTTTCTTTTTTTAAAATATCAAAATAAAGTAAATTACCAAATAAATCAAAAAAACAATGCATATAATTTTGCATCGTAGCATCAAACATCAAAAAAATAGGATCTAAAATTTCCTCATCATGTTGGGTGGGTGTGTTGATAACATTTGGGTAATAGATTTCTTTATCACCTGATTTTTGGGTATCCTTGTGGATTCCTGCTTTAACTCCTTTTCCATTATGAGTTATAGTAATTAGGTCATCAGTGTTACCATCACTTATATCCTTACCTGTATTATGTAAATAAACATCCTCTAGTACAGTACAAAATTGCCTATGTTTATGGGGGTTATCAGGAATATTAAAAGGTACTATCATAACGTTTCGTATAGGGCATTTTGTTTTTCTTGCCTTTCAATGGTTTTGGGGTGGTAAATGCAAAATTCATCATTAGCTGGGAGTTGGGATTCAGTTTTATAACCTGTAAGGACTTCGTGAACTTTATTCTTCCACTTAATTCTTTTTATATTTTTTAAAATTCTACACTGGTAGTCTGGAAAGTTAATTCTTCCTCCATTGTCAACATTCCATCCCCACTTATTAATATGTTCTGGGGTTAATCCTGCTACAGTATTAATTCTAGGGACCCAAAATATATCTGTTTTAGGATTATTATCAATAACCCAATCTATATGTTTCATAAGATATTCCTCAGGGTATTCATCGGCATCAATTTGGAAAATATAATCCCCAGAACAATTATCCTTTAAATTATTTTTAAATAATGCAAAATTACCATTTAGTGGGAATTCAACAAGTTTATAGGGCATATTAAATTCAGAATAATGTTTTAATACCCCATATACTTCTTGAGTAGTATTGCCCTTATCACACTGTACTACAATCTCATCTTGTTCACGTTTGTGAGTAAAGAGATAATCCATAAGATATTTAATCTCCTTCCATTCATTACAAACGGGTATAGCATAACTTATTTTCATAATTTTTATTGTTTAAAAGCACCAATATACTCAAGAGCTTCCATAAAATCACGTTCTTTAAAACGTTTTACATTTTTCATATCCATTTTATGAGTTGATCCTTCAGGAAAACGACTTTTTTCTTCTTCTGTTAATTCAATAGCAGAACAAGCAGCCCATTCCCAGTCATTAATAGAGGTACCATCAATAAAAATCATACCTTGCTCAGGATTATTAATTGTAGAGGGCATCCAGTGTTGGCCATTTGGGTCTTCATATACTAAATCTTTATAAAGTTCAGGAAGCACTTCCAATTGTTCCTCTAAAAATTTACTATCTTTAGTCATTAAAGTATTAGTGGTAAAACCACACCCATAGCACATACTAATCTTATAATCCGCTCCTAGATCAGTTTCATAGCAAGCATCACTTCCACAACGAGTACATATTGTTAAATTATCCTTCGACATTTTCTATTTTTTTAATTTTAGGTAATTCAATTTTTTTGATTTTAGGTAATTTTAAGGTTACCTGTTTAGGAAACTCAGGGATTTTATTAAAAAACAATTCTAAAACATTTTTCATCCCTTCAAAACTGAAATTGTTTTTACTTTTGTGGTACTGGAGCATAGCCCCTTTTTCATATCCTTTATAATTAGTAAACATATTCTCTAAGTGTTGAGAAATTTCTAATATATTGGGAGAAAACCATCCACTTTCAGCTAAAATCATATCTTTTATAACGGCAGAGGAATGTACTTGAGTTACTTTTCCGTTTATTAAAGTTGAAAATTTAGAATCTAAAAAATCAGTATGGCCGCTCCAGTTTGTAGCGATAATAGGTTTTTTAGTTAAACTAAATTCAAGTAAAGGACGACCAAATCCCTCACCTTTAGTAAGTGAAATCATTGCCTTTACTTTTTTATGATTATAAAGATCATTTACTTCTTGATCCGAAAATTCTCCATGGAGAAGATAAATATTAGGTAATGTATCCGCTTTTACTAAAGATTTAACTTGGTTAATCCTATTAAGCATTTCTTCTCTATCCATATAAGAAGCACCCGCTCCACTACACTTTAAAATTAATGCAGGAGTTTTTTTCTTATTTTTAAATGTTTCAAGAAAAGTTTGAACAAGTAATCCTACATTTTTTCTATCTTCACCTATTTGACCTTGCATCCAATGACCTACAAATAAATAAGCAAATGATTCTTTTACTTCACTTAGATCAATAGAACATTTTTCTTTAGATGGAAAATACTTTTCTAAATTTGCCCCCTCAAATAAAACTTCTATTGGTTTTTGAAGTTCAACCTTGCCTACAATATTATTATTTTGATCCCTTTGTTCAAACTTAGAATTTTCAAAAGTTGTTTTTGCATGGTTTGAAGAAACAATATTTAAATCCATTCTGTTAAGTCCTTCAATCCATTGAGGAGCACAAATTGTAGTTTCAATTCCTGCTGTGAAACCTATATTATATTTTCCTATAGGTTGAAATTCATTAGGAACTGTTACCTGGGCCCATATTTCGGGTTGCTTAGGTAATTGGTTACCAAAAGGAAGTAAGTGATGAGATAAAAATCCCCATTCTTCTTGGTGGTCTTCTATAAAAGACCAAGGGCAATTCCCCCACCTTTGAGGTAAAATTTTTATATCATATTCATTATTTTTAAGCTCAATAATAGCTTTAACTAAATCTCTAGAACGAGCCCCATATCCAGAATAAGTATCAATAGGGCAACTAATTATAAATAAAGGTTTCATTAGTATATTAAATTATGGGGTGTAACTTTTGTTATTTGATTATCAGTAGCGTTGATTATTTCATAATTTTTTCGAGGGAGCCAGGTTTCAAATAATTTATCTATATTTTGGATCATTTTATAAGACATCTTTTCAGAAGAGAACCCTGCTTCATCACTTAAAGCCCATTCTCTAGCTAATTTACCCCTTTTTTGTCTTTCTTCTGCTCCTAAGTTATAAACATTCATAATTTGTTCAGCAGCGTCTTCAGCTTTACATCTGTCATCCCAAATATAAGGGGTTGAAGGTGAGCCCTGAATAGAACGGGAAGAAGGAAAAACGGGGAATGCCCAAGGGGCATGCTTTTTATAGACTCCCGTGTTGTTTGAAGGAATTCTATCATCTGGGGTGAACCAATCTCCATGTTCATTTTCAAACCTCATTTGGTCCTGCATTCCTCCTGTGACGTTAGCTATAATAAGGTTTTCATTAAGAAGAGCTTCGGTTAAGGATAAACCCCACCCCTCATTAGAGGTTAATTGTATTTGGACATCGGTACAATTGTATAACCATCCCATCTGTTCTGTATCAAGTCTTTGTTCGTGGAATATAATATTATACCTACCTTCGGGATCATTACCACAAAGCATTTCTACTACTGCAGGGAGATCAGTTCCATTAGGGTCTACTTTATGTGTTTTGAGTACTAAAGCACATTTTTGAGCTTTTTCTAGAGATAATCTATCAATAAACTGAACGTAAGCCCAAATAGTATCTGGGATT
>Ga0181373_1000209_pt1 | contig 14480 bp, 11 predicted proteins | sample LowvirmetaG_3_FD_130159 | JGI IMG/M metagenome (GOLD analysis project Ga0181373, IMG submission 130159) | Marine viral communities from the Subarctic Pacific Ocean - Lowphox_09 viral metaG | ecosystem: Environmental > Aquatic > Marine > Oceanic | place: Subarctic Pacific Ocean | collected... | reverse complement strand
TAAAAAGCAGTATTTTGGTCCCGAAGTCGATGTGGCAATTATTAAGTACAATGCTACTGAAGATACGGAAGTAAAGAGTAGAATATACGAGAAGGAGATAAGAAAGCCAATGGAAAAGTTGGTTGAGAACATCATACACACATTCAAATTTTACTATACTGACAATGTTCCGTTGCATGAGGTGCAACACGAAGTTGTATCTTTTCTTTGTGAGAAGTTGTGTAAGTTTAAGCCTGAGAAGGGTAGCAAGGCATTCAGTTATTTTAGTATGATTGCTAAGAATTATTGTATTCTTAAAAACAGAAAAAACTATAAAAAGCTGATCGAAACTAAAAGAATCGATTACGATTTATCCATAGAGATTGCTGACACAACACCTACAGCTGATGAAGAAGGTCCGGACTTGGAAAAATTCTTTGATCAGTATTTAACTTATTGGGACGACAAAGTCAATATTTACTATAAGAAGGAGAGAGATCAGAGATTAGCTGAAGCTGTATTGGAGTTATTTAGAAAGCGAGATAGAATCGAAATCTTCAATAAGAAAGCTCTCTATGTTTATATTCGTGAGATGACTAATGCAAACACTCAGCAAATCACAAAAGTAGTAAAGGATATGAGACTGCGTTGGAAGAAGATGTATAGCGACTTTTTAGAAAAAGGATACATTCCAAAAGACAAAATATACGAAGTGTAGTCTTATGTTGATCAACGTATCTAAAGACTATATACAAAACTTCATACTAGATGAAATCAAAGCGTGGGAAGATGTGTGCAATGGTGTACCTAATCTTCTCGCGTTTGAGTTTGATCCTCTCGAGCCAAGCATCGAGGAAAAGTTAACACAACTTGGATTTTATGAAAACAGAATAGCTTGGACAGCAGGCATTCGCATCAAAAAGCTATATGCCTACTTAGAGGAAATTGAAAGCAGAGGAGTTTCGTAAAACTTACTTTTCACCTATTTATATAAAAAGGCATTATGGATAAAGATTCACCATTATTTGACGATAAGAACTTTTCTGACCTTTTAGCTGATATATACAATAACACTAAAAAGAAAGAAAAACAGATTACTGAGCTGATCAATCAACTCAAGCCTATGATTCGTAACATGACGGATGCCTCTATGATGGTGCCCTTAGTTAAAGAGTACCTTGAGGTTTCAGTAAAAAACGATGATAATTTAGTAAAATTAACAGCAATTGTACAGCGATTATTAGTATCTAGCGCAAAAAACACTAACACAGACGATGGTATGTTGTCTGAAGCAGAAAAGCAGCAGTTAATAGATGCAGCACAAGACTTATTAGATAAAGGATAGATATGGGATTTTTCAGTGGATTATTTGGCGTAATGAAACCACCGGCTCCTCCGGCACCGGTCAAACCATGGTTACCATTCAATCGACAAGGAGTAGGGCATGTGTTGGATGTAATCCTAGACGATAAACATAAGCAATATAATCCATCAGAGAATAGGGTAATTGGAACAATATTTTATCGAGATGCATTCGCTTCTCCAGGAGGAAGTTCTTTTAGCTTCATGGAAGCCTTATTATCAAAACAAGCTACTCCATTAGATCGAAGCAACTTCAAAGTCCCCTTACCTGGAGAGCAGGTGTTAATATATCAAGCAAAATCTAGCAAGCTAGATGGACCAGATATACAAATGAAATCAGAAACCTTCTACGGAGCTGTGGTTAATATGACTTCTAATATAACACAAAATACAGCTCCCTTTATAGGAATAGATCCAGCCAACATTAATCCATTTCTACCTGGATCTAGATCTGTCGCAGAATTATCGAAGCGATTTGATAAGAAGATAAGAAATTTAGAATCATTCAAAGGTACGGATGGAAAACCAATAATGCGTAAGCAAGTATCTTTAAACGAAGGAGATTTTATACTTCAAGGTCGATTTGGTGGAAGCATAAGATTTGCTGGTACACCTATTGATAGTGAGGTGAGAGATCAGAAATGGGCTGAAGGGAAGAAAGGAACACCTGGAGATCCTATTATGCTTTTAAGAGTAGAGAATGGTAGAGCTAAGGTTGATGGACCCGCAGATAGTTCAATAGAGGTAGAAGATATTAACGAAGATGCAACATCGATGTATTTAGTGTCTACACAACAAATACCACTAAATCTAGCTGTTCCAGATAAAGGAAAAAAAGCACATCCTTTAGCTTCATGGGCTAACACATACGGAATCGAAGTATACACAGACGGTAAGAAAATGTCTGAGAATGCTCAAGATGGAGAGGATGCTAGAAGTGGTGAGAATAAAACAGCACCTAAAGAAGCAAACACTGGAGCCGATTTAAAAGATGAAAGCACAGCTCAACCAGCAGCTCCAGAAGAAACAATAAACTCTGACGAAATAGTTGATGGTGCAGCAGAACCAACAGACAATCCTAGCGAAGGCTACAACTCATTTTACAGTGAAGGTGATACTGATTTGAGTGGTTTTGGAGGTTAATAAAAAATTAATATGGGAGTAGTAGATAAATTTAGGATGCTAGAATTCGAAAAAGAAATGCTCGACAAAGGGGATGAGTTAGCAAGAGCTTGGGTGTTTCGTATAGTTGCAGGAAATAAGTCAATCTTCTGGGCAAAGTATCGAGACGATATTGTAGGTGATAGCGCAGCGTCAAAGGATGTTATTAACGAGCAAGTGAAATTGTTAGTAGAGTCAGAAAAGAAACGCTACCAAGACGACAATATAGATAGAATTGATCCTGGAACAATGTGGGAGATTGTGAATGGAGTATGGTGGCCTAGCATTCAAGATGTAGATGTTGCTTTGATAGATCACCCAAACGATCCTAAGTTAGCATCAATGAGAGGAGTTGCACTAAAGACTTTATTTAACAGTAGAGGTAATATAAAGATGGAAAAGACTGATCACAGCTTTGCGCCACAAAAAGGATACTTTGGCCCTCTCGTAACTGCCTACAACAGAGTGATGAGCGGCCTGATTGGCGATAAAGGCGGACTATACTCAGGAATCACAGCATTCGACAACAATCGAGATGAGATCGGTAGCATAGTTGGGTTTAGAGAAGGGCGGTATGAGGAATTTAGACCAGATGAACAGAAAGAGATTTTAAGTAAGTTATTTGCAACAGAGCAAGCTGCTAAGGTTTGGTGGATTAGTCAGTTTGGCCACAATGGAAATCTAGGTCGACCGTTATTAACTGCAGCAAATCTTAATTCGTATTTAGGATATTTCAATATGATGATTGGTTGGCTAGGTGGTGACCTTGCTTTAAATGTCAGAGGAATATCAGATGCTGAACGACAAACCTTTAGATCATTTCCATTTGACTCCAACAAATTTGAATTCAATAACACTAAACGATCACACGATGTGTTAAGTCTAAGATGCTGTACAGATGCTATACAAGCTCAGTATAAATGGCTGCAGGAACAGAAGACTGGTCAGAATAAGGATTTTTATCAAGGATGGTTTGATAGGTTTTTCACAAATCCAAAATCTCTTGTCAACATGCTAATCATAATAAATGAGCGTGTTCACTTGAATGCACAATCTGAGTTTACATATTCACCAAAATGTGGTGATAGACTTAGAGCAATGGGCGGAGCATTGGCAACTACCTTCAAACTTAATATAGGAGACTGATGGCAGAATATACTTATGATTCGATAAAACAAATAGTGTCTCAAAACGGAGGGCTCACTGCACCCGGTGCATCCGGCGCTTCAGCTCCTAATGAACCATTCCAAGGCACATTAACTGGAACAGTCTCCTTTGATATAGGTAAGTATCAAGACGAAGTCTTAGCATTATCCTTCTCTGAAGAAACAGACCAAAGCTTTGATGCCAAGGTAACGGCAACAGCAGCAGACCCTTCTGTGGATGTGCAACTAGGGATTGATAGTAGTGGAAAGAATACATTCATACCAGACGCATCTGGTGGTAGTATATTTTTAAACAGTGATCGTGTAGTCATAAACTCAAAGAACGACTACTCTATGTTATTTGGAGAGAAGGGTGTTGCTATTGGTTCTCCTAACGAAGTTAACATAGACTCAGGAACATCTGTAACTTTATTTGGCCACCAACAAGTGTTTATCGGTGTTCCGAATAGAGGAGAGGAGATTGATGTTGACACCAATAAAGCTAGAGATCCAGGTGATTCAGTAGGCGATGCGACACCAGATGAACTATACGAACCTTTACCGTTAGGATTAAAACTTCTAAACTTTCTTGAAGACCTTATAGTAACTTTAGAGAATTCTGAGATAGCCACCCCTCTCGGCAATGGTGTATTTCAACCATCATCGTTAGCAGAATTTGAATTACTAAAAGTAAGATTGCCAGAACTGTTGAGTAACTATGGTTATATAGATGGATTAAGTCACGAGTCGATTGATGAGGAGAGATTGAAGACAGTGAAGATAGCTAAAGAGAAGGCAAAAGATTATGTTCCTCCTCGAACATTAACTGGAACAGTAAGCGGAGCATTTACCGGTATGCCTCCAGGAAGCATGCCACCACCAAATCCAGTAACCAATCCACTAGCAGAGATTCCTGGATTCTACGACACACCATCATCACCACTCTATGGCGATCCAATAAACTAAGTAACATGGCATCATTAGAAGGAAAACTATCACAATTTGGAGACTCAGTAATACTAACTGAAGCTCAACAGTATTTTGAAGCAATGAATGCAAAGCTTCAAGAAACAACATCCCAAACACTCACACTAAAGCCTAGCTACCTATCTAAGTTTGAAGTAGCAGATGATCTTAGAACGAAACTACGACCTGAGTATAGGTTAGAAGCTCCAGACGGAATTGAGTCTTTTGACCCTACAATATCAAATGCGTTAGATCCAGCTACCTCGATTGCAGATGTAGCTACCGGAGCAGCTCAAGTAGATTTTGACAAAGTAGAAGCATACTTAAATGATTGCGCTACCAAAGCAAAGGGTGCTTTTGATCCACCACTAGCCGAACCATTCAGTTCAACTGGAGGAGAGTCTTCTGTATTCTCAGTACCTAATACAACAGACTTAGACCCAAGACGACACGCACGGATAATAATGGTTTCTGAGTTTGATGTTGCTGTAAAGAAGTGGTTAGCATCTAATGCATTACTTTATGGTATGACTTTGTACGAAGATTATGCATTATACTTTATAGGATTTTCGACAGTAAAAGAAGAAGGAAAAACAAAAAGCGGAATAGTAAAACTCGTTAATAAGTTTCAACAGACAGCAATTCCCGCTTCCTCTATAACACTAACAACTGATCAAGTTGCTAAAGCAAAGGATCCAGTAGCGGGTGATCTAGATCCAGTACAGTTAACAACCCCAGTACAAGATAATTTCGGTAACAAGTATACTACTCTTTATAGAGTTAGCAGTCAGTGTTGTATTAAGGATGCAGCTATAGCATATGGTAAAATGAAAGCAGCGGCAAAGCGAGATGGCATAACACTCAAGGTAAATTCTGCCTTCAGACCAGCCACTGGAGCTGCATTGAAATGGACATCAGCTAGTGGAAAGAGTGGTAAGTTTACAACACAAGAAGCTTTAAGAAGAGATTCTAATAGATGGACGATCAGTGCCGCGTCTGTCAATGCATACAAGACTGTTAATGGGAAATTTGGTAGCAAATCGGGAAAAGAATCATTTATATTCTATGCAGGGTCAGGGAATTTTGCAGCACCAACAGCTCCTCCAGGAGTATCAAAACACGGTAATGGTGTTGCATTAGACTTCAATACCGGAAGTCGTAAATTCTTTAGTAAAGTACTTAATGACGCTGTATATAAATGGGTGGCATTCAATGCACATAAATTTGGATTCATAAGAACTGTAAGTACTGAGGAATGGCATTTTGAATACATACCAGCTGAAGCTGCAAACGGACCTTACGCTAGAAAAAAGAATAGAGAATCTAATTTGTGGTATGCTGATCTTGGATTAAACCAGATCCCAACTGGAGGTGGTAACTCAGGTCTTCAAGGAAGTTCATCTAGCGGTGGAGGTGGTATTTCATCATCAGGTAACAATGATAAAGCTATTCTAATGACAGGGATCACTGATGATGTATCACACGCTGATCAAATAAATTTCTTCAAACAAGGATTCAAGGGTGCTGTATCAGCATTCACATACGGCGATTTCAACGGTGCATCAGCAGCTGTTCGAGCAAACAAAGGAGGTCCAGTTGTATTGTTTAGTAAAGGTGCCATCAATACTAAAAAAATGGCTCAGGCAATGCAGCAGTTTGGATTCTCGAGAAGTAAATTGTATATCGTTGAGCCTTGGAATGGAAGTGGAGCTGGCGGTGGAACAGCTGGAAAAGTTAAAGATGCAGTACAACAATATCAACTACCAGCAAATAACGTAATAATGGGACCATCCGATGGTAGAGGAAAAGGAATATTATCTCAAGCTGGAATATCGGGAGGTACAAACACACCAAGTGGCAAAAACCACTTTCAAGCGTTAGCATGGCTTGGTTCTCAATTATAATTTTATGCCTATTAACTTTGAATTAACATTTGTACAACCACTACTAAACGATCTTAAAAATGGAAATTTTAAAGATGTGGGTGAGTTTTGTGATGGTATAGCTAAGTACTATGTTAAGACAATAGAGACGGGAGCCCCAGTCGGAATCCCTCCAACTTTACCATCACCAGTAGCATCAGGAGCTCCTGCTCCAGTTGGCACAGGCCCAGGCGACAGCTTCAAAAAACCCTTCAACGAACCTAACAATTTAAGATTCAATAAAGCAATATTTGCTTACTTCAATGGTAAGGAGTTATTGTTGAACAAACAAAATCTAGAGCTTAAAAAGAATGCACTCCAGGGTGTTATAAAAAAAGCAAAGTTTCAAAAAGAAAAAATACAAGCACAAATCGAACTCATTAAAGAGCTAAAAAAGAAAGTTGAAGAGCTGCCTGCCAATATAAAACAGTTGGGAGATATGGCTAAGGAGATGTTCATTACTTATAAAGCTGACTTGATTAGAGTAGGTGAAGAGATAAAAGAAATAGCTAAATCTGACGTTGATGTAAATATAAAATTTGAAGACGCATTTCCCAAAGAAGCTTCAGTAATAAACACAATAACAAACCTAGAGTTTAAAGTGTCTTCACCTAATGAGATTCGTCAAACATATAACAACATTCTAAAAGTCACTAAGTACATAGAAGAGGCTAATCGTGTCACATCTAATCCAAACCAAACTCAAAGATACATTCAACAACGACTAAAAACAGCCGCACAAAAGATAGAGAAGATTGTTGTAACAATGCTTGAGCCTGAGAGTTTTGGAAATCTTCTTATGACGTTTATGATGGATGTGAGTAATGCTCAACAAAAATACGGACCGAAGATCAAGCAAGCTGAGCAAGCAATCAAAGCCATACAATTTATCAGATACAATATCGAACCTCAAATACGAAAACTAGAAAAGAAAGTCCAGATTCAAAAAAAGAATATAAAAACAAAGCTTGACGGTGAGAAGAAAAGAATAGAAGATCTCATTGCTCAAAAGGTTAGTGAAATTGCTAATGGCAAAAAGAATTCTGAACGAAAAAAGTTATTCAAGAAGTATGTTGATGATGTTAAGCGGTTAAAAGAAGAGAATGAGGAAACAATAAAGAAGACGCAAAAAAACGTTAAGTTAGTTGGTACTCTAGTAAAAGACAGTACAGCGTTACTGCAAGCAGGCACAAAACTAAAAGACGATGTAATAACTCAAATTAATGATTTAAAAACACAATTTGAATCAATACAAAAACGTACTAAGAGCAACCTTACCAACGCCTCAAGTATAGATTTATCTTCCGAAAAGCCGAGTAGTGGTTTGAGAGGTTACTTGTCGCAGCAAGGTCTAAAAGACTTATACACTCCTATCAACCAAGCAATAGGACCGCTGACTATAGACTTTCTTGAGATCCGAAAAGTCCTAGAAAAAACCGACACCAAGTATGATCAGATGGAGAGTAAGATATATGCATTAGAGGAGCAGTTCTTTAGCCTAATAAACACGGTGCAGGAGTTTGAAGGCATTCCTCCTATAAAGAATTCCAAGCGAATCAAGAAAGAAAGAACAAAATCTACACGACCGAGAGCTACACTTGTTTCGGTACTAAAAAAGTTAGATATACTACTAGCACGCATTAAGGCTTTTATGGATAAGCAGCTGAAGAAAGTTGAAAACTTTACTAATAAGCAGATTGCTAAAGCAAAGGTTATTGCAAAAGCTATTGAACAAAAGATTATCAATTCGTTACCCATTCCAGAAGAGTTGAAGGATGTTGAAACTAGAAGAGCTGCAATAGCAGAGAAAAAAGAGACCTACAACCAATACAAAACAAAGGTCGAACAAACACAAAAGAAGGTATCAGCAGGAGTCTTATTATCAAAGAATGCAGCTACAGTAGGTGTCAATTTAAGCAAGGGCGACTTTTCCTCTTCAAAAAATGAACAACCTCTAAGAAAAATAGCCAATGCTAAGTTTGACTTTTTCACTGTAGGAGTACCCTCAGATAGTCCAATTTATAAGCAGCAAGAAGAGGATAAAAAAATTATGCTAAAAGAGATTGATACTCTGAAGCAGATCGAACAATTTGTAAGTATAGCACTGCTAACCATTAAAGGAATTACCGAAGCACCAAATAATGTAGCTGGAAAAGTACAAGAAGGTGTTACAGGATTTGTTGATGAGTTAAAGCTTGATATTAGCAACCTACAACAGAGAGTTCAGTTAGATGTTGGATCAATATCTCTAACAAATGCAGCAGATAAGTCTTACCAAAAAGTTGTAGATATAATCGAAGCTTTTGCAGCTGCACCATCTAACGGAAAAGGACTTATAGAAACTCTTCAGAAAATTAAAACCTCCATACAAGGAGAAGCAATATCCGAAGTACTCAAGTCAACTTCCTTTATGCCAGCACTTATCAACGTTGAACAAAGATACCTCAAAAAGACACAAAAACTGCTAGCTCAAATCTTAGGAGTTACTGAGTTAGATGACACACCCATACAACCAAGAACTGGAATCGAGGAGCAAGGAGCTATAACATCAACCGTGAATAATATACGTGATGCAAAAAAGAAACAACAAGACCAAGCTAAGGCAAGATTAGGTGATTCCAAACTATACGACTCTATAAAAAAGATGTATAAAGTCTTAAACGAAGGTCGAGGCTCTGTGATTCTTCTAATAATTGAAGAGATTGTCAAGTTAGTAGCAAAGTTTGAAACTTTCGTAAAAGTGCAGATCGACAAAGTAACTGCTAAAATAAAAAAAGATATTAAAGAGCGTATTGATAAGGAGAAGAAGCAGTTTGATGATAGATTGGAGGCAATCAAAAATAAAAAACTAAAGAACGACCTTATTCCTCAATCAATAGCCTACAACATAGCTTCTGCATTATTTTGGACTGGAGCTGTGTGGCAGAACTCTGCTGGTGCAACCTTTCAAGTATTTACTGTTACTCCATTCAAAAAATTAAGAGTCGATGGTCGATTGGACGGAACAGCAGCAGCTGTTAGAGAGTTAGCTCAAAATTTTGAACTACAACTAGCAACAATAAACGGATTATGTATTCCCAACCCGGCAACTGGAATACCACCCTTCCCATTTGTAGGGTATAAATAAAAACATGCCTATTTATATAAAACAACACTATTATTATGAAAGCAGTAGATTTTGCAAAACTCCTAAAGGAGATTATCAGAAAGGAAGTGCGAACAGTTATACGACAAGAGTTACGAGAAGCACTAAAAACAGAGAAACAACCAATAAGAGATGTACAGAGCATTACACATGCTCCAGTAACTCAGCAACCAATCCATAAGACTGGAAATGCCAGTTTAGATGGAATACTAGCTGAAACGGCAAATGCTATGAGAAGTGGCAATTCAGCTCCAATAGGAGATGATGGAGCATACCCAGACATGGCACCACAATTCACAGCTGATCAAGCTCAAGGATTTGGACATATGGCAAGCCAACAAACAGCTATGCCTCCATCTGCAACAGATACTTTTGTAAAAGATTACTCTGCAATAATGAAATCAGCAGAAGCTATACATGATAAAAAATATAGATAATGGCAATTGAGATAAACAAACCAGCATTAGATTTTGAAACCGATGTAGCAATAGGACTATCACTTCCTATAGGCTCACATGCTGGATCTACGTTTACCTCAACCTATACTAGCTTAGATGCTGCTGTTGCCAACTCTAAAAACTTACTCCTAACAAATCACGGTGAAAGACCTATGCGTCCGTTGTTTGGATGCAATCTTAGAGGTGTATTATTCGATAACGCTACAGATGACTTTATAGAGGTGATGGAAGAGCAAATAAGATCAAGCTTTAAACACCAACTACCATATGTCAATATTATAGACCTTGTAGTAGGCACCTCTGACATAAACCCAAACCAAATCGGAATTCAATTAAGCATAAGTTTAATTGGAAATGAGTTTGACACAAGACAAATAGATGTTACAGTAAACGCAGACAACCCAGCACAAACAACTTATTAATATGCCTCAAACTGATACATCAAAAAAAATAGAATACTTAGGAAGAGACTTTGATACTATCAAGCAGGGTTTAGTTGAGTTTGTTAAAAACTACTACCCAAACACCTATAACGACTTCAATGAAGCATCACCTGGAATGATGTTTTTGGAATTGATGGCCTACGTAGGAGATACATTGAACTACTATATTGATTCACAATTCAAAGAATCTCAACTACTACAAGCAACAGAACGTAGAAACGTATTAGCAATTGCAGCTGCAATGGGGTATCAACCTAAAGTTAGTGTGCCTTCGAGTGTAGATATAGACGTCTTTCAACTCATACCATCAATAGGAGTTGCTGAAAATGCAAAACCCGATACACGATATGCACTAAAGATTCAACCTGGAATGCAGGCACAAGCTACTTCGACACAAGTGCTTGGAGACAGTGGATATAGTGCTAACGAGAGTGATGTGATTAATTTTTACATACAAGAAGCGGTTGACTTCTCAATCAACACACCAGACGATCCTGTGGAGTTTTCTGTGTATAGTATGGATGCAACCGGAAATCCTGAATATTGGCTAGCAAAGAAAACAGTCAAAGCAGTTTCAGCTACATTGCAAACACAAGAAGAAGAAGTGGTAGGTGTTAAGAAGTTTTACAAATTCAAGATACCTTTTAATGACATCAATACACCCAACTTTATTGGTATTGATTCCATAGTCGATTCAGATGGCAACAACTGGACTGAAGTTCCTTACTTAGCACAAGATACAGTATTTGAGCAAATAACAAACACAGCTTTAAATGATCCAGATGCTGCTATATATAGCGATGAGATTCCATACTTACTGAAGTTAAAAAAGACACCAAGACGTTTTGTAACTCGCATACTTGATGATGGTATTGAGATACAGTTTGGTAGCGGAATAAGCACATCAGCTGACGAAGATTTATTACCAACACCAGAAAATATTGGATTGAATTTACCAACCGGTAAAATTGATATAGACCAATCGATTGATCCTAACTCACCAGGCATAACAAAAGCTTATGGAATAGCACCATCTAACACAACATTAACTGTAAGTTATTTAGTAGGAGGTGGAACAAGAGCAAATGTAGGAAGTGATCAAATCACAAATATAACAGCAGTCGACACAAATACAAATGGCTTCCCAAACACTGGAATCCTAAACTCTACTGTCCTTAACTCTATTGCATGTAATAACGCTAACCCCGCTGTTGGTGGAAGATCGCAAGAAACTTTAGAAGAGGTCAGACAGAATGCATTGAAACAACTGGCCACACAAAATAGAGCAGTAACTAGAGACGATTATACGATTAGAGCATTGGCAATGCCTCCTAAATTTGGAAGCGTAGTTAAGGTATTTATCACACCGGATGAGCAAAACAACCTACTCACCAGCGATGTGAACGATACAGTATCCAATCCTTTAGCCATGAACATGTATCTCTTAGGATATGATGCTAACAAAAATATAACAACAACAAATCAAGCAGTAAAAGAAAATCTTAAAACCTACATATCTCAGTACAGAATGCTTACAGATAGTATCAATCTGCGTGATGCGTTTGTTGTCAATATTCAAGTTAACTTTGACATCATACCTCTACGAGATCGTAATGCAAACGAGGTATTGCTTGCATGTGTTAATGCTGTGCAAGATTTCTTTGATATAGATAAATGGCAAATAAACCAACCTATACAATATAGCGATGTTTTTAATTTACTTCTTCAACAACCAGGAGTACAAACTGTAACAAGTGTTACAATAAATAACCTAAATGATTCGAGCGCAGGATACAGCAACATCACTTATGGCATAAAAGATGCGACAAGAAACGGAATACTGTACCCAAGTTTGGATCCAATGATTTTTGAAGTAAAATATCCATCGAAAGATATAAAAGGACGAGTAGTAAACTATTGATATGATTTTAAGATTCTACCCAAAGAAAGACACAACAATATATGAAAGCGCTCCAGCTACAAATACTGGAATGGATCAAATATTAGAGATAACAAAGACAGTAGCTACCGGCTCAACCGGCGGAGCAGAGACTTCTAGTTTTAACTCAAGAATCATGATCGATTTTGATTACACTAACGTATCAAAAAGCATTGTTGATTTAGGGTATGATCCAAATCTATTTGCTTTTGGCTTAAAACTTTACGCAACTGATGCTTCTGAGATTCCCTTAGATTACTCACTCGAAGCCTACCCCATATCACAATCTTGGAGTATGGGTATAGGAAAAAATGGAACAGTACCAGCCGCAACAGAAGGTTGTAGTTGGTATTATAGAGACGGATTAACTAGTCCAGAAACCTCATGGAAGACGGGATCTTACGCCCTAAACTCAACCGGATCCTTTTCACTTAATCCAGGAGGAGCAACTTGGTACACGTCATGTGAAGCTTCCGAATCTTATAGTTATCAGTCTACCGACATTGATATGGATGTCACAGATATCATACGTAAAGTACAAAGTGGCTCTGTTGATTTCAATGGATTTATCATAAAAAAGACCGCTACTGACGAAAAGTCGCTAGCTAAGTTTAATAACCTAAGCTTCTATAGTAAGGAAACTCACACAATATATTCACCAGTACTCGAAGCGAAGTATGACGAATCCAATTACCAAACCAATACTGGATCATTAGATGTTTTAGACACAGAGGAGGATTATAATTTAGTTTGTACAAACCTACGAGAATCTTACAAAGAGACTGCTAGACCTAAGTTTGTCTTTGCACCACGATACAGATATCCAGCGTTAGCATACCAGACAGCTTCCTTATTCTTAGACTCATACAGATTGCCAACTGGATCACAATACGCTGTGTACTATGCAGGATCTGATGAATCAGTAATACCATTCTCAGAATACACATACCTTGCCTCAAATAACAAAGGCTCGTTCTTTAGATTACACTTAGATAGCTTTCAACCAGAAAGGTATTATAGACTTCTAATTAAAGTACCTGAAGATGATGGTGTAAGCTACGAGATACGAGACCACAATTTCATATTTAAGGTAGAACGAAATTAAAACACAAAGCATGGAATACAATCAAGAAAACATATTCTATGCGAAGGACGGTGAGTACGTTACACTAACTGACCGACCTTACATTGGCTTCTTTCATAAGATGCCATCTGGGGTACTAATGACTGGTAAGCAGCATGAACCAAACTCCGAAGTGATAGTTGTTGCACCTAACAGAGAGACTAGAAACTCAGGTCCTTTATCAACTCCTACTCTGAATACTGAGCTAAACGAAAATGATACTGTGTACGATTTACTTCCAGTATTAGCAAACAAACCACCAATAATAACCGCACCATTATCTAAAGCATCTACTCCACAAATATTACCTTACTCTGCAGCAAATGATTCAGAAAAGGGTAAGTTTATGTTCCAATTTCCTGACGGTACAATCAAAGTACACACAAAGACTACTCTTGTATTAAGAATAACAGCAGAACAACCTGATGTGTATAATGTTGAGAATGGGTTATTGGAGATAATCCCACCTAAGACAGGATTGACATATAGATGGACGGTTGATGGCGAAAGCATTGTGTCCGACAACACTATACCAGAATTGGGAGCATCTCGAACTGTAAAAGACAATACGATAACTATTACCAACATGTGCGCTCAATACGCTGGAACATATGGAGTTGTAGTGTCTAATGATATAGGCATAACAGACGGAGGAAGTGTCACGTTAGAAGTATTCAACTCAGATGTTGACAGTTTCTTTTACAATAATCTTATACAGAACCCTAATGGTACTGTTGACGGAGAACTGAGTACAAACAACTGGCTAACAGTAGGTGGTGATTTACAGTCAAGAAGAATTGATGGAACAACCGATGGTATGCGTGACAAGCGTATTGC
>Ga0181373_1000207_pt1 | contig 14537 bp, 17 predicted proteins | sample LowvirmetaG_3_FD_130159 | JGI IMG/M metagenome (GOLD analysis project Ga0181373, IMG submission 130159) | Marine viral communities from the Subarctic Pacific Ocean - Lowphox_09 viral metaG | ecosystem: Environmental > Aquatic > Marine > Oceanic | place: Subarctic Pacific Ocean | collected... | reverse complement strand
TAGCTGTAGAAATAAGTAACTCATTAAGTGGTGACAGTACCACAATGAGTAAAGCTCAAGAAGCAAAAAAGGTAGCTGAAAATTTGGATAAAATAGCAGATACTCAAGCAAGTTTTGCGAGTGAAACTAATAAACCAAGTGTTAAAGGTAACTTTTTTGTGGAATTAGTTAGAAAGTTCTGTAGAATATTATTAAATTTAATAATATCACCTAAGTTTATTTCATTATTTGCTATAAACCATCAAATTATTTATGGTCAAGGTTCGACTTATGATGGTGCTATAGATTTTATTAAGAAGAATAAAAAACTAGTTAAAAATGTTGCTAAAATTGTTTTGAACATATTCTTAAATCTGTTATTACAATTAGCACTTAAATACTTAAGCATTAAATTAAGACAGAAGTTTACTGACGATGAAATTGAGAAGGCCAAACAATATGTGTCAATAGTTTTTAGCTATTTACCTGTTGGTCCAGAAGTTTTTGAAATGTTAGCTCAAATAAAAAAATTATAAATACTACACTATGGCAGAATGTAAACCAAAAGAGAAAAGCTTTGAAGATGCTGACTTAACCTCGATAAGTAACATATTAAAAATTCTACTTGCTGCATTTAAGTTGATTGGTAAACCAGCAAGAAAAATACCACCACCACTTTTACTGTTAGGTAAAAATTTAAGACCTGGTATGAGTTCTAGGAACTTAGCGGCTAGAATTATATCTAGATATGAAAGTGACGCTGGAGTACCCATGGGTGATATATTTGCTGACGGACCAAACACAGAAGCGTTAAAAGTTAGAATTATGTCGGAAGAAATGGTTAAAATGTTACAAACAGAAGCTATTAGCCAAGTATCAATAGACCCTGGAGCTATAAAGTCTTCAGTTTCTGGATTTGCTGGACCAGTACCAGTAGCTGGGGTCGCAACTAGTGTATTACCAGTAACTGGTTCTGGTGGGTTAGTTTAAAATTTTAAGTTATGGATATTTACAAAGATAAAACAAACAACGAAATACTATTAGATATAAAACAAATGCAAATTGACCATGAAAGTCTTAAAGCTAAAATGTTAAGAGATTATGACAAATTAATTGAGTTAGAAGAAAAGTTTAAATTAGCTAATAAAACAATAACTGATAGATTAAAAAATAATAAGTCATGAATATATTTAATAGATTTAGAGGTGGTTCTGGAGCCGCTAATAAACCTAGACCTTTTAAAAGTATACAAATTGGTATTGTGGTGGATAGTGAAGAAGTCCAGGTCAACAATACCACTGAAGCTACTAGAGCTAAAGATTTAAGGTATAACGCTGATTCACATGCAATAAGAGTTAGATTAATTGGAGAAGACAATAAAACATTTAATGGTGAATTAGCCAACTGTTTTCCATTAATACCTAAATACTTAAACACCAAACCAATAAATGGAGAGTTAGTCTTTGTATTTATGTTTGGAGAAGATGAAGCACAAGGTGATAGGTTTTATATAGGACCCTTTATATCTACTGAAGATAAATTAGGTGGGGATTTTTATGATTCTGGTGCAGATTCTCATTTTAGTGATGGTAAAATAAGTCCTGGTAATAGAAAAGGTGAACTAAAAAATGACCCAAACGCATTTGGTGTTTATGAAGACCCTAAAAATTTAACCATAGAAGGTAGAGATAACACTGATATAATACAAAAATCTGGAGAAGTACTTATTAGGGCTGGTAAATTTATTTTAAATAACCGAAGAAAGTTTAATGAAATAAATCCAGGATACATACAATTAAAATTTAATCAAGAATTTAATGAAAAAGAATTAAACGCTCTTGGTATTTCTGATAATAATTCTAAAGACTTGGGTACAAAAAATGTTACTGTTACCAACATAGTCGCTAACAAAATTAATTTACTTTCTCATGATGGAGATAAAAGTTTTGGTGGTAATGATGATATTAATCTAACAAATAGAGAAGGTGTCAAAAAAGGCTCTCCAAAATATATCAGTGACGAAACAATGGATGCAATATTAAATAGAGCACACCCATTAGTTTTTGGTGATAAATTAGTCGAATACTTACAGTTACTTAAAGAAGCTCTTTTTAACCACATACACAATGAAGGGGCTGCCGCACCAGCTACAGATAGAAATGGTAGTTCTTTTCCATTAGCAAAATTTAAAAATGACGCACCAATATTAGAAAAAGCAATGTTATCTAAAAATATACGTATTAATTAATTTTTCGAGATATTTATTAATAAAAGAAAAATGGTAATACGTACTTACTTCGATAGAAACAATACAATAGTGTATAATAATAAAGTTAATGTTGGTAGAAACCCAATAGCTGAACTTTTCTATGGTGGTGACTCTGCATCAAAATCTTATTCTAGATTTATATTTCAATTCGATGAAACTAGATTAAAAAATTTATATACTGGGGGGACCTATACTGATTTAACTAAATTAAAACATACTTTAAAGATGACCAATACAGGTGCGTTTGATACTGATTTATTAGGTAAAACAACTTGTGGTGGAAAACAAAGAACATGTTCGTTTGATTTAGTAGTATTCCCAATTACCCAAGAATGGGATGAAGGGTGTGGATATGATTATAGCACATGCTCATATGCTGGGGAAACTTCTGAAAGTTTTGACCCATCAAACTGGTTTGATGCTAAAACAAATACTCAATGGTCTGGTGGTTCTGGAGTATATACTGGCTCACCAACAACATTAGCTACACAACATTTTGAACAAGGTAATGAAAATCTTGAAATTGATATAACAAATATAGTTAACGCTTATTTAACTGGTGATACAAATCATGGTTTAGGTATTGCTTTCACAAGAGCATTAGAACAAACTGAAACAACTAAACATCAGTATGTTGGATTCTTTACTAGACATACACAAACATTTTATGAACCATTTGTTGAAACTATATATAGTAATCATATAAAAGATGATAGAACTGATTTTTATCTAGACAAGAATAATAAGTTGTATTTATATGTTAATTTAAATGGAACACCAACAAATCTAGACACAAAACCAGCTGTAACTATTAAAGATAACAATGACGTTACCTTCTCATCTTATACACCAAGTGATGTTACTCACGTAACTAAAGGTGTTTACTCAATTGATATAAAGGTTCCAACATCTTCAAGTTATGTGGATTGTACTCAATTTACAGATACATGGAGTGGTATTTCAATCAATGGTGTTTCAAGACCTAATATTGAATTAGATTTTGCACTTAAAGATAGTATGGGATATTATAATGTTGGTGATGCTGATTCTTTACCTAAAAGAGTAGGGTTAAATATTAGTGGTATTAAAATGGATGAGACGATAAATAGAGGCGATATAAGGAAGGTTATCGTATCTACTAGAATTCCTTATACCGTAGAACAAAAACAGACGGTAGACAGCCTTAAATACCGCTTATATGTTAAAGAAGGTAGGAACGAATACACGGTAACTGATTACCAACAAGTAGAAATTGCAAATAACTATAATTATTTCTTATTAGATACCGCTAGTCTTGTTCCTGGAACATACTATTTAGATGTTAAACTTGAATCTAATTTAGAAGTTAACACACATAAAGACGCACTTAAGTTTGAAATAGTAAGTCAAAGTGATTTAAGAATTAGCCAATAATGAAAAATATAATTAGAAATAAGGTAAAATCGTTACTTTTAGAATTTGAAGTTTCTAAAAAAAACATATGTGACGATTATAGTATAAATAATAAAGAAGAATTATTTGAGCTTATAAACAAAACAGAAATTTTCCAAAATAATAATTTATTTGTTGTAGATTATAAATTAAAATATAAAGATAAAGAAACTAATCAAATATCTGGTGTTAAAGAATTTATAAATACAATAGAAAACAAAGAGTTACAAAAAGATTTAGTAAATTTAGATGAACACTTAGTAGAATTAAAGAATGAAATCTCTAAAGGACTTAGTAATGATGAAGATACTTTTAATATGTACGCTAGATTTATTCAAAATATATTTTGTAACAAAGATTACGAACAAAATTTAAATTAATATATCATGAGCCATAAAGTTTTTATTAGACACACATACATTTATAAATGCTCATCATGTGATGGTGAATGGAAAATAAACGAAGCCTCTAAAATTGAATCTTTAAGTTGTCCTCACTGCGGTAAAAACGATGTAATAGAATATGTCTTAAAAGACCAAAGAACTAAATACTTTAGAAAATGGGTATAAATAAAACAGAATGTCCAAAGTGTGATTGGTATTGGGAAATAACATCTGACGATTCAAGACCTTATTTATGTCATAAGTGTGGTTACGATTCTGTTATAAAGTCTTATGACTTAGAAGCGCTAATTAATTGGCAAAAAGATAACGCTATAGTTGAAAACGACCCAAAAGTGGGGACTGGTAAAAAACCAAAAGGTAGTGGTAGAAGATTATATACAGATGAAAACCCTAAAGATACTGTATCCGTTAAATTTAGAACTAAAGAAGATATAGTTGATACATTAAATAAAACATCTTTTAAAGAAAAATCACATAAAAGACAATCACAGATAATAAATCTAATTCATCAAAGGGTAAGAGCGGCACACAAAAATGCTAAAGATAGTGACACTAAAAAAAGACTTAGAAGGGGTCTAGAGTATATAACCAACAAAAAAGAAAAGTCTAAAGAAAAAACAAAACAAAATAAGAAAAAATAATTATTTATAATTATTAATTATAATTTAAGTGGGATTGCTTTGCATATCCCATTTTTTTTATTTATATTTACCGAATGGTTAAAGAAGATTTAAAATATGTAACAGTAATTAATACTACTCATGATATTAGAGAATATTATGTTTGTTTTGATAAAGAAATAGTGACTGAAAGTATTTGTAGGGGTGGCAATAAATGGTGTAATTATACCTATAAATTAATTGACTTTGTTTCTGGTGATAATTTTGATATAATAAAAGATGCTATAAACCAAAAAAGGCCTCTCTAATGAGAAGCCTTTTAAGTTTATATAAGATTATTAATTATCTTAATTCAGCTACGTTAAATGTAGGGATACCATCAACTCTAACATGTCCGTAGAATCTGTTGTTTACCACTTTTTTAGCGTATCTTGTCATAATCCCCTTCACTGGAGCGAAGTTGAAAGGATTGTACATTGTAGGTGTAAGTTGCATTGGCACGTATGGTGCGTAGATGTAACCAGTGTCTAACAATGATTTACCTTTATGTCCAATAATCATAGAGTATGATGGAGAATATGGGTCTCTATATACCTGGTATCTTCCAGATAAAGAACCTACTCTTTCAATACCCATGTTATATTGGTCTTGCTCTGGGTTAGCATCACTTACGTGGAAGTATTCTAAATCATCAAAGATAGCTGAGATTTCAGAAGATACAACGATAAAGTTAGCACCACCTCTTAAAGTAGACTTATGGATTTGAGCTGAAATTTGGTTAACTTTAGTAATTAAAGTTTGATTCCAGTCTTTTTGTGTATAAGGGTTTGCAGCAGAAGAAGATTTTCTCCATCCGTTATAATCCCATCTTAGTTGCCAAGCAGCAGCTTTTCTTAAATCTCTTAAGATTTCTCTATCGATTTCAGCAGCAACTTGCTCAGAAAGCATTGCAGTTAATTCAGCCTCAGCGTCAATGTTGTGGAATGCACTAACATCTTGCGCTAATTCTGGTGACCATGTAGCTCTTAATTTTCTTTCTTCAACAGAAACAACAACTTCGTCTAATTTGAAAGAAACTTCTCCAAGTTCAGTCTCTAACTCTAAAGAAGAGTATTCAGTCCAAGTTACATCAAAGTCAGCACCTGTATCAGCTGAAAAAGCAGTAGCTATATCAGCACCAGCATACCCATCAAAAGTTGCAGTAGTAACTGCTGGATGAGTTAAATCTAGGTCTAAATATATAACACCGTTAACATCGCAAATATCACCATATTCAACAATACCTTTACCATATTTTTGTGTTACTAATCTAAATGGAATCTCAGCACCATCAGCAATGATTTCTTTAGCATCAACGTCATTGATAGCTGCACCGCTACCGTTAGTTACTTTTAATGAAGCTAAGAAAGATTCAGTATCCATTTGGTTACCATCTGGCCCGTTCAATCTACCTTTATCAGTAGAAGAGAAACCAGAAACTCTTAATATTGCACTTCTAACAGTACCGTCTGTAGCTAAAGGTAATGCAGCAACATTAGCAGCTAATTCAAATTCACCAGCAGCATTTAACGTTTGTAATACACCGTTAACAGCTTTAAGTGTTGCAGTTCCTTTAGAGTTATCAAATAACCCATCGTTGTAATACAAGTCATAAAGGTTTTTAGCCTTCATCGGTGTAATAACGCAGTTACCAATACCTACACACTCTGGTAATTGATTCATACCTGTGTGAGCAGAGTAAGTTGCACCATCAACGTAAAAATCTCCAGCATCTCCAGCACCATCAACTCTATTAGAAGTTTGTGGAACGAAGTAGAATAATTTACCGATAGGCATGTTCATAGCTTGTACAGATACAACATCGTTAGCTAATAATTTAGAGAATACTCTTCTTACGATAGGGAATACTACAGTTTCAAATGAACCAGAAGAATTCGCATCAGTAGCTTCAGTTAATAATGAAGACGCTTGGTTTTCATATAACTGAGCAATATTCTCTTTAATGTGGCCGTTAAGCCCGTCTAAGAAGCCTAAAGAATCCCATTTTGATTGGGTTTGCTTTCTAACTTCTTTCATGTGGTCCAAACCAATGTTTCCAACCACTCCAGAATTTAATAAATGTGACATAATTTTTAATTAATTTTATTTATTTTATTTATTTTATTATCGTTTATTGACTCTTTTCATTAAGTCCATAATTCTAGAAGTTTCTTTATCAACATAAGCCGTAGACTCATTTAATTGAGCAGACTTAGATGTAGACACTTCTTTAATTATTTTATTTTCAATTGATTCGTTAATTGGCTTTCTATTTTTCAATTCGCTCTCAATTGTCTTGTAAAGTTTTTTAGACTCCTTCAGTGTTGAAACTTCATTATCAAATCTTTTGAGAATGTTTTCTTTTTCATCTTTAGTTGTCGAATGTTCCATCATCAACTTAGTAGTATAAGTTAAATTAGAATTAAAAACCACTGTCTCCGCTAACATAGTTCTAAATTGCTTAAGTGCTTGTTTGTATTCTTCGTTTTTGCCCTTAAGTTCTTTAGCCTCTGTTAAAAGAGTATTATATTTTTCGATTACCTTAGACTCATTCATAGTTTCATGACCATAATACTTAGCAGCTTGTTTAGCACCTGGGGCTTTTGTTTTAGTCAAGTCACCACCAGCTTTAGCTTCATCAGCATGATTCTTAGAAATTAACTCTTCAAGCTTCTCACCTTCTTCAGTCATTTCCTCTTCCATGTAATCTTCTTCCATAGCGTCATCTTCACACATTTCTTTTTCTTCCATGTGCTCACCTTCTTCCATAGTTTCTTCGTCTAATGCAATTTCGTACATAATTTCATCAATACCTTCTTCCATGTGTTCTTCTTCCATGTAATCTTCTTCCATAGCATCATCTTCACACATTTCTTTTTCTTCCATGTGCTCACCTTCTTCCATTTCTTTTTCCTCCATGTACTCTTCTTCCATTGGTTCCTCACCAGCTTCGTCTGTTTTAATAACATACTCACCAGGCTCCTCAACAGAAATCTGAATCTCACTAGCATCAGTATCAATTACAACTTCGATTTCGTCATCACCAGTTAATTTTTTATAAACCGCAATAACATCATCGTCAGATGCTGTTGTCATGTCCATCTCGATTTCGTCATCTGATGCTTCTGCATCCATTCCACTTTCGTAATCACCCTCAAGCTCATCGCTTTCAATGTCATCACCTGTTTCATCGTTTGATGTTCCAACTTCGATTTCACCTTCAGCATCATCTTCCATTCCAGCATCATCAGCTGTAACTTCTAATTCTTCTTCTGTGTCATCAACATCCTCTTCTAGGTAATCTTCTTCTAAAGATTCTTTCACTATACTGTCAATTTCTTCCTTCGTTACTGAAGCAAGTATTTCTTTTGAGTTGGCATTTAGAGCCTCTTGGATTCTTTTCGCATCCAAAAGAGCTTCATCTAAAATTGATTTTTTCTTATCAGCCATTTTTTTTTTAATTTAATATTTTTTATTAATTTAATAAGTAGAAAGTATTTCCACTTTGTTTATAAATATGTTATACTTACACAAAAAGCCATTTTTATTAATATTTTTTTAATCTAATAAAAATTTGTTAATATCGTCTACTAATAAATTATTTTCCTTTTTAGTAGATTCAGTAAATGGTTTAGCTTCAGCCTTATCTTTGAACATCCAAGAACCTGGTGTACTTGGTGATGTTACAACATCCCAACATATGATTTCGAAATCATCTTGAACTATATTATCACCGTTAATTTGTTTAAGGGAACCAACACCTCTAGAAGACACACCAATCATAATATTATTTCTAATCAAGTTGGCAACTTCATCACCCTTAGTAGATACGATACCATACTTAACATAACCTGGTGACATAAGGATTTCCATTCTACCCATGAGAGTTTTACCTTCCCACCAAGTCTCTAATATATTATGTGAAATTCTATCACCAGCAATGATTGATGATTCTGGGTGGTCTAGCTCACCTATAGCTCTTCTTTCCTTAATTAATTGTTGATAGTTCTCAACTTCTCTTTCAAGAATATCTTTTGGGTATATCCTACCATTTCTATTTTTAACACCCCACTTTTGTAATACTACGTATAAAACAAGTGGGTCAGCTATTACTTGCTCACCCTTCTCTAACTTATTAATTTCATTAATGAAATCTTTGTTTCTTTTATCGTTGGGAGATATATAACCAGCATCTTGTTCGATTAGATAACCGAACCCACATTCACCTGGTTTCACTATTTTAATATCAGACATATCTTTTGTTTATATTATAAATATGTCAGTGATAATAAAAAACCTTGATTTATTAAGGTAAACCTTTATTTATGATTTAGTTTTTTGAAATTCAAAATAAATGTTGTTATCTAAAACATCTGTGATGATAGTGTTTAACATAACATCTAAATTATCTTTGATGATTTTTTCTTGTAGTTTAAAACTATTTTTTTGGAATAAAGTTATTTCACAATTCATATAACTTCTTTTACCGTATTCTATACCAGATACTCTCATATCAAAATCAACTATAGTTCTATTAACTTGAAATAATTTTGAATCTAAATTATTATGTAGAACCATTTTTAATCTTTTCGTAATGTTTCTTAGAGCTTTAGTGTAATTAGTTATTGGTTGTTGTATTGGCTGACCCCAAGCAGAAATAGTTAAGTATAAACTTTTTGGGTTTTTATTATCTACTGTACCATAAATTACGTTATAATTCATATAATCGTGAGTTATTAATTGCTTACCTGTTTTAGTTATCATATTCTAATTTTTACTAACAATAAGTAAAAAATTTTAGAAAGTCAATACCCCAGTAAACTAATTAACCCTCTTTAAAGAAAGCTATAAATACACCGAAACCTATTTGTACAACAGCCCAGACTGTAGTTGCTACAGTTTTAAAAGTGTTTAAACTTGTAACATCTTTTTTCATCTCTTTTAAAGTATTGGGGCTAGCAACATCATCCATGTAACGTTTCCATTTTGCTATGCTACTAACTTCTTTTTCTAGTGTGTCTATCTTACCCAATTTTAAATTAATCTCGTTTAATGTTTCTTGAATTTTTTCATCATTCTCATTAAGTCTTTCCAGCTCAGCTAAAACTAATTTAGAGTATTCATTCCACCCATTTTGTACAACACCGTTTTCGTTTTTCTTATTCATGTCATTGCAAATTTGTTATGTCGATATGTGTACCGACCATTCTTATTGGTTTATCATTATCCCATTCGATTACAGTACCCCTACGTAATACTGTTACTTCATGACCATCTCTATGTGTGTACCTACATATAACTTTAAATGGGTAAGCACCCTTACTATCAAAATGTTTTTTAAGTTCTATTAATATTTTATCTAAATCATTATCTTTGATTAAACCTTTCCAAGAAGTAGAACAATTATCCATTTCATTATCTTCGTAACCTAATTGTTTTTTGAACCTAGGACTAAGATACTCATACCCTTTTTCGATATGCCAATCCCAGTACCCATCAGTGGATGTTTCAAGAATTTGTTCTAGAACTTGTTTCATCTCAAAAACTTCCTGGTCTCTTATGGACAACTCTTCTACCAAAGATTTAATCTTTGCAATATTTTTAGACTTAGAAAAACTCATGTATAAATGGTTTATTTATTTAAATCATTTTTTAAATTTAATATCTTAGCTATGTCGTTTTCAAAAGTATTATTATTATAAATTCTATCTAATAAATTTTCTTTTGCAGCTAAAAGACTTTCTTTTATATTAATCTCAGAATCCTTAAGTTTATCATTTATTAGTGAAATACATTCTTTAATTGTATTATTAAATAAACTCTCTTTTGTTTCGTCATTACCCTCAACAATAACCTTAACAGCTTTCTTAGTGCTCTCATCTAACTCAGTATAAGCATCATTAAATTTATCAACTGCTAACTTAGCTAGTAATTCATTAGGCACACCGTTACCTTTAACATCTTCTTTAATTGTATTCTTTTTGGTGTATTCAATAGTTTCATATAATGAATCAACATAAGTGTCAACATCTACAGAAAATATAAGATTTGAAATATTCTCGTGAAGCTCTTCACTCTTATAATTTTCTATTTCTTTATCACTAATTAACTCAGCTAACTTTTTATTAGCTTCAATAATTGCCTTATGTTCAAATTCTCTAATAGACTCAATAATTCTGTTTATCTTTTTTTCAGCTTTGAATTGATTTTCTTCCACCATCTTCTCAATCTTAGTATAAATGTCAAATTGAGTTTTTAGTATTTTATTTTCTTTTAATATTTTAATATAACTTTTAAATAAACTTTTTTTAGTTTCGTCTTTATCAGTTATTGCTTCCGCTAATATTGTATTAAAAGTATTTTTAATTTTACCAAAATTTTTCATAATTAGTCTTTTATTAATAAATATGCATTTTTATATTAAAAGTTTTATTCATCTAGCATTTTGTCTATATCGTTAATCATACCATTTATAGTTTCATTAACTTTAAAATTCTTATTAGAAATATTAACTCTCTTATTAATAATTTTTTCTTCATTAGGATTAATAGACTCAAGTAACTTACCAAAGTAGTTATCTTGGTGTTTTTTAACCTTAGATTTATATTTCTTTTTGCTTTCTAAAATCAAGTTTTCAGCTTTATCCATAGACTCACCAAACGCATCATCACCACCAGTATCTTCACCACCAGTATCATCAGCACCAGTATCATCAGCACCAGCATCATCACCACCAGTATCTTCATCACCAGCATCATCATCACCTAAGTCACCAAATGCGTCATCACCAGAATCGTCACCGAAGCCACCTCCACCTCCGAAGCCACCTCCACCTCCGAAGCCACCTCCAGAATCAGAACTTCCTTCATCACCTTCATCACCTTCAGCTGAACCAGAAGCGTTCATAGCAGCATCAATATCACCATATATTTTATCAACCTCATCAAATGTACCAGTATGTTTAATAACATTAGCAGTATTCTCCATTTCAGTAGATGCAGCTTTCTCCATTCTTTGTTCTAATAAATCGTTCTTAATTTCATTATCAGACCAGCCAAGTATCTCTCTACTAGCTCTAGTCATACTCATAGGTGCAAATCCATTACCAGCATCAGAAACAGCGTCTTTGTATAATGTAATCTTAGATTGTAGTTGCTCAACTTTAAGCATCTCAGCTTGTGTTGATGGATTATTCATTGTAAGTGTGAAGTTATCTAATTCATCTTCTAAACCTAACAAGAATAAATGTAAAATAGCTATCTTATTTAACTCCATAATTATTGCTTGTTGGATTCTATTCACTGTTCTAGTAAACCTAACATCCTGTAAAGCTAAATTTTTACCATCACCTACAGCATCTTCATAACCTAAAAATGATTTAGGTACTCTTAAAGCGGTGAATAGTTTTTTCTGAAGATACTCAATATCAGCAATCTGGTCTAAGTTTGCTGCACCTGGAAGAGTATCAATAGGATTTGGAGCATCTTCACTCCTAACTGGTATAAAGAAATCTTGGTCATTAGCCATTTGATTGTATTGAAGGTCTATTTGCCCAGTACCTGGGTCTATTATAGGCATTCTTTTAAATCTATTGGCTATTTCATCAACATAAGAAGGCACATCATCATCATCGATATTACCAACAAATATCTTATATACCCTTCTTTCTGGCGCTCTAGTAACCCTATATATTAACATAGCATCTTCAGATAGTATTAATTGTTTCCAAATTCTTCTAGCCTTTTCTAAAACAGACGTACCGTATGGTAACTTTCTATCATCACCAAGAAGTCTAAAATGCGCTATCTGCCAAGAATTAAATTGCATATCTCTACCTCTCCAATAAAACTTAGGTCTAGGTGTTTTATCTTCACCCTTATCACCTAAAGTATTGAATATATCACCCTCTCTTCTTTCAATCTCGAAATTAGGTAATTGTCTAGCACCAACAACACCAGCTTTATCATCAATATTTAAAAATACAAAGTTATCACCATATTTACATGTGTTTCTAGTCCACATAGGTAGTGATGTGTGTATATCTAATCGATTAAAAAATAAATCTTCTAAAATGGTTTTGACTCTATCAGATGATGAGTAAACATTAAGCATTCTACCTTTCTCATTAACCGTGGTAGATTCTTCCATCATAATATCCAAAGCCGCAGAAATTTCTGGATAAAATTCCATACTTTCAAAGTCACTATAGGACCCAATACGAGTAGTTTCATAATGTATTGATTGTTGGAAAAGTTCTCCATCAACCTTTTTCCACATCCCACCAAGGTATTTGTTTTGTTGTGCTTGTTTTTTTGCAGCTTCATAGTCTTGTTTATTCTGTGTTTTTAATAAAACATCATTACCAATAGAATATCTATTAGTTTGATTTTTAGGTATGTTTATTCCATCAGTAGTAAAGATGTTATTTAACCTTTGAAATATTGTCATTTTATTTTTATCAGCCATATTGTTCTTTTTTGTTAATTATAAGCAAAAATAATTAAAATTAAATGGTTATTTTACATAATCACACTCAACGTAAGCATGTCTTTCAGCTTGACCATTAACAACTACAACAACATAAGTATATGTTGTTTTATAATCATTACCTTGTGTTCCAGGTACTGTAACGCAAAAATAATTACCTTTAACAGCAGTTTTATCTTTCTTTTTATTATCAGAACCAGGTGACCACTTATATAATTGTCCACCTTTCTGAAAACCATTTTTCCTTATAAATACTTTAGGTCCTAACCCCATAATTTAATTTATTTTAATCCACTTAATACCCATAAATAGTCTCCTCTTGGGTCTTGCATGTTTTTAGACACATTTCGGTCAAATTTAGGTTTAGGGTTTGCTTTTTTACCTCTATTTTCTTTAGACACGAATCCTGTGTTATAATTATCGTTATTATTACCCCCAGTAGAAGCACCAGCTTTCCAACTACTTAAAATAGCTTTACTCTGCTTCTCTAATTTTTCTAATTTCTTAAATGAATGCTCAAGTACCCAAAGAGGCATCGCAAATGACATTAATAAATCATCGTGATAACCATCCATATGGTCAGCCTTACCATTCTTGTATACAAATGTTCTCATCTCAGAAGTGGTTCTTCTAGACCTAATCTTAATACCGTTACTTCTAATCATGAATTCTAAATGTGCAATCATAGGTGTACGAACACCATTTACATTAAATCCAGGTACCTTATTATCTTTACTATGTAAATCTAACTGACCCTTCTTACTATTTAAAACTCTACCTCTAGGTTCGTCATAGTGTAAATATTTATAATCTAATTCTAAAAGTTTAAGAACAGTTGAAACACCCATACCCCCAGTAATATCTACTACTGTATAAGATTTATATAGATTACCATATTCATAAACAAGTTCAGCCAATAAATCTGGTTGTATCTTACCTTGATACTCCATAACTTGTTCCATTGTAGTGAAATCAACAATTACTATAGTTGAGCTATCTTCACCGTCACCCCTAGCAACGTCAACACCCATTATATACTGATGTCCCTCAACAGGTTTCTCCCAAATCCAGAATTCCTTTTCTCTACCATCAACCCAAATAGGTTCTTTAACATTATTTTCTTCATGGAATACTATATCTTCGTCAGCAATAACATTACCACCAGAACCTAGAAATGATACATCCAATTCCTGTGCTATTTTTCTAGAATTATTATTTAATGTCATACACATGTTTTCATACCATGTAGATGTTGGTTTATAACCGTCTTTAATCTTTTTCTCGTAGTTGTTAACAATAAACTCTACT